>Ga0315902_10001849_pt1 | contig 33609 bp, 32 predicted proteins | sample LakEriMetagenome_9_FD_203523 | JGI IMG/M metagenome (GOLD analysis project Ga0315902, IMG submission 203523) | Freshwater fungal communities from buoy surface, Lake Erie, Ohio, United States - Buoy 12 MA117 | ecosystem: Environmental > Aquatic > Freshwater > Lake > Lake biofilm | place: USA... | reverse complement strand
TTTGTTGCCATTCCTACCGCAATACCTAAGGCTCCGTTAAGAAGTATGTTTGGAATTGCAGATGGTAAATATAAAGGTTCCTCGTTTTGTAAGTCGTTAATTTCGAAATTTACAGTGTCTTTGTCTATATCTCTTAGAAGTTCTTCAGCAATTTTGGACATTTTGGCCTCGGTATACCTCATAGCCGCAGCACCGTCCCCATCGATATTACCAAAGTTTCCTTGACCTAATATAAGAGGATACCTTAATGAAAAGTCTTGAGCCATTCTAACTAAGGCTTCGTAAACTGACATGTCTCCATGGGGGTGATACGATTTTAAAACTTCTCCGACAACAGCTGCGCATTTTGAGAATCTCGCATCAGGAGTCATGCCTTGTTCTTTCATGGCGTAGATTATTCTTCTTTGAACTGGTTTTAGGCCGTCTCTAATGTCTGGAAGAGATCTTGAAACGATAACCGACATGGCATAGTCAAGAAAAGCTCTTTCCATTTCGGAAGAAATTTCAGCAGCTTCAACTCCTCCAGCCTCTATTTCAACATTTTCAAATTCTTCATTGTTTTCAAGATTAGTATCTTTGATATTTTCGTCCATTTTATTTTAGTCTCACGAAAAATTTAAAAATTACTTATTAAATTTTTCGTTATAAGTTTTAATTGATTCTTCAATTAATTTGTAAGCTTCTGGAGCATCTTTAAACTCCCCTACTTTAACAGTATCTTTTCCAGTTTGAGGGATTTTATAAAGTTCCATGAAAGATTTTAAATCTTTTTTCTCGTAGTCTGTTAAATCATTAATAGAATTTACGTGTTTATATCTTGGGTCTTTATCTGCAACACAGATAATTTTAGAGTCGGCTTCACCGTTATCTTCCATTTCCATTACCCCAATCACTCTTCCCTTTACTAAGGTTCCTGGGAGTAAATTTCCAGAACAGAAAACTACAGCATCTAAAGGATCGTTATCTCCGTTATTCCAGGTTCCTGGTACATCGCAATAAGCAACTGGGTAAAATAATGGTCCGTACAAAACTCTGTCTAATTCTAGAATTCCGTATTCGTGATTAAATTCGTATTTAGTGTAATCTCCTTTAGCGATTTCTACTAAAACATTAATTACTTGAGGGGCTTTATCTTGTTTGATTGTATGGAATAAATTAGTTTGTGTCATCTACACATTTTACTAAATTAAACCTGATAGTCAAATGAAATTTTTAGAAGATATTGTTAAATTATTGATAATACGGTGTTTTAGGGTATGGGAATTTGCAAAACTGCGGTTTTGCAAATTCCCTAAGTTATTAAGAGTCTCTTGTCTCCCAAGATTCAAGAGATTCCTTCTCAACGTCTTTAGCAATTTTTTTGCTAAATCTTACGTTGAATGTTTGGTATAACTTTAAACATACAAATGCCAAAAGTGTAGAAATAGCAACAGAAATAAATCCCCCGATAACTATTAATAATAGCTCGGAAATAAGCCTTTCTCTTGTTTCCATATTACTCTCCTTTACTCAGTAATATAAACCGGAGTTCCAACCTCTGCCCAATCGAAAATCTCTTTAGCTTGTCCCTTTAAGACTTGGATACACCCTCCAGTTGCAGGACTTCCGATTGTTTCCGGGTCTCTTGAATATATCATGCCCTGGTAATCCATATGATACGGTACTTCGTGAAACCCAAAATAGTAAGGGCCGTTTATTGTTCCGATTGGCAAGTACCAAGGCATGTACCAGTAATTTGAATATGAAATTGTCATCGGAACTTTATTTAGAACCTTAAATTCTCCTGTTGGTGTCTCCCAGGTAACCCCTGTTGAAATAATGTAAGTCTTGTATAACTCTCCGTTCTGGAAAAGATAAGCTCTTTGTTGAGATTTATTAACCTCAATAAATTTATTATGTCTTTGAGGGCTTATACTATAGCTTCCTGTAATTGGAAGTATAAAAGTTCTACTTGGGTTTTCCTCTGTAAGTCTAAAGAGTAAATGATTTGAGAGTTTTGCAGCACTTAGTTTATAGTCAACATCTGCAGGAAAATTTATTTTTTGGTCTAAAGAGCTTAGGTAATTTGAAATTTTTTGGTGATCTAAAAATAGAATTTCTTTCTCCTCAATCTTTTTTGAACTTATAAAGCTGTTAATATCGTTAGAGTTCAAATTAATCTCTCTTCTACCTGCTTTTAGTTGTAGTGGTCTTGAGATTATTCTATTTCTTAATTCTGAATTTGCTTTAATATTTTGATCTTTTACAAAATTTTCTTTGAATTTTGGTATAACCCTAAGGCTATCTCTTCCTAATAAATTTTTTAATTCTAATTGCCTAAGTAAATCTTCTTCGTTTAGTTCTAAAGAAGAGTTCGAGCCTATTGCATAAAATTCAGATGTATCCAAATTTATAACGGGGCCTTTACTCATGTACGATAAATCTGAAATTAGTTTATTTTTGAATGAATCAAGTTTTTCTGTGTTTATCTGTATTTCTCTTTTAGAGTTATAAGTAATTCCTAGATCAGACAAAACATATCTGATGCTTTTTTGTGGGTAATTGATAAAAATTTCTTTATTGTTTACAAATTCTACCTCTTTCTCATTTAGTGGTATAAAAGTAAATTCTTTATACTTTTGATTTATGTAGTCAAAAGGTTTATTTAAATTGTATTGTTTTGAATATTTCTCATATTCAGATGGTGTTAAAGAAAAATAAAGAAATAATAACGCAATTGTTATTAAAACTAGATATTTTACAAGCTTAAAAAAGACGGACATTAAATATATTTTAAATTTTTGTATAGATTATTCAATGAGAAGTTTTAACCAGCAATATCGATATTTGCTCTTTTAGCGTTAGTTTGAATAAACTTCTTTCGAGGAAGAACTTCATCTCCCATTAAAATTGAGAAAACTGTGTCAGCTCGAGAGGCGTCAGAAACTGTAACTTGTTTTAATCTTCGGGTTTTTGGATTCATGGTAGTTTCCCATAGCTCATCTGCATTCATTTCACCTAAACCTTTAAACCTTTGGGTAATAATTTTCTTATCAGAGTTTTCTTTTAAGAATTTTTCGCGATCAGCATCTGTGAATAAATATTTTTTATTCTTTCCCCAACTTGCTTTATATAGCGGTGGAACTGCGACATAAATATGACCATTTTCTACTAATGGTTTCATGTGTCTAAAGAAGAATGTTAGGTATAAAGTCATGATGTGGGATCCGTCGATATCAGCATCAGACATGATTATTACTTTTCCGTATCTAAGCTTATCTGGGTTATAGTGATCCCCTATCCCTGCGCCAATTGCAACAATAAGATTCTTAAATTTGTCATTTGAGACAACTCTATCTAATCTTTCACCTTCAGTATTTTGAACTTTTCCGAAAATTGGTAAGATTGCTTGAGTTTTTCTGTCTCTTCCTTGTTTTGCAGAACCTCCTGCTGAGTCTCCCTCAACAATGAAGATTTCAGTTTTTTTGTTATCTTTTTCTGAACAGTCAGCAAGTTTACCCGGTAGCACTCCTCCGCCCTCAAGAGCTGTTTTTCTAATAACAGTTTCTCTTGCAGCTTTAGCTGCCATTCTAGCTTTCATGGCTAAAATATTTTTTTCTAGTATAGCTTTAGCTTCTTTAGGGTTTTGTTCAAAATATTCAGTTATGGCGTTTTTTGTGATTTGTTCGACTAAAGGTCTTACAAAAGAATTACCTAATTTGTTTTTTGTTTGTCCTTCAAATTGAAGTTCTTCGGATTGTAGTTTAACTGAAATAACTGCAGTTAGACCTTCATTAATGTCGTCAGGTGTTAAGGCTTCTGAATCTTTTAACAAGTTTTGTTTTTTAGCGTAGTCATTTATTGTTCTAGTCAAAGCAGTTTTGAAACCAGTAAGATGGGTTCCGCCTTCTCCTGTTTTAATATGATTTGCAAAGCTTAAGAAGTTTTCATTATAAGAATCATTGTATTGAAATGCAGCTTCCACATAAAGTTCATCTGTATTCTTTAAAATATAGAAAGGTAACTGATTTATAACTTTTTTGTTCCTATTTAAACTCTTAAGGAAAGTTTTAACTCCTCCTTCAAAGTAATATGTGTATGATTTGTTGGATCTTTCATCAACAATTTCAAATTTAACTTTAGCTGTAAGATATGCATATTCTCTTAACTGATTTTCAAAATGTTCGTATTTAAAGTCAACAGTATCAAAAATTGTTTTATCAGGTTTAAATTGAACAATTGTTCCTGAAGTATAGTTCCAGTTTTCAACATCTAATGGGTTTTCTACATCTTTAAGTAAAGTTTCTCCCTTTTTATAAGGTCTAACTGGTCCTAAAACATTTCCACCATTGTTATATTCTTGAATAACAATCTCATCCCCTCTTCTGGAAATAACTCGACAGTATTCAGATAGCGCATTTACAACCGAAGCTCCTACTCCGTGAAGACCTGAGGAAACTTTATACCCACCTCCCCCGAACTTACCTCCACCGTGCAAAATAGTGAAAGCAATTTCAAGCCCGGTTTTATTATATTTTTTGTTCAAATCAAAAGGAATTCCTCTACCATTATCGTAAATTCCAACAGACCCGTTCTTAAAGAAAATTACCTTTATATGGTTAGCGTAGCCCGCAAGAGCTTCGTCCATAGAGTTGTTTACTATTTCAGTAACACAGTGATGAAGTCCTGGTTGGCCGGTAGAGCCAATATACATTCCAGGTCTTTTTCGTACAGCTTCTAATCCCTCTAAAATCTGTAATTGCTCTGATGAATAATTGCTCATGGTTTTACTATTATATCTTATTATCTTTTTTTTCAAAATTTAGAGATAAATACTCTAGGGCAAGTCTAGTGTTTAAATTGTATTTAGATAGATTATCTATAACTTCGAGTAATAAATTTGTACTTTCTTTTGAGGGTTTATTTGAGGTACTTTTGATTTCTTTTAGTATTAAATTAAGTTCTTCAATAATCTCATCCTTTTCTAATTTAGAAGTTTTTTCTGCCCAATCAAACTTCTGATCTAAGTTCATACTTAAAAAATCTGTTGTTTTATCAACTTTTTCTAAAGTTTCATCGGATGTTATTGTTTGACATCTCGATAGAATTGTAGTTAAAAATTTTTCACTTGATTCGGCTTCTAAAATTATTCGAGCATATTCAGGAGGTTCCTCTAAAATTTTAAGAAGTGAGTTTTGGGCTTCGGGTGTTAGAACATTTGCCTCTTTAATGAGTACAATTTTTTGGGTATGGGAAATTGGCAAGATTTTAAGAAATTTGCCAATTTCCCTCACCTCTTCTATTCCAATACTTTTTTTATTTTTTATTTTCTCGATGATTAAAAAATCTGGATTATTTTTAAGAGAAAATTTTGAATCATTAATTAGATTCAAAATCTTTTCTTCCCTACCTTCTTTATTATTTCCAATGACAATTGTCGATATACTCATTTTTGGTTGATTGATGTATTATAAATATAATGCCTGATTCGACTATTTTTAAATCAATCGAAGAAATATTACTTGAAAGTAAGAAAATTAACCAGCAGCAATTTGATGCTATTAGAATTCAATCTGTAAATTTAGGAATTACAACCAAAGAAATTATTAGAGATGGAAATTTTGTTAATCCTGAAGAATATGCTTTGGCCTATTCGAAAGCTTACAATGTAGATTACATTACTCTTAAAGGCAAAAAAATTGATCCTGATTTATTTGATTTAGTTCCGGTAGACTTTGCTAGAAAATACGAAGCAGTTCCATTTAATGCAACTTCTGAAAATCTTCAAGTTGCAATGACAGATCCTGTAAATCTTGAAACCATTGAATTCATTGAAAGAAAATCAAATAAAAAAGTTATAGCTTATGTAACAACTAAGCAAGATATCTTGGCGGCATTAGAAGAAGCAGCTTCTAAAACTCTAACTGAAGACGTATCAAAAGCTCTACAAGAAATCTCAACAACCACGGAAGCTTTAAAAATTGACGGTTCGGGAACATTAACCAAAGATGACGCAGTCCTAAAAGACGCGCCTGTTGCAAGAATAGTTGGAATGATAGTAGAAACTGCAGTCAAATTAGGAGCTTCAGATATTCACCTCGAACCGTATGAAGATGCTGTTAGGTTAAGATACAGAATTGACGGAGTTTTAGAGGAAAGAAGGACCTTTCCTAAAGAAATGTCTGATTCAATTGTTGCCCGTATTAAAGTTCTCTCGGGTTTAAAAATTGACGAAAAAAGAGTTCCTCAAGACGGAAGATTTAAAGTTCAAGTTGGTGAAAATTTTACTGATTTAAGAGTCTCTACCTTACCAACTGTTAATGGTGAAAAAGTTGTTATTAGGCTTTTAAAACAGGAATCTACTGTTTTTAGTTTTGCTGATCTTGGTATGAAAGGTTTAACTTTAAGAAGATTTGACGAAGCACTTCTTAAACCAACTGGAATTATATTAGTAACCGGACCAACAGGATCCGGTAAGACTGTTACTCTCGCTTCCGCCCTTCAAAAATTAAATACTTCGAAAGTAAATATTGTGACAATTGAGGACCCTGTTGAAATTAGAGTCCCAGGAGTTAACCAAGTCCAAGTAAACATTAAAGCAGGACTTACATTCCCTTCAGCCCTTCGTAGCTTCTTAAGACAAGACCCAAACATAATCATGGTTGGAGAAATTAGAGACGGAGAAACTGCCGAGCTTGCGATTCAAGCAGCTCTTACAGGTCACATGGTTCTTTCTACACTTCACACAAATTCTGCAGCGGGAGCAATTCCAAGACTTTTAGATATGAACGTAGAAAATTATTTACTCTCCTCTACTTGTAATGGAGTGTTGGCTCAAAGACTTATTAGAAAATTATGTTCTAACTGTAGACAAGAATATGATGCGCCAGAAGATATAAAAATTATGATCAGAAATTCTTTAAAAGAAATTGAATCAAGTAGTGTTTTGGAAAGTAAGGATAAAAGTGTTTTTGAATCTGTTAAAAAAATTGAAGCTAATGATTTTAAACTTTATAGACCCGTTGGTTGCGAAAAATGTAACAACTTAGGTTACAAAGGAAGAGTAGGAATTTTTGAGTTCATGCAAATCTCTCCTGAAATTGCTAAAGCAACTTTAGAAAAAAAATCTGCACAAGAGATAGAAATAATTGCTAAAGGGCAAGGAATGATTACTTTAATTCAAGATGGTTTTTTAAAGTGTGTCGACGGAACAACTAATGTTTCGGAAGTATTAAGAGTTGCGCTTGAATAAATTGTTTATTGAAAAATAAACTTTTTTTAACTATATTTAAATTATGGCATTAAACTTAAAAGAAATAATAGATGGAGTAATTAATGATGGGGCGTCTGATTTACATTTAACTCCAGGATTACCTCCTATTTTTAGAATTAAGAAACAGTTAGTAACTAAAGAAAATTTTACAGCATTAACAATAGAAGATATTGATTACTTTTTATCTCAAGTTCTATCTAGTGACCAAAGAAAATTATTTGAAATAAATAAAGAGTTATTTTTGTCAGTAAATTTTGGTAATAATGCAAGATTTAGAATTACAGTTTTTAACACTAAAGGTGGTTATCCAGCAGTTGCTTTAAGGACCATACCTTTTAAAAGTCCTGCTTTAGAGACATTAAATTTACCTCCTATTATTAAAAGAGCTACTGAATTAAAACAAGGTTTGATTTTAGTAACTGGCCCTACTGGTCAAGGTAAAACCACAACAATCGCTGCAATCTTAGATAAAATAAATAATGAAAGAAGTGAACACATAGTCACTGTCGAAGATCCAATAGAATTTTTATTTGAATCTAAAAAAAGTTTCATTCAACAAATGGAAGTAGCAATTGATACTATTTCTTGGAGTACTTCGCTAAGATCTATTTCAAGAGTTGATCCCAATATTATTATGGTTGGTGAAATAAATGACGCTGAGTCTTTATCTGCTGTTTTAAATTTAGCGGAAACCGGACACTTAGTAATTTCTAGTTTACATACAAATTCAGCTTCCCAAACAATTGACAGAATTATTTCTTCGTACCCTGAAGTTAGTCAAGCCCAAGTAAAAAATCAACTTTCTATGGTTTTAGAAATGGTTATCTCTCAAAGATTAGTTGAGACAGTTGATAATAACCTACTACCGGCTGTTGAAGTTTTAATTCCTAACTCTGCTGTAAAAAGTATGATAAGAAGCGGTCAGATTTTTGCAATTGATAATGTTATTGCAACCTCGGCAAATTTAGGAATGATAAGTTTAGACACCTCCTTAGCAGAACTTGTAAACACTGGAAGAGTGAGTTTGAATAATGCTTTAAGATATTCACTGTACCCTGATAATTTAACAAGATTGGTAAAGAAATAATGATTTTTAGTTTTATAGCCAAAGATTTATCAGGAACATCGAGAACCGGAACAGTTGAAGCTGCGTCTAAAGAATTTGCGATTGAACTTTTAAAAAATCAAAACTTAGTTGTTGTTTCAATTGCTGAGAAACAAACCTCAATTCTCGAGAAGTTGCTTGAGTTTGGGGGCGTCTCTGAAACTGATGTAACAGTTTTTACAAGACAGTTCGCAACAATGATTAACAGCGGTCTTCCTATTAACAAAGCACTTCTTATTTGTCATGATCAAGTTGAAAATAAAAATTTTAAAACAATTATTTTAGAAATTTCTAAAGATATAGACTCAGGAACTTCTCTTTCCGGCGCCTTAGGTAGATTTCCAATGGTGTTTGATCCTTCATACACCTCTCTTGTTAAAGCCGGAGAATCATCTGGAAAATTAGATGTTAGTTTACAAAGATTAGCTGATTCTTACGAATCAATTAGAGATTTAAAATCTAGATTAAAATCAGCTATGATTTATCCGGCAATTGTTTTAATTGTTATGTTTATTGTTATTGTAGTTTTGATAGCCTATGTAATTCCTCAATTAACAGAAATCTTTTCTTCTTTAAATCAGCAGTTACCGTGGCATACTCAGTTTTTAGTCACTCTTTCCTCCATTTTTAGAGGATATTGGTTTATTTTTATTATACTTCTTATTGGTGGCTTACTATTTTTAAGATATTTTTATAGTACTGAGGCAGGCAAATCTACAATTATGAGATTATTAGTTAGAATTCCTGTGTTTGGTAAGGTTTTAAAACAAACTGAAACTGCAAATTATCTCAGAACTCTAGCTCTACTTATTTCTTCTGGTATTCAAATTACACAAGCTTTATTAATTGCAGCAAAAGTAAGTTCGAATCCTGAACTTGTAAAGGCATCGATTGAGGCATCTGGCTATGTTGAAAAAGGCAACTCTCTTTCTGATTACTTAAGATCTAATCCATTCTTTGATCCAATTGTTCCTTCAATGGTAAAAATTGGTGAAGAAACAGGAAAGATTGATGAGTTAATTTCTAAAGTTGCTGATAATTATTCAAAAGATTCCTCTTATGCAATTAAGGGGTTGTCAGCAGCACTTGAACCTATTATATTAGTTATTCTAGGTATTTCAGTTGGAGGTATAGTTTTATCTGTGATTACGCCAATCTACGGTTTGATTGGAAGTTTTTCGCAGTAGAAAGAAAGGAAAAATATATATGAAACTAAACAATAAAGGTTTTACTTTAATTGAGTTGGTTGTTGTCATCGCAATCATCGGTATCTTAGGTGGCGCAGTATTTATGAGCATTAGGCCTGGGGAGATTCTAGAAAATTCTAGAAACACTACCAGAAAGTCTGATCTAAGAAGTTTGTCTAACGCTTTATCAAAAGCAATTGCAAATCAAGAGATTACTCTCACTCCTGTAAATAATTCTGGAAGTTTATCCACTGAGAGTACATCTTTAAGTAATAATACAAAAGTAGATGGAACTGGTTATGTAAAATTTACAATTAATACTGGTGCAAGTATTACAAAAATTGATTTAAACAAATTACCAATCGATCCTTCAAATGAAAAACCAATTGTTGGCTCTTCTGCTTCTGGTGATGCTGCTAAACACAAAATTGTTTATTGCTCTAACGGAACTGATTTCGAAATCAATGTTGCTTTAGAAAACGACTCCGTTAAAAAAGAAATGGAAAAAGATGGTGGAGATAACGATAGAGCATACGAACTCGGCACATTATTAACAATTTGCCCTGCCGCTGCTTTCTAATATGAACCTTTTAGTTTTTATTGGTGTTTTAGGAACCGGACTTTTGGCCGGTTCCTTTTTAAATTTAGTGTCTGATAGGCTTAAAAGAAAAGAAAATTTTGTAAGCGGAAGATCAAAATGTGAGTTTTGTAAAAAGGAGTTACAGGCAAGAGATTTAATTCCGGTTCTTTCTTATTTCTTATCTAAAGGAAAATGTCGAATTTGTTTGAAAAAGCTCTCCCCTATTTATCCTATTTCAGAAATAACAACAGCTCTTTTTTATGGAATTATTTATTATTTTCTTTCAAAAAACAATTTAAGTTGGGAATATTATTTATATTTTTATTTTAATTTTTCTATTTTACTTATTGTTTTTTGGTATGACTATAAATTTTATGAAATTCCTTTTAATTTAATAATAATCGGCTCAGTTTTTTCTCTTATATTTAGAATAATTATTCTTCAGAATTTAAATATCTCTAATTTCTTAATAGAGCTAGCCTCCTGGCTTGGGATATTCCTTTTCTATTACATTGTTATTTGGGTATCAAAAGGTGGTATGGGTGGTGGCGACTTAAAACTCTCTGTATATTTAGGTATTTTTCTTGGATTTCCAAATTCAATTTATGCTATTTACTATGGATTTTTAATTGGTGGTATTTTTGCTTTAATACTTCTTATTGGTGGTAAAAAAGGTCTTAAAGCAAAAATCCCTTTTGCACCCTTTCTAGTTATCGGTAGTCTGGTTTCTATTATCTTTAATTTTTGAAACAAGCATACTTAATTCAGTTATTTTTTCAGAGTTACTGTAAATATGGGCAACATATGACTCTCCTATTACTAAAGTTACGTAGTTGTTTTGGTATTTATAGGATAATAATTTAATATCGTTTATTTCTTTAATGCTTGTTAATTCATAATTTCCTGTGACAATTCTGTATTTTGGAAATATATCCTCATGGGTTGGAATTAATTCGTTTGGAATAAAAGCTTCTATATTTTTTGGATAGACAGAATTTTTTGAATTGATTATTTCTTGGATTTGATTTTGATTAAATTCTAGGAATAGGCTATCTGTAGTATCTAGATTCTCATAAAAATTAGAGATAATAGAATTTTGACTTTCTTCTTCTAAATCCTTTTTAAAAAAATATATAAGTGCAAACTCATTTTTTGCAAATTGGACCTCAATCTCCTGCCCAGAATATAAATAAGACCAATTTTTTGGAATATAAAATTTAATATTAAAAAATACTACTTCTTTAAAGTTTGTATTCTGGCTTAAATCCTTATCTAGGATATTGTTTTCAGATAAATCCTGCGGATTGTAAATTAAATTAGTAATGCTTACATTTGAACCTAATAAAACAACAATATTTTCTCTGTAAATTAATCCAGAAATTATTAGTACTGTAATAATCGTAAAAATGATTGTAATAGAAAAATATCTTCTCATATTTAAATTATATTAAATTATCTTGACTTGTATATAATAATATTAATGAGATTTTTGCCTAAACTCTTAATTTTTACATTTTTTTTATCTTCTGTACTATTCGCCTATTTTTATTATTTCAATCAAGAACCTAACATTTCAGAAGTTCTACAATCAAGTACCGCTTCGGAATTTAAAAATTTTAGTGTTGCTCTGATTAATCAGTATCCTAAAATTTCATATAATGATGGATTTCCAGACACAATGAATTCAAGATTTGAAGTCATAAGGAGATACTCCTCACCGTCTAAGTTTACACATCATTTATGTAATGCTATTCAAGAGAATTCCTCTACTTGGAGGGCTGGAAATACATGTACAAGTTATACAAACCAAAATCCAAAATTTGTAAAATTAAATTTCAACGAAGGGCCTAAACTAGTTTTATTTACTTACTATGGTTTGTTTTCTATCAATGAAGATACAAATTCTGTAAATTGGCAATCTTCTCACGTAGATAGGTTTTTAGATAATAACTTTGCTAAGTGTAATTTTAAATTTGACCCAGTTACGGTTATTCCAGTAAAAAGTAGCGGTAAATATTACTTGTTTTCAACAATTTCAGGACTTAATACGGCTAGTTGTTTGCAATTTTATAATCATGAAACCGCTAAAAAAAGTCCTTCTTCAGCATCATCTAGGCTTGTTATTGGTTACGAATTCAATTCCAACGGTGAGTTAAACAGGAATTACTCTAGAATTGGAGATTCCTATGAGCAGATATTAGGTATACCTTTTGGACCGGGTCCAAAAAACGCAACATCTTATGCATTTAATCCTAAAGAAGAGGTTATTGGTTGTGGTAAGTATGATAAAAATAATAATTGTACCCAAGCCAAAGGAGTAATTAAAAATACAAATACAACAAGTTCAAACGGAAATGTTAAATACGGTAAGTGTATTAAAGAAAGAAAGACAGATGTTGAGGCGTGGGTAAGCTGTGCTTTTTGTACAACTGAAGGATGCGATGGAAGTTCTAAAGATTCTGCTAGAAGTCCTTGGGATCCAGGTTACTGGAGTTGTACATCACATACTGTATTTGTTTGTGCTTCTCAATCTGGAGTAATGCCTGAATGTGGTACAAATAAAAACCCAGGAACGACAAAAGTTGTAACAGACGGAACTTCGTATAGAAATAGTTACCGAATGTCTCTCAAGACAGAGAGAAGAGAACCTTCATTGGATTATACAAAAAAAGAATGTATAGAAAGAGAGAATCTAGGAATTGAAAATGCATACTTTAGCGCTTCCATGTCTTATCCTATTTTTTCAAAGTTTACTGATTTTTCTTTAAATAGGAAAGATTGGAATATTACAAACTCCGGTGCTGTGCCTCCTGACTATATTCAATATCAAAACGAACTTGATAGAGATTTCAACGTTGCTGCCCCAATAAACTTTACTTCAAAATTAAATAGAGATGTTTTTACTACAAATAATTTTATGTTTAAAGTAAATTTATCAAAAACTAATATTGTAATTGATAGATATAAGTTAACTGATGACTTATACAATATTGGAGGAAGAAGTTATATTCAAGCTACTTCTAAAGTTTCAAAAACAGTTGGTAAATCCTCCTATTCGTATTTTAGCCTAGATTTCTTAGGAAACGACGTGTATGTTATGGCTTCAGGAAATAATGGTTTTGTATTTTACAAAATTAAAAACTTTAATAACTCAACCTCAAATCTTAAAGTATTAAATTTAACTTCTGAGCTTTCAAAAAAAATTCCCACTTCTTATGGCAGGCCAAAAAGTTTTGGAATTATTGGAAATAAAATATATATTGTAACTTCAAATACAGTATTACATAGCGAATTTTCTATTACTGAACCTCCAGAAATCCCAGAGGATTTATCCCAGTACAAAAATTTTGAATTTAATGGAAACGTTTTTTCCAAACAAAATTTAGATTCAGGATTTATGTTTACAAACCTGCCAGAAAAATATCAAGGTCTTTTTATTACTCCAAATAATTTAAACTCTAACTTAAAGTTTTTTAATAATTCTAATCTAAATTTTTACTATCCCGAAAATACCTATACATCTTTAAATAACTTTACAAATTTTACAGGTCAAAATTTTAATAAATTTAATTTTTTACATAAAAATACAGAAGCAGAATCTATACCTTTATTAAATTCACAATACATTGAGCTGAATCCAAATTCGAGAAATAATTTTGAAATTATCTCAATATCTAAAGGTGCTGGAATAAAAATTAATTTAACTAATGAAAATATCAATAAAAATTTTGATAAATATATCTTAATTAATTTAGACCAATCAAACAAATCTAGAATAATTTTTAATATAGATTGTAATGATAGTAGATTTTCACTTGTATGTGGTGGTAAGAGATTTAATTTTAAAGGATCCCTTCTAGGTCAATTTTATATTCAGGGAAGAATCAATCCAGCTATGTCTAGCTCAAGATTTATAAGAATTCATGAAAATGCAGATAATATTTTAAACTTATTCCAGGAGTTACGTAAAAAGAAATATCCTACTGTAACTTCAAATATAATTTTTACTAGATTAGATTGATTATTAATCCAAATTCAAAAAAAGTATTTTAAGTAAATCAACTGTTTCTTGGTCTTCAGCAAATCCATAACTATAAATTATAGTGTTGTCTTTTCTTACTATCCATAGAAACTCCTTGCTTTCGTTATAAAATTCATGAACTATTCTATTGTTGCCCTCAAATTTTCCCTTGTAACTAAAAATTCCGTCTATCTCCTTCTGTTCGTAATTTTGGAGAAGTTTGTTAACGTTTAGCTCCTGTATTGGAACTAAGCTTGGATCTGTAAAGGTGACGCTAAGTTCTTCTATGAAATTATAATTAAACATACTATCTTGTTGTAGTAATGATTTATTAACTTCTAAAGACTCTTTTTCGAGTTTAATCCTTTCATCCTCAGTTGGGGTTCTGCCTAACGAAGCCTCTATTAAATAATTTGAACTCTTGTTAATATCTAAAGTTGTATTTCCTAGTTCATCTTTTTTAATAAAAAATTTTCTGTAATAAATAAAATCTTTATTATTTGATATTGTGAAAAACCTTAATTTATTGTCAATAATTGACCAGTTTTTTGGAATTAGTATGTTTTGAAAAAAATCATTTGTATAACGTGTTAATTTTTCTGGTTTAGTCTGAATAATTCTTAAGTTTGAATCTATTTCTATAAAATCCTTATAAATTAATTTTTCTGTTGGTAATTGATTTAGATCTACCTTTAAAGGATCCTTACTTTCTTGGTAGTAATAAAATGCTAAAAAACACACAATTATAATTAAAGTTGTAGCAAAACTTACAATTAAATATTTTTTCATAATTTTATAATATCAATATTAATTTCTTATTGATATAATTTTTATATGAATCTATGGTTAAAAATAATAATTTTGAATATTTTTTTATTTTTAACAGGTTTTCTAATATACGAGCATCAAACAGATCGCTTTGAAATTTTTGATAAAAAAAATAATCAAGATAACTCGGAAGTTTTAGCTGCAGTATCTACGACCGAGGTGTTTGAAACTGTACAAACTGCAACAATTATTCAGTATCCTGATATTACATATTCTGATTCACGTTCGGTTTCTTTAAGAGATAAGTTTTTGTTAATTAGACCTTTCTCAAATCCACAAAGATTTACAAATCATCTATGTAATCGAATTAATACTTCGAATACTCCGGCAGGAAATGCTTGGAAAAATGATACACTTGGTTGCTCTGGGTATACCCCCGATCCTAAATTTGTAAAACTAAATTTTGGTTCAGATAATCAAAGACTTGTTTTATATAATAACTTTTCTGTATTTTCTATTAATAATTCTAATAAAACTGTAAAATTTGAATCTTTACATATAGATAGATTTTTAAGTGGAACTACCGGGGTTCAAAATTGTGCCTATAAATATGATCCAAATAACATTTACCCTGTTAAATCTTCGGATTTTATTTACCTGACTTCCAAGTTTAAAGGAATCAATAACAATAATTGTCTACAGTTTTACGATCATGAAAATTCTGGAAGAAGTTTAAGCAATGCTCCAATTCAATTAATCCTTGGGTACCAGTTTTCTTCTAATGGAGAATTGAACAGAAATTACAACAGAAACACCTATCCGCTTATTGATGGAATTCCCTTTGGTCCTGGCCCTCAGAACTCAACTCACCACGCTCTTGTTCAACCTATTTCTGAGTTAATTGGTTGTTCAAAATACGATCAAACCCTTAATTGCACCAATGTCTTAGGTTTAAACATATTAAACAAAACATATATACCAACTGGAACTAAAACTAAAGGAGAATGTTTAAATTGGAGTCGGTGTCCAAACAATAGAATTTCTTATACTTGTAAGCCGAACTGGACTTGCGATTCCTCTATTGTTTATTCACCGGATCATAAATGCTCTGATCCTAGAGGAGTAGCATGTGGTAGTGGGAACCCTAATCCTCAATTCAACTGTTGGCCAAACTGGTCTCCTACAAATATTGGGGACTGCGAACCTAAAAGTTATTATAGATGTTGTTTAGATTATGACGAATACTATACTGGATCTAAATTTACCGCAAATTTAAATACTTACTCGTATTCTAACTTTACAAATTTTGTTGTAACTCCTCAAACGATAAATGTTGTTGGTCCTAATACTGAAACTCCAACAACACTTCCTATTCCAAAAGAATATGAGAAGTATGACGATGAGATTTCTGCTTCAACAACTGACACTACTAAAGCTATTAAATTTACCAATGATTTAAATAACTCTGTTTTTGTGACTAATAAGTATCTTTTTAAGATTACTCAAAACAATAAAACCTTAGTTATAAATAGATATTCAATCGATACGGCTCAGAATTATACGTTTGGAGGCAATAGTTACATATCTCAAAGACCTTTGACTGTAACTATTTCTCTTAGTAGCGGTACCCATATAAACCATTCCCTAGACTACCTAGGTGATGACATTTTTGTGATGGCCTCAGGGTCTACAACTTTTGATCTTTTTAAAATACTAAATTTAAACTCAACCTCTTCCACTAGGACTAGCATTTCCTTAAAAACTGAACTCGAAGGAAAACTTCCTGCTGGTTTTAAAAACCCTAGATCTATGGGAGTTGTTCCAGACGGTGAAACGGGGGTAATGTATCTATTAGTTAAGGATAGAGTATTCTATCTAAAGCTTAAGCCTGAGAGTGAGGTGATAATTATAGATAATCCCACCTATAATAATTTCTTATTTAATGGAAATGTTTTCTCAAAAGAAATCTTAGGTGATGGTTTTATGTTTGATAATCCGACCAATAATAAATTGGATGGAAATTTTGTTACTTCAAAAAATATTTCGTCTAACCTAAAATTCTTTGACTCTGCTTTAACATCTTTTTATTATCCGAATCAATACTTACCAAATATTTTAGGGTTTTTAAAGACAAATTCATTCAAAAAATTTAATTATCTAACTAATGAATCTATTACTACTCCAGAGCGAGTTCCTCTGGATTCTTATGACTCATTCAATCCTAATTCAGCAAATAATTTTGAAATTGTAACAATTTCAAAAGGCAAAGGAATAATAATTGAGCTTACAAATCAGAATATTCAAAAAAATTATGATAAATATACCTTTATAAATTTAGATAAAACCAATAGATCAAGAGTTGCTTTTTATGTTGATTGTAATCTACCAAGTTACTCTTTGATTTGTAGTGGAACAAGGTTTCATATGAAAGGTGCTGTTTTGGGTCACTTTTATTTATACGGTTCCCTTAATGATCAAATTAATACATCAAGATTTATTTCCATACATGAGAATCCTGACATTTTATTAAATTTATTTAATGAAGTTAGAAAATCTAAAATTCAAACTGTATCTTCAACTTTAATTCATTTGAATTATGATCTCTAATAATATATTATGAAACTAATGAAGAAAATTAATAATAAAGGTCAAATTCTTTTAATTATTACTATAGCTTTGGCAACATTATTAGGTATTGGTTTGAGCGTTTCTAATCAAACCCTTTCATCTATAACTAGGACGTCTCAAACCGATTCACTTCAAAAAGTAACCGCAGCTGCAGAAGGGGGGCTTGAAAAGTATTTATTACTAAACGATCAGGCTTTAATAGAAAATGTTGGAAAGACAAACTTAGTTGAAACGTTCACGGCCTCCAAAACTAGAGCTAAAATTACTGTTTCAAACTTAGTTATAGGAAATTCAGGTTTATCATTTCCTGAGGTTTCCCTAGGTCAAGTAGCTAATGTTCACTTTACCCAAAATTCCGACATAGTTTCAACCAACTTTCTTAATCAAGAGGCTTGCTTAAGAATAACTACTGATACTCCAAATGCTGATTTTATGTTAAATGTAATAGTTCAAAATCCAACTCAAGAAACTTTTAAACCTAACACCCCTTCTAATGTTGTAAATTACGACGCAACAAAATCCAATAAGTTTTTAATGGAGAAATATATTTACAAAGATGGGTCTTGGGCTAATTCAGTAAAACCGGAAGAATGTGCTACTAATTCCTATAAATTTAAAAATACTGCTATTTTGAGAATCCACCCCCTATCTGAATCCCTAAAAAATTTGAAGATATCTGTTTTAAATTCTTCCAATATTCAAAATTTAAACAATGTTAGGCAAGGTTTCACGATTGTTTCCGTTGGTGAATTTGATGGTGTCGATGACAAGACAACTAGAAGGATTACTGCTACAAAGTTTTTGGATTCCCCATCATATGTATTTGATTACACAGCTTTTATAGACTATTAAAATATGAAAAAAAATCTTGCCCAACAAAACAATGGATTTACTCTAATAGAATTAATTATTGTAATTACAATTATCGCAATTCTTGGTGCTTCAATTATTTCTTTTATTAACCCTTTTGAAATTCAAAAGAATTCTAGGGATAGTGTTAGAGTTTCAAACCTAAACTCTATCGCACAAGCTTTAGAGCTTTATTTTGCTGCGAAAAAAGTGTATCCTACTAATTTAGATTCAGCAACTAAAGCTGAACTAATGGATTTTAATTCTCGAATTTCTTGGGATGATCCATCTAAAAATTGTTCCGTTACTTATACTAAAACCTCATCTGGTTATATATTGTATCTACCAAAAGAATCTACCAGTTTTAATATCCCTTCAGGCCAGTCTTTAGTTTCTATTGGGAACGTACCTAGTGGCTACACTTGTGGAAATACTGAAATTAAAGGAATAATTAGAATTGAAATTAAATAATGAAAAATCAGGGTTTTACATTAATTGAGTTAGTTGTTACCGTTACAATTATTTTAATAGTATCCGCTTTTGCAGTACCTGGGGTAATTAATTATCAAAGATTTCAAAATGAGGAGCAATTTATAAATCAAGCTGTAAACGAAATTAGAAATTACCAATTGGAATCCATTGCTAAAGATGATTTTTCAAATTTTAAAATTTCAGAGTCAGGATTAACACTTTGTGAAGGTAAGGTTACTACAAATTGTAAAGTATTGGACAGTGAAAATATTTTATTTAACCCCACTCTTAATCCTAATACTTTAAATACCACGTATTTTATAGATAGATTTGGTAATACTAGAAAAAATATCGGCCAATTAATTGATTCTAACGAAATTGATTTAGAAACTGAAAATTTTAGAATTATAGTAACAAAATTTGGAGGTGTTTATAAAATTAATAAATAAAAAATATATAAACAACAAAGGTATCGGCTTAGTTGAATCTTTAATAGCTATAACTCTTGCTATAATATTAATTATTTCTCTTCTTACTCTTACTAATTTTAATATTAGAAATTCTCTTCTTGTTACTGAAAATCAAGATGCAATTAACTCTGCTAATAGCTTGATTGAGAACTTAAGAAGTCTTAAAGATTCTGATTTTACTTCCTTTGCCACTAAGGTTTTTTCCTCTTGTAAGACTACCAATTGTTTTGTAAGTTCTGGAACAATTGTTGACGCGGTTATAAACCTAGATGACCAAAGCCCTGTTTCTTACTTTAGGGTTAGGGAGATTTCTTCACAAGAAGTTGAAATTAATATTATAACTGAATGGAAGGTTGGAGATCAAAAATTCTCATCTCCAGTTAGTACAGTTTTTTCAAACTGGAGGTCGAATTGAAAAATAACAAAGGTTTTACGTTAATTGAATTGTTAGTTACTCTAGGTTTGATAACAATAATAACAATAGTTTCTTCTGATTTTTTATTAAATTTAGTTTCAGCCTCAGTAAGAATTCAAAATAAAGCAACTCTAGAGCAAAATTACAGTTTTATCTCCTCTAAATTGGTAAAAATGATTGAAGAAGCTGATGAAGTTACTATTATAAATTCTAGAAAAATTACAATAATTCTTGAAGGTGTTGGGTATAATGTTGAGTTAAAAGATGGTCAAATTTTAATAAATGATGTAAAACTCTCCTCAGCAGAAAATGTAAGTATATCTTCCGACGAGGCATTTAAATTTTTCAGATCTTCAAATCCTGAGCAAATTGCTATAAAACTAATATTTGATGTTGATTCAGGTTCGAGAATTGGAGCTACTCAAAATTTTGAGAGAATTGTAACAGTTAGAAAGTCGTACAAAAACTAAATTTTAGTTATAATAAAAGTATGTCCATTGGATTAGATTTAGGCTCTCATAGTATAAAGGTTGTTGAGTTACAAAAAGTATCTAATTCTATTGTATTAACTAACTTTGCGATATTCGAATCAGACAAATTAAAATTAGATTTGGGCGATGAGGATAATTTAAATCTCTATATTTCTAAATTAAAAACCTATTTTACAGAGGTCGATTTTAGATCCAGGGATGTTATTCTTAGTCTTCCGGATACAGATGTTTTCGTAACAGTTAAAATTTTACCTAAAATGACAGTTCAAGAAATTAAAAATTATGTCCCTCTTCAGGCCTCTGATGTCTTTCCTGAAAATATTAATAATTTAACTTTTGATGTAAGAATTGTTAAAGAATTAGAAAATAATCAAATTGAAGTTTTACTTATTGGTGCGAGAAAATCTAAAGTAGAAAAATACATCGAAATTTTAAAAAGAAGTAACCTTACTCCCCGCATTTTTGAACCAAAATCAATCTCTAATGCTAGGTTAGTTGATGAAAATACCCCGAATAAGGCAAATATTGTTTTAGATTTTGGTTTTAATTCGACAAATTTAGAGATTACGTTAAATAAAGTCCCAAGATTTACTAAATCGATTTCTATCGGTTCTAATACATTTAATAAAGCTCTTTCTCAAAACTTAAATCTATCTCTTTTACAAGCAGAAGAGTACAAAAAAAGTTATGGAATGACTGAGGGAATAGCTGAGGACCGTATTTATAATTATTTAAAACCTCTTGCTGACTCAATTATTCTAGATTTAAAAAGATCAATTGTTTACTTTAATGAAAAAAATAAAGGTGTTGAGATATCCAAAATTTATCTTCTTGGAGGCTTAGCAAAATTACCCGGATTTAAGGAATATTTAGAAAAAAATCTCAATTTTCCAGTTGAGGTATTCAATGTGTTTAGTAAAATTAAAGTTGCAAGTAACTTAAATAAATATGAAAATGAGCTTAAAAACCTCTCCCCTATACTGGGAAATGTAGTTGGTTCCGCTTTAGCTGAAATAAATGAACGATAACTTAAATTTAATAACAAGTGAAGAAAGATTTGAACAGAGAACGTCCCTTATATTTAAAATTGTAACTATATTTTTTATAACATTCCTTTTTGTTACTGTGGTATATTCTATCTACTCCTACATTGAATTTAATAAACTTAAGGATATAGAAAATAATCTAATATCTCAGAAAAGCGATCTTTCTTCTAAAATAAATCAGTTTTCTAAAGAAGAAAAGCTGATGAGAGATGTGAAACATAGGTTTGGTATTTACAAAAATTTTCATGCCGAAATTGAGGATTTTTCAGAAATAGTAAAAGAGATTTATTTTAGAGCTGTTGGTACAAATGTTGAAATTATGACTATAAATTTTAATTATGACGATAAAGAAGCGTCTATTAGAGTTAAGTCTTCCTCAGAACAGTTTACAAGGTTTGTAAATAACTTAAAAAATACAGATTTTAAAGGTGCTGGAAGTTTATATCCAACTATTTTTTACCCTTCCCCAAAAAACGAAGAAGTAGACCAAGCCATAAAAGAATATATAGTATATATTAAATATAGACCTGAGGTATTAAAAAAATGAACTTAAGTGAAGCAGCTTTAAAAACTTTAAAAAATTTAGTTGTTCCTTTTGTTTGTTTTTTTTTAATTTTAGTGCTTTATTTTGTTTTTATTAGACCCTACACAGTCTACGCAGATTCTTTCCTTGATCTAAAAAGCAAAAATGAGTTATCTATTAAAACCTTAACAAATAACTTGGAAATAATACAAAAAGCTTCTGAAAATAAAGAAAAACTTCAAAAATTCGATACAGCATTAGTTTCCTTGGTACCTGAATCTGCAAATGCATCTGATTTAGTAGGATTAATTGATAGAAATGCGAATGAGTTCAGACTAAGAACTGTTGATGAGAATAGAAATATTACTAACCAAGATAACGATAAAAAAAGATTAATAGAAGTAAGATTTAATGGAAAAGCTCCTGGAATGGGTTCCTCAATAAATTTTCTTAAATCTATGGTCACTAATAACCAAAAACTCATTAAAATTTCTAAACTAGAGTTAACTAATGTTCCTGAAGAACTTTACACAAGAATCTCTTTTAATGCTTTTTCAATTTACGCATCCCCTACTCCTTCCTACACCATTGAAACTCCTATAGAAGATTTATTTTTAGATACTAAATTTAATGAAATGCTTAATAGCTTTTAGAGTTTTCTAGTTTCCATTTTTCAATTTCAGCGTGATTTCCGGAAAGTAAGATATCTGGGACTTTGTGACCTTTGAAATCCTCAGGTCGTGTGTATTGAGGATGTTCTAAATTATTTGAAATGTGTGATTCTTTTGATATAACTTCCTCTTCTAAAATTCCAGGTAATAGTCTGATTATTGATTCAAGAATTGTTATAGCGGGAGCTTCTCCCCCACTACAGACAAAACTTCCTAAAGATATCTCTTTAGTTGTATAGTTATCTATAATTCTTTGGTCTATTCCCTCATATCTCCCACAAATTATTGTTAGAGACTTTTTATTTGATAATTCTTGAGCCATGGCTTGGTTAAATACCTTACCTTTAGGTGTTAGCGCTATAACTTCCTGTTTATTAGAAATCGACTCTAGCGCCGTAAATAATGGTTCTGGTCTTAAAACCATTCCTGTGCCTCCTCCGTAGGGTTTATCATCCACAGTACCCCTTTCATCGATTGCATAGTCTCTTAGATTAATAATCTTAAGTGATATAAGATTGTTTTTTAAAGCTCTATTAAAAGGTAAAACGTTTTTAAATTCTTCAAATAATTTTGGAAATAGAGTAATTATGTTAATTTCAAGCATTTTTAAGCTTTAAGCTGCTTGAGCTTGTTCGGCTGCTTTTTTAGCGGCTTCTGCTGCTTTTTTCTCAGCTTTTGGGTTATAAACTTTAAAAGTATACTTATCTTCTAAAATTTTAGTTATTGCGTCAGTTAGGATTGCTCCTTTTTGTTTCCATTCATTTAATTTATCTTTGTTGATATCAACAGCAAAAGGTTTTACATTAGGATTAAAAGTACCTAGAACTTCGATATATTCCCCGGTTCTTTTTGATTTTGTTGGTGCAACAACAACCTTATAGGTTGGTTGAAACTTTTTTCCGATTTTTGCTAGTCTGATTGTTACTGACATAGTCGCTATAATAACAAATTTATTTTAATTTGTCTAATCCTTTCATTGCAGCATCCTGCTCAGCTTTCTGTTTTGAGCTTCCTTCCCCCTCCGTAAATAGCTCTCCGCTTATGTAAACCCCTACTTTGAAGGTTTTTTCGTGCTCGGAACCCCAAGAATCAATAATTTTATAGGTAGGTGTTGTTTTTTTGGTTTCTTGTACTTTCTCTTGAAATCTTGTTTTGGGATCTTTGTAATTTTTTGAGTTTACGCTATCTTCTAATTTATAAAACAAGTAGGTATTAAGAAATTCATCACAAGCTTCTATACCTTTTTCTAGAAAAAGCGCTCCAAGAAAAGCCTCGAAAGTGTTGGCAAGTAAGTACTCTCTTTCTCTGCCTCCAGTACTTTCCTCCCCTTTGGAAAGAAGCAAGTGGTTACCAAAATTAAGCTTTTTTGCTTCCTCTGCAAGTGAAGTGGTTTTAACAATTGATGCTCTAAGGTTTGTTAAGTCTCCTTCAGGAAGTTCGCTAAATTTGTTATAAAGATGCTTACTTGATAAGAATTGTAAAATTGCATCGCCTAAAAATTCTAATCTTTCGTTAGAAGGATTAGTATATTTAGGGTGTTCGTTTAAATATGATCTATGAGTGAAGGCAGTTTGGATTAATTCTTGATTTGAAAAGTCTAGATTTAATTCCTGATTAATGCTTTCAACCAAAGTCATAGATTAGTCAAATTTTAATGCGTCGTAAATGTAAACTACGGTTTCTTCCACAGTTAACTCTTCAAGCTCTTCTTCAATATTATCAATTAGATCCTCGTATTCGAATTGATATTTATCTGAAATGTCTAATAAGAAATCTTGAATTTCTAGGACTCCTAAATTTAGGTCGTTACCTAAAGTAGCATCGTTATTAAGTAGATCTTCATCAACTCCGTATTTTGATACCAAAATTTTAACTACCTCGTTATATACGTCTTCTTTTGTTACTTTCATTTTTACCTTTCTAGGACAGAACTGATCCTAAGACACCATGTACAAATTTACTTGAAGTATCGCTACCAAATTCTTTGGCAAGCTCAACCGCTTCGTCGATTATAATAGATTTTTCCTGAGTTTTGTCAATCATTAATTCAAAAATTGCAATTCTTAAGATAATTAAATCTATTTTAGGGATATTATTTATCGGCCATTCTGGGGCATGGGCTGTAATATATGAGTCAATTTCTGGCTGATTATTGATAACCCCGTTAAAGATCTTGTAGTAAAGATCGTTATCGTAATTAAAACTCCCTACCTCATCTTTATAAAGAAGAGTGCTATAAATCTCCTCTTCTTCTGCAAACATATGACAAAAAAGGTTGGAGAGAGCTAAGACTCTAGAATTATGTCTAATATCTTGTCTATTAATCATTATTTATATGATAACTTATTTACCGCACTCTGCACAGATTCTGTGAGGAAGTTTAAAAGTTCCACAGTTTTTGCATTTAATTGAGTTTACAACTTTAGTAAAAAAATGTGCATTTCTTTTCTTTTTTGTTCTTGATTTTGAGTGTCGTCTCTTTGGTACTGCCATAATACTTCAAATATACTTAAATTATATCGTTTTGTCAATCTTTTTAAGGTATTTTACCTCTTTATTCTAAGGAAAGTTACTACGGTAGACCCATATTTTCTTTCATCGTAGATTTCGTAATTAAGATTTTGAATAAGCTCCTTAATATCTGTTCCTCCATGCAGGAATACTACTATTCCCTCCGGGTTTAAATTTTCAGAAATTAACTGAAGCAAGAATTTATGGTGTCTATCCTCATAGTATGGATCTAAAAATACAATGTCGAAATTTTTATCAGTGTTCCCACAATAGGTAATAGCTTTAGTTTGATGGGTGTCAATTTTGTCCTCTACTTTAAGATCGTGGGCGTTTATTTTAGTAGTTTCGATACTTGAGTAATTTTCATCAACAAAATCAACAAATCCAGCCCCTCGGCTTAAGGATTCGAACCCTAAAACACCGGAGCCTGAGAATAGATCTAAAACATTAGCATCTAGGATTTTTTCTCCTATTATCATAAATAAAGCTTGTCTTACCATATCTTTAACATATTTAAGATTTGGATGCTTTGGCAGTCTTAATTTTCTACTTCTAAATTCTCCCGAAGTAATTCTGGGTGAGTTTTCTAACATACGCCTATTTTAACATTTTATGGGATAAATTTTTTGACGGGGATTTTTTGGGCTGGAGCCCAAAAAATCCCTTTAGACTCTTAACTAAAATCTCAAAACTGTATCAACTACGTGAATAACTCCGTTGCTACACTCTATATCTGTTGCAGTAACATTTGCTTTATCGTTTAATAGTACTCCTTGATCTGAAGCTTGTATTTTAATTGTGTCTCCCTCTAATGATGTAGCTGACATCATTCCAGCAACTTGGGCTGCCATAACTTTTCCAGGTACTACGTGGTATGTAAGAACTTTTGTCAACATTTCTTTATTGTTCATAAGCCCTGTCAAAGACATTTCAGGTAGTTTAGCAAAAGCCTCATCAGTTGGTGCAAAAACTGTAAATGGCCCTTCTCCACTTAAAGTATCAACTAATCCTGCAGCTTGAACAGCGGCTACAAGAGTTTTGAAATTACCAGCATTAATTGCTGTTTCTACAATATTCATATTGTATTTTCCTTTCGAAAACTTTAATACTTTTACCAATATCCCATTTTTTAGAGGTAAGTGTCAAGGTTATTAATTATTCCAGATATTTTGATTATTAATTTTTTCAAAGTGTGACTTTAAAATTGGATAATTATCTATCTCTTTTATATACTCAGAAGCTTCTCTTTTTGCTATTTCAAGAAGTTTTAAATTTGTTAGATCTGCGAATTTAAAGTTTTTAAAACCAGATTGCAACTTGCCTGTAACATCCCCTTCTCCTCTTATTTTTAAATCAATCTCGGCTAATTCTAAACCATTAGAGTACTTCTCTAAATTTTTAAGTCTTTCCATCGAAGACTTGCTCCCCGTAGAAGGAATAACAATACAAAACCCTTCTTTAGCCCCTCTTCCAACCCTACCTCTTAATTGATGAAGCGAGGCAAGACCGTATCTTTCTGCAGACTCTATTACAATTATATTGGCATCAGGTATGTCAACACCTACCTCAATAACTGGAGTTGAAACAAGTATTTCAATTTCCCCTTTTCTGAAATTTCCTAAAATTTCTTCTTTTTCTTGTGGCTTCATTTTTCCATGCAACAATCCAACTTTTCTATTTTTAAAAACACCCTGTCTTAAAAGTTCAAATTCAGTTGTAGCTGATTTAACTTGTGCAAATTCTTCTGATTCTGATTCGTTGATAAAAGGGCAAACTATAAAAGCTGATTCGTTTCTTTCATTTATCCAGTTATACATATCGTCTCTTTTACTTGGATAAATTACATAAGTTGTAATCTTTTTATCCTTGTTTGGCGGTGCGTCTAAGATTGAGATATCTAAATCTCCGTATAAAGTTAAGGCAAACGTTCTAGGAATTGGAGTTGCCGTCATTGTGAGTAAATTTGGAACAACTTCTTGATTATAAATATTTAAGATTTTTGATCTTTGTTCTACTCCAAATCTATGTTGTTCGTCAACTATAACTAAAGAAACATTTGGAATTTCTTCAAAATCAAACAAAATTGCATGAGTTCCTATACAAATATCAAACTCATTTTCTTTGAGTTTTAATTTGGTACTTCCAGTTTTAAGGATAATTTTAACCCCTAATGGTTCCAAGATTTTCTTAAAACTTTCAAAATGTTGCTTAGCTAGAATTTCTGTTGGTGCTAAATAAAAAACTTTAAAGCCATTTAAAACTGTTAGATACGAAGCAAAAACAGCAACCATTGTTTTTCCGGTTCCCACATCTCCTTCAAGTAATCTATTCATTGGGTTAGGTTTAGTTAAATCCCCAAATATCTCATTAATAGCATTTTCTTGAGTTTGAGTTAATTTAAAAGGAAGGTTGTTTTTAAGCTTTTCAATTTCATCTGGAAAATGTTTAATTGGATGTGAATTAAGTTTTTCACCCCATTTTAATTTTCGTTCCTCTACTTTTAAGAGTTCTAGGAAAATTTCCTCAAATTCTAACCTTTTGAGGAAATTTTCCTGATCTTCCACACTTTCTGGAAAATGTACCTGTTTTAAAGTTTCTTTTAGGTTTTTAAAATTGTATTTTTGTAAAATTTTGTCGGGCAGAAATTCTTCTATCTCAACATTTTCTAAAGCAAACTTTACCTTATCTCTTAAAAATTTCGAATTTACACCTTCTGTTTCTGGATAAATACCTAGAATTTCCCCACCTTTATCTTCAGAATTTATTTTTTGCTGAGTTGGAGCTAAAAGAGTCACTTTACTTCCCGAAGCTTCCGCCTTTCCTGTAAATCTATAAATCTCCCCTATTTCCAGCGATTTGGTTAAATAATGCATATTAAACCAAATCGCCTCACTCTTTCCAGTATCATCTTGAATAATGGCTTTAGTTAATCTTTTTTTATTTCGAGTAAAAATATTGTTTATGGAAATAAGTCTGGCATCCACACTGACTAATTCGTTAGGTTTTAATTCATTTATTTTTTTAACTTTTGAGAAATCATCATATCTAAAAGGAACATGGTAAATCAAATCTTTAATTGTTATTATTCCTAATTTTGATAACAAAAATTCGTATTTAGGACCTATTTTTGGAATATTTGTAACTTTGCTTGTAAGTGTAAGCATTTTAGAACAAAAAGAAATAAGGTAAGAAGGTTCCTATTAAGAAGATAATAGTAATTATAATTATAAAAACTTTATTTCTAAATTCTCTTTTTTTAAATTTTCTGAAAAATTCTTTGGTTTTTTCTATTTGTTTCATATTATTTTAATAAAAGTTCTTTTTCCTAATTTTACTTCATCCCCTACTTTAATTTCTTGGTCAAGATTAGTAACTTTAACTCCGTTAATTTCAAGTCCATTTTGTTCAATGATTTTTTTAATTTCAGAATTTGAAAACTCCTCTTTAAGATTTTCTTTTAAGAATTCATAAATTGTAGTTATTATTCCTAAAGAAATTTCTCTTTTTTGATCTTCGGAAAATTCTTTTTTCTGAACAGTTTTCTCAAATTCGTCTTGGCATTTTCTGGCTTCTTCTCCTCCATAAATTTCCTTTACAACAGTAAACGCTAAAAGTTTTTTGTAAACCATTGGATTAGCTTTATTCTTTACAATATCAGTTTCTATAATAGAGATTTCTTCTAATGATAAATCTGTTAACGCCACAAAACATTTAACAATCAAATCATCTCCTAAAGTCATAATTCCTGCAAATGTGTTGTATGGGATATTATTTGCAAAAGGGATAACATTACCTTCACTTTTACCAATTTTTTTGCCACTAGAATCGGTTAAAAGTGGGATTGTAATAACAAATTTTTCTTTATCTTTCATTTTTTTAAGCAATGTTCGTCCCATCATCATGTTAAATAACTGATCGCTTCCTCCTAATTCACAATCTACATCCATTGCAACAGAATCATATCCTTGCATTAATGGGTACATAAATTCGTGTATAAAAATAGGTTCGTGATTTTTAATTCTGTCTTGGAACATATCTCTTTCAATCATTTGCTCGTGAGTTATAAGGGAAGAGATTTTAAGAATTTCTTCAAAATTTAATTTTGATAACCAGTCGAAATTATTCAAAAGCTTTGCAGGATTATCTCCACCAAAATTCAATACTTTTTCAATTTGTGATTTTATTTTTTTAATATTTTCAGATACTTCTTCAACAGATAGTTGGTTTCTAACTTTTGATTTACCTCCAGGATCTCCGATTGTTGCAGTCATTCCTCCAACAAGAATTATTATTTCAAACCCAAGTTCCTGGAAATGCTTCATTTTTTTTAGAGCAGCGTAATGCCCTATATGCAATGTATCTGATGTTGGGTCTATTCCGTGGTAAATTTTAAGTTTTTTACCGGTTTTAAGCTGAGATATCAAAAAGTCTTTAGAAGGTAAGACTTGGTCGATATTTCTAAACAAAGTTTCTTCTAATTTTAACTCGTCCATAATTCCCTAATTATACACTAAAATGCAAGGCGGATTATACAATTTTGTTATAAATTGCTATACTTAAAATGTGAAATTTGACTTTAAAAAGTTTAAAAAATCAGTTTTTAAACCTAAATTTAATATTAAAAAAACCTATGGAAAAAAGACTACAATTGCGGACGAATATGATCCAAAATACGAGTTTTTAAATAAAGTTTTAAATCTTGCAACAACAGGACTTGGAATTTTAATTGTTTTACTTTTTGCAATTTTTATTTTTTATTCAAAAGATTTACCTGATCCAAACAAGCTTTCTGCTAAAGGAAATGAAACTGGCACTAAGATTTTTGACAGAAACGACAAACCAATATTTGAATTATATGGTGATAAAAATAGAGTTTTAATAAAACTTGAAGATGTTCCTGAAAAGATTATCCAGGCTACCTTAGCTACAGAAGATGCTGAGTTTTATGTTCACAGTGGGTTTTCGTTAAGAGGTATGGCTCGAGCTGTAAGAAATACAGTTACTGGTCAGGGTCTGCAAGGAGGTTCAACTCTAACCCAACAGGTTGTTAAAAACTCACTTCTTACCCAGGATAGAACAATAGATAGAAAAATTAAAGAGTTAATTCTTTCTCTTCAAATTGAAAATAAATATAACAAAGATGAGATTTTGCAAATGTATTTTAACGAAACTCCCTATGGTGGTCAAAACTATGGAATTTATGCGGCTTCAAAAGCTTACTTTGCTAAAGATCCGAAAGATTTAACATTGTCCGAATCGGCTTACTTAGCAGGACTTCCTCAAAGACCTTCTTACTACTCTCCGTATTCATCAAATAAAGAAGCAGGAATCGAAAGAAGAAACTTTGTTTTATATTTAATGAGAAACAACGGTTGGGTAGATAAAGAAGGAAACAGACAATATATTTCCGAGGAAGATTACCAAAAAGCAAGAAATGAAAAATTAGAATTTAAACCATCGGCTGCTATTTTTAAAGCACCTCATTTTGTATTTTATGTTAAAGATAAATTGATTGAAATGTTTGGTGAGGATGTTGTTGAAAACGGCGGTCTTCAAGTTAAAACTACTTTAGATTTAGAAATCCAAGAAAATGCTGAAAGAATTATGGCAGAGGTTTTAGAGAGAGAAAAAGTTTACGGAGTTGGAAATGCCGCTGAGGTAATATATGAAACCAAGACTGGTCAAATGCTTGCAATGATAGGTTCCAAAAATTATTTTGGTCAAGCAGAGCCTGCTGGTTGTGAAACAGCTACGGCTGGCTCTAAAGGTTGTAAGTTTGACCCATTCTTTAATGTTGCTACAGCAAGCAGGCAGCCTGGTTCTGCGATTAAACCTGTTACTTACGCTGGTTTACTCGAAAAAGGATTTACTCCAGCTTTTACATTCTTAGATGTTCCAACAACCTTTACCGGTGTTGGTGTTGGAGAAGAAAAAGCTTACTCCCCTGTAAATTATGATGGTATTTATAGAGGCCCAATTTCAATGAGAAAATCTTTAGGTAACTCTTTAAATATTACTGCTGTTAAAGCACTTAGAATTTTAGGAATTGATGAATTTATTTCTTTATCTAAAAAAATGGGAATCTCAACATTTGAAGATAAATCAAGATTTGGTCTATCTTTAACTCTTGGAGGTGGCGAGACAAAACTATTTGAGTTAACCTCAGCTTATACAGTTTTTGGGAATAAAGGTATCTATAACTCCCCAATTATTCTTTTAGAAATTAAGGATGCTAAAGGAAATGTTATTTATTCTCACCAAGAAGAAAGAGGTCAGCAAGTTATTTCTGAAGAAACTGCCTTTTTAATCTCTGATATTTTATCTGACGATAGCGCTAGGGCCTTGGCTTTTGGATTTAACTCCCCACTTAGAATTCCAAACCATCAAGTAGCTGTCAAAACTGGAACCACTAACAATAAAAGAGATAACTACGCTGTTGGTTACTCACCATCCTATACAGTTGGTGTTTGGGTTGGAAATTCAAATAACGAACCTCTAAATGAAAGAATTGCTTCAGGTATTTCTGGAGCCACCCCTATTTGGTCTGAAACAATGAAATTTCTTTTAAAGGATAAACCAACCGATAAAGAAAGAGCTGAAAAATTTAATCCGACAGAAAGACTAACTAAAATTGAGGTTGACGAAAGATCTGGAATGCTTCCTTATAAAGAATATCCTAAGAGATCAGAATGGTTTGTTAAAGGAACTGAACCACAGTCTCCTTCTGAGTGGTACAAAACAATTGAAGTATGCGATATCGATGGAAGAATTGCTAATAGTGAATGTAAAGATGCTGATAAAACTTCAAATAAGAATTTTATTGGTATCACTGATTATTTACCTGAGTGGCAAAATTACACTGATGCTTGGATTCAGGAAACATATTCAGGTGATAGCACTTATTTCCCGCCAACAATTACCTCTAAATTGAATTTTGATAACGGTAAGCCTGAAGATATGAACCCATTTATTAGAATTGTCGCTCCAAAAGAAAATTCTAGCGTTCCCTCAACATTTAGAGTTTCAACTGAAATTTCTTCCTCTGCTAAAGTAAAAAATGTAAAATTTTACTTTGATGGTCAGGAAGTTGGTAGCGATGAATCAACCCCTTACGGGTTTACTTTTAAGCTAAATTCTTCTCAGTTAGGAGATCATAAATTTAAAGCTAAAGTTACAGATAGAGATGGTAACTCTGGTGAACACGAAATCATTCTTAATGTGTTAGACACCCTGAAAGCTGATTGATATAGAATTTTTTAAATTTAGAATTAAAGAGTAAATCTTAAATTAAATTTCTTTGAAGTATTGCCAATGATTTCTTCTCTTAATCTTTTCATTTCATCTGGGTATAAAGAGAAATATCTAAAGGTGACTTTTCTTGAAGTACCTTCAAGATATTCATTTACATATTCTACTTTGGCAATAAGTGGGTTTAAATTTTTGATAAATTCAATTATTTCTCCGTTATCAAAATCAATATGAGAAATAAATGTTAAGTCTTCCTTGGTGAAGTTTTCAAATTCTGTTACAACCTGAGGTTTAAAAGTAAAATGTTTCACTAATTTTTTGATTGAGAGTTCAGCATAATTCCCATCAAAAAACCCTATCTCCTCCCCGCCACTATTTATTGAGATGTTATGTTTTGATTTGATAAGAGTGTAATTAATTCCTAAATTAGAAAGAATTAAATCAACAGTACTTCTTAATCTGAAACTTCTGTTTTCAGGATTTGTATCTTCTAGAATGATGCCTAGAATTTTTTCTTCTAAAAATTCTGAGTCCTTCTTATAATATTTATTTCCAACTTCAAAAAGTTTTATTTCTGATTTTCCATGTTTTTGATAAGTTACTACGGTGTTAACTAAAGTCTCTTTTAGAGAGAGTCTTAGAGCATCTTTATCTGCGTTTACAGAATTCATAAGTAAGATTCTTGATTCTATACCATCATACTTTACAACTGGGTCGGTAATATGTTCATGAAAGCCTGCGGAAACCAAAATGTCAGAAACTCTATTTTCCATTTTGGTTTCCGCACTTGTTATTTCTACCGGCGGGTAATTCAAGATAGGTTCTGGGTGAATTTTCGAATATCCATATATTCTTAAAACATCAGCAATTAAATCGTCCTCAACTTCTATATCAGTTCTAAAAAAAGGTGGTTCAACTTTAATTTTATCTTCTGATTCTTCAATTATTTTGTATTCTAATCTTTCAAGTATTTTTGCTGCTTTTTCAAAATATTTTTCTTCTCCAGAAATTAGAGCAAGTCTATCTTTTGTAATACTCATTTTTTTTAGATGAGATTTTTCTTTGTGGAAATCATTATTTTCATACGCTTCCCCTCCAGCAATTTCTAAAATTAAATCAGTGGCTCTTACAATTGCTAAATCAACTAATTCGGGAGCTAAGAATTTTTCAGATCTTGAAACTGTCTCGTTTCTAATGTTTACTTCTCTGGATGTTTTTCTAATAGCTGATTGTGAGTAATTACCTGCATCTAAAACAATTGCTGTTGTATTCTCTGTAACACCTGTCCTTAGCCCCCCAACAATTCCTCCAATACAAATTGGATTTTCATTTTCTGACAAAACTAAAGTACTTTCAGGTAACTTTATATTCGA
>Ga0315902_10001847_pt1 | contig 33614 bp, 42 predicted proteins | sample LakEriMetagenome_9_FD_203523 | JGI IMG/M metagenome (GOLD analysis project Ga0315902, IMG submission 203523) | Freshwater fungal communities from buoy surface, Lake Erie, Ohio, United States - Buoy 12 MA117 | ecosystem: Environmental > Aquatic > Freshwater > Lake > Lake biofilm | place: USA... | reverse complement strand
AAGAACTCCAAGTAGAGCTGTCAAACTTACAGTATGAGTTGGGTATTTCCTTCATTATGGTTACCCACGATCAAAGTGAAGCTCTGGCAATTTCTTCAAGAATTGCGGTGATGAATCAAGGACGCATCGAGCAGATCGGCACACCATCAGAAGTTTACGATCGCCCATCTTCAGCCTTTGTAGCAGACTTTGTGGGCGAAACGAACTTATTTGAATGTCGGGTGATTGAGCAAGATGGTGCGTTTGTGGAATTGAGATCTTCTACTGGTTTAGCGATCGTTGCGGCAAAGCCCAGACATTGGCTCCCGATTCCTGAAGCCGTAGTCAGTGTTCGTCCAGAAAAAATCAAGCTCTCCACCGAATATCCGAACCAGCCATACAATACCTATCGCGGTATTCTCAATAATGTCTTGTATCTAGGCGATCACTCGCAGTTTGTGGTGGATATACATGCTAGTGAAAATGTCCCCCCCGTCAGAGTCATGCTAGTACGTTCTAATCACCAAGGCGAAAAGACTCCTCCCTTTGATAGTCAGGTATATGTCTCATGGATTCCTGAAGATTGTGTGGCTCTTCCCAAAACTACAGTTGCGACCTAAATCCTCCTAAATTTCTATTATGCATATCTCTCGGCGCAAATTTCTTAGACAGACTGCCTATGCGACATCGGCGATGGCTAGTGCATCAACTCTGGCGGCTTGTGGAATTTTCGAGAAGAGTCCCCAAGAAACAAAGGCTGGCGGAGAAGAAGTAGACCGACCAGTTACTCAAGACAAAAGCACTTTATATATCTACGGTTGGGCTACCTACGTTAATAACCAAGAAGTTTTAGCTGATTTCACTAAAGAAACTGGGATTAAAGTTGTTGGCGATGCCTATGACTCTAATGAAGTTATGCTTGCTAAGCTAGAGGCTTCTGGTGGGCGATCTGGTTATAGCGTCATTTATCCTAGTGACTATATGGTGACGCAGATGCGGGATTTAAATCTGCTAGCACCACTTAATAAAAAATTGTTACCCAATATCAAAAATATTGCCGCCAATTATTTAGATCTACCCCACGATCGCGGCGCTATATTCAGCATCCCTGTAAGTTTGGGTACAACTGGGTTTGCTTATAATGTCGAGGCAGTTAAGTCAATTATTGGGGAAGAACCATTTGATTGGCGCTACCTATGGCATAACAAAGAAAAGCTGCGAATTACCCTAGTTAATGATCCTCGTGAAGTGCTCGGTATGGCTCTCCACATTCTAGGGTACTCTTACAACACCAAAGAAGTTTCAAAGATTGAGAAAGCTTTCCAAAAATTGCAGGAATTGACACCTGCGATCGCTAACTTCACCACCGATGCATGGAGAGAGCCGCTTGCTTCAGGCGATCTCATGATATGCATGGCATTTTCTGGAGATGCGATCAGTATTGCTAGGCAAGATCCAAACATCAAATATGTCCTGCCCAGTAATGGTACATCGATCTGGACAGATACCATGGCAGTACCTAGAGGTGCGTCGAATATCGAAGGTGCTCATGCTTGGATAAATTATGTGATGCGACCTGAAGTTGCCGCTAAAATTAGTGATGCGAATAGTTTTGGGACAACAAATAAATTGGCAAAATCGATGATCCCTGACGATCTAAAAGCGATTAAGGCTCTGGAACCAACAGAGGAAATTATTGCCAAAAGCGATCGCATAGTTAAGCTTGATGCTAAAACTCTTCAAATCTATGAAGGTTTCTGGACACGTTTAACAACAGGCTTAGGATAAAAATCCTAGTGGATAAAAATCCTAGTTATGAATTTTTCGCCTGCAAAGAGAGACTCTCATAACTTTGTAAAGATCTCGCAATCATTTCTAAAGATTCATATGACATCACCACATCCCTCTAATCCAACTAGCAATATTTCCCTAGGCAATAATCCTTTTATCTGGGGAAATATTGCTTTACTTGCTGTTGTGCCTTGGTTATTGGCGCTAAGTATGGCTGGTTTAGCAGTGGGTGATCCTGTTTTTCCTGAGTGGTTTGAGATCTTTCTTTTGGGATTTCCTGCGATCGCACTGGTGGCTTGGGTGCAGTGGCAACAGCCGATCTCACCATTTAGTTTATGGTTTGTGGCGAAGCCAAGTGAGAGTCTCAACGATCAAGAGCGGCAGATCCTTACTCTTGTGAAGCAGCATAGTAATGGTTGGTATGTGACGGGTTGGATTGCTACGGCTGTTGCCATAGTCATGAGCGCTATATTTTGTAAGATTTATATTTCTGCACCATTAGCTCAGGCGATCGCGCCATTTCCCTCTGGTTTGCGCTTGTTCGGTATTCTGTGGACGGAGATTTTCTTTTTATTAAGTAATGTTATTTTGCAAGCTGGGATTTCAGCTTTGCGGATTAAATTAACAGCCGACACAGAGTTAAACGGATTGAAGCTATTTAATCCTGAAAAAATTAAAAGCAGCTTTACAAGTGTAGGTTGGAAGTCTCCCCAGATATTAAAGTTCTTTGAAGAAGATGCGATCTCTGGAGTATCAGATTATTCGCCCAAGGTCGAAGTTGCTGAGCCGCCCCTAGGTGTAAATGAATCTCAAGAAGTTCCAGATACTGAGTCAATAGAGCCTAATAATTTGATTACTGAAGTCGAGCCTGATGCAGTCTCAGAAATCAATGCTGTTGAAGATACAGTATGCGAGACTGAGGCGATCGCAGACATCACAGAAGACTTGGTTGTAAAGCCTCTTGAGTTTGTTAAAGATTCTGAGGTCGAAGAATCTTTGGACTTCTCCGAAATTATTGCGGAACCTGAGATTGAGACAATTGCACAAGAAGAATGTATCCAAGAACCTGAAGAATTGGAGCCTATTGGATTTTTTGCAGCTCCAGAAATTGAGTCTTTAAATGTTATAGATACTTCTTTCGAGACAGAGATTGAACCTGCGACTAATACAGAAATTGCTGATGTTAGTCTAGACCATGATTTTGTTGAAGAGGCTGAAGACTTAGAGTTTAGTGAGATCATTGCTGAAGAATCTTTAATTGAGGCTATCTCTGAACCTGAAGTTGAGCAACTTATTGAAGATACCCAATTTGAGTCAAATATAAACCTAGAAATTGTTCAAGAAACTGAAGGATTAAATCAGTTTGAGCTTATTGAAGATGAAAAGTCTGATATTAAAGTTTTAGATTCTACTAGAGATCAGTCTAATCTGGATGAAGAGATTGATGAAGAAGCTAAGGAGTTAGAAGCTTTTAAGATAGATGAAGAGCCTGAGCTGACGTTTTTAGAAATCCCTAATGCTAGTCCAAAGACAAGAATCAAAGAGAATGAGCAAGCTGACGGGAACTTAGAGGTTTCTGACGATATTCTCGATAAGCAAATTACTGAAGACTGTGAAGAATTAGAATCTCTTGAGTCTATGGAAAGTTCTGAAGATGAGGAGGTTGCAGATACAGCACTAACAAGTGATAGCAATCTGAGTCTGAATTTTTTAAAAAAGTCACGTAAAAGTGTAGGCACACCAAAAAAACAAGGGTTTGGGAAACCTATAAAACGCGATATTATCTCAAGTCCAGACGCTATAGAGCCTAGTGAGTCTATAAATGCAATAGAGCCAGATGCGATCGCTAATCCTATAATCGAAATTGAGTCTGATCTCGACTTTCCAGTTCCTATCTCAGAGCTAGAGATGATTCAAGAGCTTGATGAATCGCCTAATCTTGAAGCGATCGCAACACCAATTGAGCAAGATTTAGAAGCAACAGAAATCAAAGATCAAGATTTTGACAATGAATTAGATGAGTTTATTGCCTTTAATACTTATGTTGAGAATATTCTAAAAGAATATCTAAAAGATAATGACGAAGAATCTAAAAATGAAGAACCGTTGGATGAGGAACCCCCTGAACAAATTGATCCATCAATAGTTTTTGATCCAGCTATAGAAGCGACTATGATCGCTAAAGAAAGTGTAGAAGCTTTCACTGAAAATCTACCAGACCTAGAAACTCAAGTTCCGATAGACACTATTGAAGAGGTTTCTAGTAATGAGAAATCACCCAAAAATCCTGAATTTTTAGTTCAAGAATTTCTCGTTGATAAGTTTTTTGCAAGAATAGAAGAACTGAATATTGCAGACAAAGCTAGTAAATCCGCTGTTGAGAAAACTACAGAAAATATCTCAAAACCTGACTCTGAGATTGATGAGTTTGCTGATCTTGAGGCGCTACTAGATGGGAAACCTGAAAATCCTGATGCTATTTAAGTGATCGCAATTCCTGACCATTGTACTTGCGGCGCTCTGGGATGTGGATTAGGGTTGTTCAGAAAATAACGTCGATAGGAAAAGAATATTTCCTCATGTTGTAGCGTGCAGTATGGTGCGATCGCCACATTTTCCACTAACATGCCTAATTCTTGAAGTTGTTGCAATTGTACTTGACGCAAATCGAGCTTGACTCGTTCTGGGTGCTCATCAGGCTGTAATCCAACAGTTTGATTAATCGTTGCTGTTACCTGTTTCGCCACATCCTGCGACACTTGATAAACACTGCCCGAAATTGCGGGACCAAGCGCCACTCGTAAATCTATTAACTCACTGCCTTGATCGCATAATGTCGCGATCGCCTTAGTCACAATCCCCGTAGCTGTGCCGCGCCAACCTGCATGGACAGCCGCAACTGCGCCTAACTTGTGATCGCCAATTAACACTGGCACGCAGTCAGCAGTGCAAACCCATACTGACCGACTATTCCCGTTACGCGTTGCCCAAACTCCATCCGCTTCAGGTAAGTTTGTATTAGGAGTAACCTCGATTTCATCAGCATGAATTAAGCGATTTCCATGTACTTGTTTAGCGCGATATGCTTTGCCTGATGCTACGAGATGATTATGCAATTCAGTCGGCGATTTGGGAGCGTGCGATCGCGTAAAAAATCCATGTTGCCAGTCAGCCAGTAAGTCGCAAGTTAGTACGCTGTCTCGCCATTGCCATTGATTTGCGTTCATTGATTTAGAGTCTTAAAAATAGTCAAGCTTCAATGACTTCGATCCTAACCCAAAAAGTAGAAGACGCATCACTATATGATGCGTCTTCTACTTTTTGCAATATTCGATCAACCCCGACATAAGAAGAGGCGCAGGGCAAAGCCCCACAATGGGCTTTATATATTTATTTGTGGCGGGTTTGAAAGTAAAAGGCGCGATTGCTGCGAGTGTGGTAAATCTGGTCAACGTAAACCGCTTCAGGATAATGACCAAAGCGCGTTCTAAACAATTCCACCTGAGTCTGGAGATCCCCCGATTCATTGTACATATCCCAATTGTTGCCGAATTGCTTTGCGTAACTTTTTGCCCTTGGGTTGGCGTTGTTTGGTGATGGCTAGATAGGCTGTTCTTGCTTGACGACGATAGGTGCGCGGTTTCTTTGGTAATTGGGCTTTCACTTGTTCGTAAAGTGCGTCAGCGCTCCCAGAGTCATCTGGAAACTCTTGGCTGGCGCTCCTTCTCCTGCAATGAATTGCTCTGCATATTCATTCTCAAAACTTTCCCATGGGATTAGTTCTGCTAACTTTACCCATCGATTCTTTCCTGATAGTTTTCCATTAAATGGAAGATAGAAGTTCTCGAATGATAGTTGTCCTTTGGCGGAACATCGGTACATAAAATTTTATTGCTGCAAGGCTTTTTCTTGTTTTTATGCTTTTTCCTTGCATTTTATCAGTTTTTATCATCCTTGAAAACCATTAATATCAACTGTTTCTGCCTTTCTAAGCAAGCCCTATATAGAGAAAGATTTTGGCATAGCGTCAGACAGTCGCAATTCAAGCAAACTTCGAGACCGCGATCACTAATGTCCACGCAAATATTTATGCAAATATCGCCAACAATAGAAGTATTGCAAGATACGACTGATACGAGTACGATCTCTGATCTTGTATTCTATAGCTAGACTTCTCCTTTCATGACCATTTCACCCGTCGGTTCAGGCATATCTTTGTTTGGCTCAATCGTGATGATTAAGGTTGTAGTTTGTTTGAGAGCTTTACCTAGTGGCACTTTCACAAAAACATTGCCTTGCTCGTCAGGACGAAACTGAGCGCAATCGACCTTTTTGCCATCAACGATCGCCCAAAGCCGATAGCTATTATCTTGAGGAATTTGCCTCAGATTCTGAATGCTAATCATCGCAGTTTTTTCAGTGGGCGCAATCATCACACTTCCAGAAGCCGCAGGAATTGCCCCCATCCCCTTGAGCGAGATCGTGCGATTGTCAAGACCTTGCAGCATGGCAATAGTTTTGCGATGTTTTTGTAACTCGATTTGATTAGAGGCAATTTGTTGGCGCATTTGGTAATTCTCAAAGCCAAGAGCAATTAGCGCGATCGCACCAATGCTACTTAAACCAATTGTGGCTAATTTCCAGAGATTCCTTCGGCGAGGCGATCGATTAATAATTGCTGTCAAGGGATTGCTTGAGGAGTCTATCGACGGATCTAAGGGATCTGTTAACAGATTCTCAACAGTTATCGGGATAGCCTGTGCCGCAATCCGATCGCGTAGATTTTTAGCTGGATGAGTTTCGCTCAAGCCCAGAGGCAGCATTGCTAAAGTCTCTTGAAAGTGATCGATTTTTGTGACTGTTTCTGGATGCTCTAGGATAATTTTATGCATCTCGATAACTTCTTCAGGATCGAGATCTCCCAATACATATCCTGCTAATAGTTCTTCCCATTCATGGGAATATTTATTTTGTAGTGTCGTCATAATCACTCCAACGTATTCTGCAAGCTTTCTCTCAATCGAATTAATCCATTACGCGCCCAAGACTTAACCGTCCCCAATGGTGTTCCTAGCATTTTAGCAATTTCAGATTGGCTTAGTCCATCAAAATATGCCATTTCTAATACTTGGCGATGATTTTCAGGCAACTTTGCCAAAGCTGATTTTACTTTTTCCGAACGTTCGGCTAGTGACGCATTTTCCATGAGTGATGAGGTTCTGATATCAAGTTCTGAAGCAATACCCTGTTCCCATTTTTGGAGATGCTGCTGTTGCGATCGCGTTTTGCGAATGTGGTCAATCGCACGTGATCGGGTCAAGACTGTCAAAAAAGTGGAGATCGAACCGCGTTTACTATCGTAAGTACTATTGCGACTAAGCAAAATGAAGATCTCTTGGGTGAGGTCTTCCGCCTCTTGGGGGCTACTTAAGATCCTTAATGATAAGCGGTAAACCAACTCACCGTAGCGATCGTAAAAGATGCCAAAAGCTTGACCGTTTCCCGATCGCCAAGCTTGCAGTATTTCTACATCGGTTTGCTCGGAGAGTTTCATAGGGAAATTGAATAGGCTTCGTTACTATACATACGCATCCTAAGCCAGTATGGATGAGTTATCAACCTCAAAGATGAAAGGCAGCGCTTCGCGCCGCCTTTCATCTTTGGTTTAAGGGTTAACTTCTTGTTCGCTCCAATTTCCTTGCTCATCACGTAGATATATCCAGCGATTTTGAGGTGTTCCGCGTAATTCGAGGCGATCGCATTCGGTGGGATTTAGCAAGAGCAAACAAAAAGTATCAAGTGGTTGATCGGGATCGGGTGTCGTTATTGCTAAGAAGTCAACCCTCGGTTCTCTAGGATGCGCCCATGCAAACTGCATTCTTGCAGGTTCCGAGAGAGTCTTCCATGCAGCGGATCTCGCTGTTTGCAATTCTAAATCTGAAAATTCACTATCAATTAAGATTAGTTTGCCAAAAATCCGAAATTGCGATCGCGTTTTCGTGAAATACCAACTTACCTCCGCCCAAGGATTAGCCCTAATTTGCTCAATCTTTTGACTGCGCGAGTCGGTAACAACTTTTAGGCAATCTGGAAAGCGATCGCTATTTTCAAGAAAGCCCCGAAATACGACTGTGCGATTGCGTGGACGCTGATCTAAGTCAATCGTGGCAAGTTGTAAAAACCTTGCTTCGGGTTGGTTGCGGTGCTGATGTAAACTTCGAGCTAGATGCGATCGCCACATAAAACCATTTAGAATAAAGTTGCGCTTTGCGCAACTTTATTCTAAATGGTTTTATGTCGAATTTGTGGATTGAGGGCGGTAGTAAGAGCGGCAAGACTGAGCGAATAGTTCAGCGATTCTGTGATTGGTCAGAAACGGATTTTGCATACCAGTCTAATCCTCAAGCAGCTTCCCAAAAAGTCTTGGTGCTTACTGTCGATTCTCAACAACGTCGGGAGCTAGGAGATCGCCTGATGATCGCAACTCATGGCAGCTATCCAGTTACCGCTGTCACCCCGCTAAGTTTTTTTCATGATGAAGTACGCTTGTTTTGGACATTATTAGTTAAAAAGCTCGATCTCAAAGCTCAGTTTCCATTGCTCCTCAGAGTTGAGAATGAGCAGGAACTCGCTAATAAGCTCTGGAAAGATCGCATCGAAACAGGAACCTTGCAAATGGAAGGGATCGGGCGCGATCGCCTTGTCCGCAGATTGCTGGATTTGTTTCTATTAGCTGTCTATGGTGGTCGCGAAATTAAAGAAATTCCTGCAATTTTAAATGCTGGTATCGAGACTAATATTTTAGAAAATGCTGTAGGTACTGAGAATAATATATTAGAACAATGGCAAGAAATTGGCGAAGCTTTACAAGAATGGCGCAAGTATTGCTGGGAGAGAGGTTTACTAACCTATGGAATTATTACGGATTTATTCGCCCATTATTTACTTCCTAATCCACAATATCAACGCAAACTCAAGGAAAGATTTCGATATATTATCGTCGATCGCGCTGATGAAATGCCTGCGATCGCCTGTGATTTATGCAAGTTTCTGCTTAAAAATAATGCGATCGGCCTGTTTACATTTAATCCTGACGGATCAGCAAGATTGGGGTTGGGTGGCGATCCTGAATATTGGCGATTGCTCAAATCAGAATGCGAAATCGTAAGTTTACCCCATGCTAGTCATACTTTGGGAACTGAAATCGCTGAATCAGTTCTGCAAGTTGTCAGCGAACCAATTTTACAATTTATCGAACCCTACACCTCGATTAAATTGATTGAATCTGTTTCTCGTGCCAAATTATTCCGTAATGTTGCTGAAACCATTGCCGAAGCGATCTCATCGGGCGAAATCAAAGCCAGCGAGATCGCCATTATTGCCCCTGGATTAGATAATATTTCCAACTATGCGATCGCGGAAATTCTGCGCAAAAAGAATATTAATATTACTCCACTCAACGATCAGCGCCCATTGTCCTATTCCGCTCAAGTGCGATCGCTACTTACCCTCATTACATTAGTCTATCCGAACCTTGGGCAACTCGTAAGCCGCGATCATATTGCCGAAATGTTGGTGGTGCTTACGGATGAGATCGATCCAGTCAGAGCGGGAATGCTTGCCGATTACTGCTTTGCAAGGCATCCAGAAAGCCCGAAACTTCTAGAAGCACAAACCTATAACCAATGGAATCGACTTGGCTATGAAGCGACTCAAGCCTATGAAAAAGTGCGGCAATGGATAGAACTGCAATCGCCAAAAGACACTCCATTGCTATTTATTGATCGCACTATTCAAGCATTTTTTAAACCGCGCAAATTGAATTATGAACATACTTCTACATTGCAATCATTGATTGAAACTGCCCAATATTATTGGCAATTGGGATATCGCCTCGATCAAGAAGAACCTGTAATTCTCGAAAATTTCATTCAACTAATTCGGCAAGGCACTGTCACGGCAAATCCCTATGCGCCAAATCAACCTGAAGATAGCGTTGTCATCGCGACAATTATCCAGTATCGCATGGCAAGGCGATCGCATCGTTGGCAATTTTGGCTGGATGCTAGTTCTGAGCTATGGTTGCAGGGTGGATCTGCGTCTCTATTCGGTGCGCCACTTTTTCTTAAAAGCTGGAATGGCACATTATGGACAATCGAAAATCAGCGTGATGCCGATATGCAGCGTTTACAAAGGTTGCTTAGGGATTTACTCGATCGCACAGGCGATCGTTTATATCTCTGTCATAGTGAACTCAGCACCAATGGACAGATCCAAAATGGCGTGTTAATTCCATTAATTGAGATCAGTACGACACAATTAGCATAAGCACCTCCACGTAACTAATGTGGAATTTCTGTCATAGCATAGGTATAGGGCTGGCACAGGGGCGCAGCCCCTAAGGTAACCTTTAAATTTTGGGGTAGTCGCCATCCCCCCGTGGTTGCCCCAAGGCTATTTCAAGAACAGGTAAGAAAATGAAAAAAGCAACCCATGTTCATAAATAGGTTTTTAGTCGATAATTTTAGCCAATAGTGTCAAAAGAGGTAGAAAATGAGTAAAAGCATAATTGATTATCTCAAGGAAGTGCCAGATCCACGCGGAGCGCAAGGGAGTCGAGACGATTTATGGCAAATCCTGCTAATTATCATCATGGGAATTATGAGTGGACATACAACCTACCGAGAATTAGAGAGATTTGTGGAGAGACAAGGGTAACTCGTTCAGGTGAGCGCGAAGGTAAAGATTACAGCACATTGAGTTACTACTTCAGTTCTTTACCGCCAACATCTGAACGAATTGCCAAAGTGATTCGAGGACATTGGCAGATCGAAAACCGCCTACATTGGGTAAAAGATGTCATTTTCGATGAAGATAAGAGTCCTCAAAAAGCAGGGAATGCACCGATTAATCTGTCAATCATCAAGACTTGGGTACTTTCTGTATTTAGGCTTCATGGTTTTGACTCAATAAAGAGAGCAATTGACCGATTTTCCAATAATATACCTACCGTGTGGTCTTTACTTATTTAGAATCTCTCTTATCCGTTCTTGAAACAGCCCTGCTCTGGGAGAGGGGGACTGGGTGGTGAGGGCAATCTTCATTCCACGTAACATCAGTTAACAATCAAATTCAACAACTTCCTAAATCAGAAATCAACAAAGTCCCTGAATATCTTCAACAAATTCCGCAGGGCACTGTTCTACTTTATCCATTAATTTTAGATGATCGCTTAGAAATCGTTCTCTTCTCACCCAACTCACTTCCCATCAGCCGCACTGTAAGAATTTCTAGGGAGAAGCTAGAAAAATTAATTGCTGATTTTAGATCTGGACTTCGAGACATTAGCTCTGAAGATGTCAAGGAGCCAGCCGAAGAGCTATATAATTTGTTGATTAAACCCATTGATACTGAACTTGTCAAAGCCAAAACCAAAACAATTCTCTATGCGCCTGATGGACAACTCCGCTATGTTCCCACCTTTTGCCATCTATGATGGCAAAAGGTGGCTAGTTGAGAAATATCGGATGAGTAATCTCATTGCCTATAGTCTTTCTGACTTCTCACCGAAGCAAAAAAATTCCCCTAGTATCTTAGCTGGAGCTTTTGGTGGTAAAGAAGGAGAGAAAAAATTTGGGCAAATCGTCCTGCCAGCCACAATTAAAGAACTGATGTTACGTGGAATGAAGATTGCCCTCACCCCCAGCCCCCTCTCCCAGAGAGGAGAGGGGGAGCAAAATCCAGAAAACTCTTGTCCCCCTCTCCCTTTGGGAGAGGGGCTAGGGGTGAGGGTCTTAGAAACTTCCACGTAACATCAGTTAAAGAAGTTAAAGCGATCGCAAATACATTCCAAGATTCGATTACCTTAACTGAAGCTGACTTCATCCGTCAAGCGATCGAGTCAAAATTCAAAAATCATTATATCCTTCACCTTGCCACCCATGCCGAATTCAATACTGGTGTACCAGATAACTCCTTTATTATTTTTGGCAATGGCGACAAAATCCGTCTCCATGAAATCACCGAGTGGCTAATCCCAAATATATAGCAATGTAAGCTTTGCTTAGGACATAAAACCCAAAAGATGGCAGAGCTTCGCTCTGCCATCTTTTGGGTTTTGAATTGTCCTATCTATCTCTTACGTTGCTATAGACTTGATTATCTTAATCGCCTGTCGAACAGGATTAGGTTCACTTGGCAGTGGTGTTGAAATTTTAGGATTTGGCTATCAAGTTCAGAAAGCAGGTGCAAAGGATGCGATCGCTTCGCTCTGGTCAGTTAATGACGCTGGTACAGGTTCTCTGATGACCGCTTTTTATGCTGAAATTGCAAAAAGAAAATGCGGCAATTACTGAGTGATTAAGGCGATTTACGATCGCCTTAATCAAATCCAAGGACTATAACCATCCCTACTACTGGTCAGCATTTTTTGTGATCGGCAATGGGCTGTAAAACTCAGCATTTATACCCTGCGCAGCAATCCAAGCCGTAGTCCATGCACTCTGGAAATTAAAACCACCTGTCACACCATCTATATCCAACACTTCACCAGCAAAAAATAAACCTTGGCAAATCTTACTTTCCATCGTCTGAAAATTAACATCTTGCAAACGAATCCCGCCACAAGTTACAAACTCTTCTTTAAACACACCCTTGCCCGCGATCGCATATTCACTGGCGCTTAGTACATTCACAATTTGCTGAATAGCTCTATTAGAGATATCTGCCCAGCGTTTCTCTAGTTCCACTTCAGCTTTATCGAGCAGATATTCCCATAAACGCAATGAGATATCGACAGGACAATAATTTGATACAAATTTCTTTGGTTGCTCAGTCTTTGCACTCAGCAAAATCTGCTTGATTGCTTCTACCTTAAGCGAAGGAATCCAATTAACCGCTAATTTTGCCTGATAGTTGCAATCATGCAATTCTCGCGCCGCCCATGCTGACAACTTTAAAACGGCGGGGCCACTCAATCCCCAATGGGTAATTAACAGAGCGCCTGATTGTTCTAATTGATTGCGAGCAGATTTTTTCTTTTCTGGATGAGGATTTGATGTTAAAAGCTTAACTGTGGCGGGGTTAACGCTGACTCCAGCCAACTCATGCAGTTTAGAATCTTTAATATTAAATGTAAAAAGTGAAGGGACGGGAGGTTCCAGCCCATGTCCTAGCGATCGCGCGATCGCATAGCCAGATGGACTGCTACCAGTAGCAAGTAATAGGCGATCGCAAAGTATATTCTCGCCATTTTTGAGAATTACTTCAAATTTGCTATCTCCTTTGTCACTTTCTAAACGCTCAATTTTTTGAACTAAAACATTATTGCGGAGAACCACACCAGTTTTTTTAGCCGCAAACATCAGAGCTTCCACAATCGTTTCTGAATCATCAGTAACAGGAAACATTCTGCCATCTGCTTCCGTTTTTAGCTTCACTCCTTCTGCATTAAACCAGCGCACGACATCTAAAGCCTGAAACCGTGAAAATGCTCCCCGTAAAGCTTTGCTGCCTCTTGGATAGTTCAGAACTAATTGCGAAGGTTCAAAACAATGATGGGTAACATTGCAACGTCCTCCGCCCGAAATTCGCACCTTAGCAAGTGGTTGTCGTCCTGCCTCTAATAAAGTTACTCGCGTATGGGGTGCTTGCGCCGCATGGATTGCCCCGAAAAAACCTGCTGCTCCACCACCAATAACTACAACCTCTGTACTTGTCATGCTTAATCCCTAATAAGATAGACGGCGCTTCGCGCCGCCTATCTTAGATTTTACCATTTCGACAAGATTGAAAAATATTGATTACTTCTTGAGGTACTTGCTTGGTTTCTCTTGCGGCTGTGTCAATCTTTAAGAACTCCGCAAAGGTATATTGCGATCGCAATTTGTCTAAACTACAAATACAAAATTCTTTGCTATTAGTAAATCCACAACCTTTCATGAAAGTCTTAGTTACTTCTTGAGGATATTCGTACTTCTCTTGAGTAGTAGGTTTATTCTCTTCTGCCCCAGCCATAGAGATTCCAGAGACAGCTAACACAAATGTGGTGAGAGCAAGTAGATAGTGGCGCATATTTACTTTTGTTGATAATCGTTGCTGAGCGCGTAGATGATTATATTAGCAAGTAGAAGCAGCGCTTTGTAATTCCCTGAAGCCAAAATACATCTTGTCGCAAAGCAAGAAGCAGTTTTTTTGTGGCGTGGCTTCCCCACGCCACAAAAAAACTGCTTCCTTATTAAATCTCGGCGATATAATGCCTTTTGACTTGTGCAATTTCTATCATCGGGATGACTGCATAGATTACGGTTTCATGACAACATCTATATAGTCATCCCGTATTGATTGAGCGTTTGAATGAAATCTCCTGACCGTTTACTAATTGTTGATGATGTGCCAGACAATCTATTTCTTGTTCGCACGATCCTTGAAGAAGAGGGATATGAAATTATCACATTATCAAATGGTCAAGATGCACTAAAGATTATTGAGACTGAGCCTCCAGACTTGATTTTGCTGGATGTGATGATGCCCGTGATGGATGGTTACGAGGTGACACGGCGCGTCAGAGCCATGAAAGATTTGCCATTTATTCCGATTTTGTTGATTACGGCTTACGATCGCGCTAATGCCGTCAAAGGCTTAGACCTCGGCGCAGATGAATTTATTCGCAAGCCAATTGAAGCTGATGAGCTATTGGCAAGAGTAAGATCATTGCTGCGTTTAAAACATAGTATTGCAGAGCGCGATCGCATTGATCGCCAAAGACAGGATTTTGTATCACGCTTAACCCATGACTTACGGACACCATTAGTAGCCGCAGATCGCATGTTAGGGCTATTACAAGATGGTGTATTAGGGGAGATTTCGCCCGAAATTTGCGAAGCTCTAAAAATTATGGGACGCAGCAACAGCAATTTGCTGGAAATGGTAAATAAGCTTTTAGATGTGTATCGCTATGAATCTGGTAGTAAAACTATTAATTTGCAGTCGTTAGACTTGAAAGAATTACTCAATCAAGTTGTGCAAGAACTTAAACCGATCGCTATTTCTAAAAATCTTGAACTGATCGCTAATCTTGAAGATATTGGTATGGTTAAGGGTGATCGATTGGAACTATTGCGTGTATTTAATAATCTGATCGGTAATGCTCTCAAATTCACCGAATCTGGCAGTGTTCATGTTAGCCTGAAATCAGATCAATCCGAGGCAATAATTGCGATCGCAGATACAGGTACAGGGGTTCCTTTAGAAGAGCAGCCGTTCTTGTTCCAACGATTTAGCCAAGGCAATCATCAAAAACAAGGTAGTGGCTTAGGATTATATCTATCTCACTATATTGTCAATGCCCATGAGGGCAAGATTTTAGTTAAGTCACCGAACCAAGGCTCCCAAAAAGGTTCTACATTCTTCGTGCATTTGCCCATTATTAAGCCATGAGTACTCTTCAACTTCAGTACGACACGCTCCTCAGCCATTACAGCAATCCTCTCGAAGCGATCTCACTCTTGAGAGAATATCGTCCATATTTTGAGCTGATTCCCAGTCTGCGTCGTCCTGTTGACAGCTTGATTTCGATTCCCTTTCCAGTCGTGCAACTTACTAGTCCCAACTTGACTCAAAGTCATGTTCAGTTGCAATGCGATCTTGCCTTGATCATGTGTGATCCTGACTGGAAAGTCAAAACTGGTCAAGAAATTTTTGTATTTATCCATCGCCCTAACGAAGACTATTCGTCTTTACTAAAACGTTGGCGACAAGTAGAAGTAGCCCTTGGAGAAGAATATTATTGGCTGTTACCTTGGAAGCATCGCAGCATCATTAGCGATCGCGGTGAATACCATTATCCGCTTTTTGTCACGCTCGATTATTCACCAGCTCGTATTAATAAAGGTCTAGAAGGTGCATCACTTCCCCATGTTAAGGCAGCCAGTTTAGCGATCGATCATCCCCCAGACATTGAAGAAAATCAAGAAGCTCCTATTTGTGATCCGACTCAATAGATTTATAACAATTCTCAAAATGGCAACGCCATTTTGAGAATTGTTATAAATCATAGTGTTCCCGATCGTAGTTTAGTCCAGATATCCTTATACTTCGTAAGCGTTGATGGCGGTAAAGGTGACATTAATTCACTCTTTGCCAAAATATCTTGAGAGAAAAACTTGATCGGATCAGACTTAACACTAGCGGGAACCATCTCTAATTCACTCGATGGGCTAATCGCATCGGTCAAGGATGTTATTTGAGCGGTGACCTCAGGTGTCAGACAGAAATTCATCCATTCCATTGCCGCGATCTCTACTTCACCTTTAGGTATCACCCAAATATCACTCCAAAGCATTGTGCCATCTTGGGGGATTACTACTTTGAGATTAGGGTTTGACCTTTGCGATTTGTACATATCACTCGTCCACCCCACGGCGGCAAGCGTATCGTCGGCTAATAGAGATTGTAAATAATTATCAGAAGAGTAGGTTAAAACCTGAGAGTTAAGGCTCTTTAGCTCTTGGGTAAGTTTAGCGAGCAGGTCAGGACGTTCAACTATGTTTTCTGGCTGATCGCGTAGCCCCATCTTTTTTAAGACCAGCCCGATCACTTCACGGGCATCATCTGGCAATGTTAGTTTTAGTTTTAATTCTGGTCTCCATAGATCAGCCCATTGAGTAATCTCAAATTTTAGCTTGTCACTGCGATAGGCGATCGCGGTTGCGCCCCAACGATAGGGAATGCCCCATACTTGATCATTGCGCGTGACGCTTTGTTTCCATAGGGGTGAAAGTTTTTGCCATTTTGGAATTTTTTCTAATAAGTCGGGCGTGATTGGTTGAATTAAAGATTGGGCGATCGCCTGATCTAACCAGCTATCTCCGATACTCATTAAATGAGGCGCTTTATCTTTAGGAATGTTTGGATAGTTTTGCAGTTCTTGCCAAAGTTTTGAGGGCAGATTCTCTGCTTTAAATTCGAGTTTCTTTTGGGAAGCTGACTCAAACTGATTAATTACTTTACTGGGTATTGCCCCTAGCAAACCCACAATGCGCAAGCGCTCTCGTTGGTCAAAAGGATTTGACCATTGACATCCCCCAATCGACGTGACTGTCGCACCGCTTAAAACTAGAAACTTACGTCTATCCATGACTTAATTATAAAACCGATTTTGGAGTTTGCTGCGCCTTCGGCGCAGCAAACTCCAAAATCGGTTTTACAGCGCTTTGCGCTCAACCCCGCCCCCTTAAGGTTGCTCCCATGCGGGGAAAACCTTAAGGGTTTGAAAGATAGAAAACGGCGCTATGCGCCATTTTTCATCTTATTTTACAAATGGACGCATCAGTAAATAGCCTGCACCAAAAGAAGTCAGAACGATCGCCACAATTGTGACAGTCAATACCCAACCACTTAAACCAGAGGTTTCGCTAGAGTCTTCTATAGAATCAGTGCGGAGAGGACGAGAAGATATTTCTTCACGTATTTCTAACTTAGGTAATACTTTTGTTTTTGGAGTCGGTGCAGATTCAGGAGCCTCAAAGGCAGCAAAAGAACTATCGTAATATAAGGCTTCGCTCACCGTTGGTTCATTATCATTTTGAGTTGCTGAATTATTGGCGAGCTGTCTTGCTCTAGAAATTGCTTCTTGGATAGCACTATTTTTCTGCTGTGCAGCTACTTTACGAGGACTAACCTGTGTTGCAGGTTTATCTACAGGGCGAGGTTTAGCCGCAGGAGGGAGTCCTTGGGGTTGTGGATTGCTTCTTGGTGGCGCAGGATTAACTTGCGAAGAAGCACGAATACCTGCTAAAACTTCAGTTAGCTTTGAATCAGGTAGATTAGACTGAGTAAGAATAGTTTGCACTCGATCTGTGGATTGGGCGATCGCTTCAAACTCTTGCAATAGCATTTGATTTTGCTTCGTTAGTTGCTCATTCTGCAACTGAAAAAAAGATAACTTTGCTTGAGTAGATTGCAACTCCGCAGCCAGCTCTCGATATACAGTCACAGGTACTGAAGCCTGATAACCAGATTGAGAGGTCTGATAACCAGAATGAGAAGTTGTAGGTTTAAAGACTGGATTGGCTTGCATAGGCGGCAGCACCGTAGACCGTAAAAATTTAGTCGAGACTATACCATATGATTTGCTGCTTTTTCGCTAATTTACAATAGAATTTATGCTTTTATTACAGTTCAGTACTTCTCACTATTGTCGTAAAGCTAGACTAGCCCTTGGCTACAAGCAGATTGCCTATCAAGTCGAAAATCTGACTCCTGGATTACATATTTTACGAGTTAAACCTCTTTCTGGCTCATATACTGTGCCAGTGCTATTACCGCAGCAAAAAAACTGTCCCGCTGTAGTTGGTGATTCTACCAAAATTATTCAGTTTCTTGAATCCTATCAGCCCGATCCACCGCTTTATTTAGAAGATGCTATCCAACAAAAAGAAGCATTACGGCTAGAAGATCATTTTGATGAATTTGTCGGGACAGCGTCAAGATTTGTTTACTATCAGTTTCGAGCTAATGAGGGCAAAAAAATTGATCCTTCATTAATAAGCCAAGCTGTAATTACAATCGTCCGATTTCAATATGGTATTAATGCCAATTCGGCAAAGATAGCTGCCCAGAAAATTGCGGATGCGATCGCTATACTCAGCGAATTTTGGCAAGACGGTCATTGGGTAGGAGATCGCTTTAGTGTCGCTGACTTGACAGCGGCAGCATTGCTGTCGCCTTTAGGGTTAATTCCCACCTATCGGCGTAATTATCCTTGGCTATTTGAGCGTATTGCAGAAATTCATCAGATTTGTAATGAGCCATTGCCCAAAAATTGGCAAGTTGGACTTGATTGACCCGTTAGCAACCCAAAAGATGAGAAGCGGCGCTTCTCATCTTTTGGGTTTTGATTTATTGCAAAGTGTTGTAAATATTTTTGGTGTTAGCTTATTGATGTTAAGTTAGAGAATATTTCGGAAAATCTAAAAGCTGGATTTTTCTAATACTCAGAGTGCTAAGCAGCAGTTTTCAGATAGGTTATTAAAAGCGATTAGTGCGGGTAGTTTTATGACTGTTAATGTTAGTGAATCTTTGTTTGAGCAGATTCTCGAATATCTTCGAGTAAGGACTGAAGCAAGCGATCGCATTGCCGAAAATTTGCTTAAAACACTTAAAGCTTTGACATCTAGCAGTACTGTAGATTCTGTTCAAAAGTCAAACAGCGATCGCGATGAGCTAGCACCACAATTTGGGCAAAAACTCTTTGATGCATGGAAGGAGCTAGCCGATTTACAGGTAGGGGAAAACTACTGGAGCTATCCTGTCATGTTTGAAGACCTTGCCGAAACCATGGAAATATCTGTTGATATCTTTGTGCAATATTTAGCAAATGTTCAGATCGGAAGTTTGCAGCTTATCCAAGGGCGGGGCTATAACTATCAAGTAAATGGACTTCAAGCTGCTTCTTTAACTTTTCATTCTGCCCCAACCCTCAAAAAAGCCGCCATCCCTAGTATCAATGACAAGAAACAAGGTACAGAGCATAAAACTTTAGGTAAGACCTTTAAAGTAGGCGATCGCGTAGCTGTAAATGCGAATCGTCAACAATATGCCAATCATAAAGGTGTCGTTGAGCAGGTAATTAGCGTCAGCTGTCGTGTCAAATTAGATAATGGTTGGACAGCGTTTTTACCCAATCATTGTTTAGATCACATCACATAAAGCCCAAAAGAGAAAAGGGGCGCGATGCGCCCCTTTTCTCTTTTGGGCTTTGGGATTCTCAAAATAGTGTAGCCATTTTGAGAATTGGTATAATTTCAACTAATGAAATAACAAGTCTTGAAAAAAAATGACCTTTGAAGAGGCGATCGCCTATACACAAGCTTTGCTCTCGCGCAAAGACTTAGATGAATTACAACTAGAATCAGAAATCTCGGCACTTGTACAAACTTCTAATGGAGCGAGGGGCTTTTTTGTGTGTTTCTTGACTGGGGAATGGCAACTTGCAGATGCGCCTAGCACTCCTATTATTAAGGCTTTGCAATCTTCTCCTGATGCGATCGCTGAATTGCTTGTCAAAAATCTCGCTATGTCCACAGCCATGGCAATTTCCCATCGTCGGGCAGATAACGAAGAACAAGCCCAAGGTTCTGATCGTGTCGCTAGACGAACTGGGCTTTTAATTGAGAAAGTAAGACTTCCTGAAGTTTATGAAATTGCTACTCAAATGCGTAACTCGGCAATCTCAAACGAAGGGAATTATGTATCTTTTCTCGAAAGATGGAGATATGATGCCGAGCAAAAACAAGCGATCGCTAATGTGCTAGCCAATGGTTGATCAAGCATTTGAAGAGGCGATCGCCCAGTTTAATAGTGGGGACTATTATGCCTGCCACGATACTTTAGAATCAATTTGGAATGATGCTTGGCAAAGCGATCGGGCTTTTTATCAAGGGATTTTACAAATTGCCGTTGGTCTATATCACCTCAAAAGTCAAAATTGGCATGGTGCAGCGATTCTCTTAGGGGAAGGGACGAGTCGTCTACCAGCATATCTTCCTGACTATCAGTCCATTGATGTGGAAGCTTTATTAACAGATAGCTTACTCATCTTACAAAAAGTACAGACCAACGGAAAAGAAGGAATTGCAGAGATATGGAAACAGATGGTGCAGGGCGATTTAAAGATTCCCAAGATCACTAGATCCAATCTGGGAAATGCTTAGCGCCATCAAAATAATCTTTATAAAATATGACTTGGGAACTCTCTGATCTACTGCGTGCGATCGCCACAACTATCGTCATTGGTATTCACGCTTCGCATCACTGGTGGTTTGGAGTGCATGATACAACTACGATCAATTTTGAGATTTTTATCGATACGATCATTAACCAAGTTGGGCGCTTTACAGTTCCCATATTTGTGATTTTGTCAGGCTTTGCTTTGGCGAAATCAGAAGAAAAAAGACCTTTTGATTTGCAAATATTTTTTCAGCGCCGTCTGTGGCGCATTGTTCCGCCATATATTTTATTTACTGTACTCAATATCATTGGACAGAGTCAGTTTCAAAAAGCAGACTGGCTAGAGCGTGGGCAACAAATCCTCCAATTACTTTCTACAGGTATGGGTGACTATCATCTTTACTTTTTAGGCATCATTTTCCAATGCTATGTTTTATATCCAATCCTTAGGAACATCTTATTTACAAAATGGAACTTGTATATTCTGATATCAATTACTTTCGCTTTGTTTGGATTGAGATGGGTATCTGCAACTTTTGATTTACTGATAAATATCACAACTTTTTTACCTAATGGAAATCATATAATTTATTGGTTGTCCTATTTTCAATTTGGCATTTGGCTTGCCAAAGATAGCGGATGGACTAGTCTGTTGGTAGCGAAATGGAGATCGCATATATGGGGATATTTATTTGCGATCACCGCAATTGTCGAACTGAGCGAATTTTATTGGACAGCGATACTCAAGAACTCCGCCGAAGCTGTCGGTCATTATGCTCGACCAACTGTAGTTTTGCTGACATTGACTTTCTTACTATGGTCAATGTCTTGGTCAAAGAGATTGAGGCAGACCTTCAGACTGCCTCAATCTCTTCAGGTTGATTCAATTACAACTTTTGCCAAAGCAAGCTTTACTACTTATCTAGTTCATGTCTGGGTGCTGCGTGCGATCGCTCCCCTAGAAATAGTTGGAGGAATTCTATATGTTCCATTAGCAACAAGTATTTCTTGGCTAATTGGAATCATCATCTGGAAACTTTTAAAACGCTTTGCAGTGTCACTTTAATTTATCGCTGGATTTTTTACCGTGAAAAGTGATAGTAAAAATTTGCCTTTACTACTAAATTTTCAACTTTTTCCTGAAAACTATAGACAAAATATCCCACATAGAGTTATGATTGCTAATCGTGACTAAAAACAGAAACTAAGTGAAATAAACTAATACATTTGTTTCCTTAAGTCTGAGTCATGCTTTGGTATAGCGACATAAAGAAAGTTAAAAGTCTTTTAAACCTATAACAACCAACCCAAGAGATTGAGTTTCTCACATCTAGTAGTTTGACTAGATATCTTCTGTAAGTCGTCTCGAAGTCCGTTAAACAGCCTTCAAAACCAATACTTCTTACTAAGATCGAAACCGATCTCTTTTGAGCCTGTCAAAAATCGGCAGAAATATTCTGCGCGAAAATTTGAAGTCAAGCAAGCGGAGCTAATTTTAATGACTGTCGGAATTCTCGGCACAAAACTTGGGATGACCCAAGTATTCGATTCGGATGGCAACGCTGTTCCTGTAACCGTTGTCCTAGCAGGTCCATGCACAATCACGCAAGTCAAGACCGAAACCAAAGAAGGCTACAAAGCCATTCAAATTGGTTACGGTAAGACCCGCGAGAAGCTTCTTAGCAAGCCAGAACTGGGGCATTTGAAAGTCTCAGGTGCTGAGCCTGTTAAGCATCTTCGTGAGTATCGTCTTGACAATGTTAGTGATTTCACTATTGGTCAGACCCTAGATGTAAGTCAGTTCAAGGATGGCGACATCGTTGACGTGATTGGAACTAGCATCGGTAAAGGTTTTGCTGGTTACCAAAAGCGCCACAACTTCGCTCGCGGTCCAATGGCTCACGGTTCTAAGAACCACAGACAACCTGGCTCGACTGGAGCAGGTACAACCCCTGGTCGTGTATACCCAGGTAAGCGCATGGCTGGTCGTCTTGGCGGTAAGCAAATCACCGTGAAGAAGCTAACTATAGTCAAAGTCGATGCAGCGAACAATGTGTTGCTAATTAAAGGAGCAGTCCCTGGTAAGCCTGGCGCATTGCTTAACGTCATTCCTACCGTAATTATCGGCAAGGCCAAATAAGGACTAAGTAGTTTGTTCGTGAGATCGAGAGAATATAAGTTATGCCTACAGTAATAGATTGGACAGGGAATGAAGTTGGTGAAGTAAGCCTTGAGTTGCGTGTTGCCAAAGAAGCAAGTGCAAAAGGTTTAGTTCATCGCGCCCTCGTCAGACAGTTAGCTAATGCCCGTCAAGGCACAGCCAGCAGCAAGACTCGCGCTGAAGTCCGTGGTGGTGGTCGTAAGCCTTTTAGACAAAAGGGTACAGGTCGCGCCCGTGCAGGTTCGACCAGATCTCCCTTGACCCGTGGTGGTGGTGCAATCTTTGGACCTAAGCCTAGAGACTACGAAACCAAGATGAACCGTAAGGAGCGTCGTCTTGCCCTTCGTACCGCATTTATCGGTCGTACCGCAGATTTGATTATTGTTGAAGATTTTGCCGTAAACCTTGCTCAGCCTAAGACTAAGGAATTATGTCAAGCCCTTGAGCGTTGGGGGGTCCCCGTTGGCAAAAAGACCCTGATCATCACTGATCGCAAAGAAGAAAACATCGTGTTATCTGCGCGTAACATCCAAAACTTGCAATTGATCGCTGCCGATCAGCTCAATATGTTCGACATTCTCAATTCTGAAAAGATTGTGGCAACCCGCTCAGCGATCGCCAAGATTCATGAAGTATATGGTGGCGACGCAAAGTTGGTAACTGAGATCGTAACCACGGTCGAAGACGCAGAATAACGGAATCTAAGTAGAAGAAAGAAACAACATGGCTAAGATCCCCACCGAATTCGATCCCCGTCGCTTGCCCGACATCATTCGTCGCCCTCTGCTCAATGAAAAGGCAACCCGACAACTTGAAAGCAACAAATACACATTTGATGTTTTTCATGATGCTACTAAGCCTGAGATCAAGGCAGCTATCGAAAGCCTTTTCTCAGTTACGGTCAAAAAAGTGAACACCCATAACCCACCCGCACAAGCGCGTCGTATTGGTAAGTTCGCAGGCAAACGCGCTCAAATCAAAAGAGCGATCGTCACCCTTGCCGAAGGCAGCAAAATTGATTTGTTCCCCGATGTATAAGCACTAGCTTAAAAAAACCAGAGAACTGTTCTTTAACAAAACCAGACAATTATGGGCGTTCGTGCATATAAACCGTATACCGCAAGTACCAGACAAACTGTTGTCTCGGACTTCTCGGAAATCACCAAATCAGAACCCGAAAAGTCTTTAACCAGCCACGTCCATCGTAAAAGAGGACGTAATAATCGTGGTGTCATCACTAGCCGCAGACGTGGCGGTGGTCACAAGAGACTCTATCGGATTATTGATTTCAAACGCAATAAACGCGACATTATCGCCGAAGTAATTGCGATCGAGTACGATCCCAACCGCACTTCTCGTATTGCACTGTTGCAATACGAAGACGGCGAAAAGAGATACATCCTTGCTCCCAAAGGAATCGCTGTTGGCAACAAGATTCAAGCAGGTACAAGCAATGTACCTTTTGAAATCGGTAACGCAATGCCATTGGTAAATATCCCTCTTGGTACGATTGTTCACAATGTCGAACTCGTCCCTGGTAAAGGTGGGCAAATTGTGAGATCAGCTGGTGCTGGTGCTCAAATTGCAGCCAAGGAAGGTGATTTCGTCACCCTCAAGCTTCCTTCTAGTGAAGTTCGTTTGATTCGCAAAGATTGTTTCGCCACCATCGGACAAGTTGGCAACCTCGATCACAGCAATACCAGTCTTGGTAAAGCAGGTCGCAGCCGTTGGTTGAACCGTCGTCCTAAAGTCCGTGGTATGGTCATGAACCCCGTCGATCACCCCCATGGTGGTGGTGAAGGTTGCGCCCCCATTGGTCGCAGTGGTCCTGTTACCCCTTGGGGTAAACCAACCTTGGGTTACAAGACTCGCAAGAAGGGTAAACTCAGTGATGCCCTTATTGTTCGTCGCCGTCGCAAGTCCTCGAAGCGCGGTAAGGGCGGACGTAACGCCTAATTTTTTGCTAAGCGACTGCCAATCAGTCGCCTAGCGCGAAGATTTATTTAGAGAATAAAAAATTATGACGCGATCGCTAAAAAAAGGTCCCTTTGTTGCCGATCACCTATTGACCAAAATTGAAAAGCTCAACGCCAAAGGCGAAAAGCAAGTTATCAAAACATGGTCACGCGCTTCCACCATTCTTCCTCAAATGATCGGGCATACCATTGCTTGTCACAACGGAAAACAGCACGTTCCTGTATATGTCACGGAGCAAATGGTAGGACACAAACTCGGTGAGTTTGCCCCTACCCGCACCTTTCGTGGTCATGCCAAGAGCGACAAAAAGGCAAAGAGATAGGTAGACAGGTAAATAAAAATGATCCTTGCCCAAAACGAAATCCCTGCCGTAGCCAAATATATTCGCATGTCACCTCACAAGGTGCGTCGAGTACTCGACCAAATCCGTGGTCGTAGCTACCGCGAAGCATTGATGATTCTTGAGTTCATGCCTTATCGTTCCTGCGAACCAATCACGAAAGTGTTGCGTTCCGCTGTAGCTAATGCTGAGCACAATTCAGGACTCGATCCTGCATCTCTATTTGTTAACCAAGCCTACGCTGACATGGGACCTAGCCTCAAACGCTTCCGTCCTCGCGCCCAAGGTCGCGCTTATCAAATCCGTAAGCCGACTTGCCACATTACGATTACCGTCAAACCATCGGAGGAAGAATAGGTATGGGTCAGAAGATTCACCCAACAGGGTTACGCCTCGGCATCACCAAGTCTCATCTTTCCCGTTGGTATGCTGATGTCAATCGCTACGGCATTCTTGCTGAAGAAGATAGCAAAATTCGTAAGTTTATCGAAAAAACTTTGAGTAATGCTGGTATCGCTGAAATCTTGATTGATCGCAAAGCTGATCAAGTAGATCTCGAAATCCGCACTGCTCGTCCAGGAGTTGTTGTTGGTCGTGGTGGCGCTGGTATCGAGCAATTGCGCGTCGGACTAGTTAAGTATCTCGAACAAGACGGTTCCCTGAAAAAGACAGGTACTAGCCAAGTTCGGATTAACGTCACCGAAGTAACCAGGGTTGATGCGGAAGCGCCTCTCATCGCTGAATACATTGCTCAGCAAATCGAACGTCGTGTTTCCTTCCGTCGTGTCGTTCGTCAAGCTATTCAAAGAGCACAACGCGCAGGCATCGAAGGGATCAAGGTGCAAATCAGTGGTCGTCTTAACGGAGCTGAAATCGCCAGAACTGAGTGGGTGCGTGAAGGTCGTGTTCCTCTGCATACATTGCGTGCTGATATCGACTATAGCTACAAGACTTCCAGAACTATTTATGGTGTTATTGGCATCAAGGTCTGGATCTTTAAAGGCGAAATCATTCAAGGCGAAGAGGCTCCTGCTCCTGCCGCTCAACCCCGTCGTCGCCAGCAACGTCGTCCCCAATTTGAGGATCGTTCTAGCGCTGAAGGATAAACTTCTGTCATCTAGAGTTTTGAACCATGTTAAGTCCTAAACGTACAAAATTTCGTAAGCAGCAACGCGGTCGGATGGCGGGTCCTGCTACCAGAGGAACTGAAATCAACTTTGGTGATTACGCCATGCAGGCTCTAGAGCCTTCTTGGATTACCGCTCGTCAAATTGAAGCTTCCCGACGTGCCATGAACCGCTATATCCGTCGTGGCGGCAAGATTTGGATTCGTATTTTCCCAGACAAACCCGTAACCATGCGTCCAGCTGAAACCCGTATGGGTTCTGGTAAAGGGGCTCCTGAGTTTTGGGTGTCAGTGGTTAAGCCAGGTCGCATCATGTTTGAAGTAGCTGGTGTAAGTGAAGAAACCGCAAGAGAGGCAATTCGCTTGGCGGCTGCCAAGATGCCAATCAAAACCAGATTTGTTATCCGCGAGAAGGATTAAGAATATGGCACTCCCAAAAGTCCAAGAAACTAGAGAGCTATCTGATGATGAGTTGCAAGCTCAGATCTTGACCGTCAAGAAAGAGCTATTTGATCTGCGTTTCAAGCAGGCCACTAGACAACCCGTCCAGCCACATCAGTTCCAACATGCTAAGCATCGTTTGTCTCAACTGATGACCGTCGAGCGCGAACGTCAGTCCAGAGCTTAAGAAAGCTATTTACAAAACATAGGAATTTTAGCAATGGCAGTTAAAGAAAAAGTTGGCGTTGTCGTCAGCGACAAAATGCAGAAAACGGTGGTTGTAGCGGTTGAAAACCGTACATCTCACCCCAAATATGGAAAAATCGTGGTCAAAACGACTAAGTTTAAAGCCCACGATGAAGAAGATAAAACCCGTGAAGGCGATCGCGTCAAAATTCGGGAAACCCGTCCCCTTAGCCGTACAAAGCGATGGGAAGTTGTAGAGATTCTCTCATCTAGCTCGGAAGCATAAGTCATGATTCAACAAGAGTCTTATCTAAACGTTGCGGATAATAGCGGAGCTAAGAAGCTGCTATGTATTCGCGTCCTAGCTGGTGGTAATCGCGCCTTTGGCGGAGTTGGTGATGTCATCATTGCTACTGTTAAAGACGCTGCGCCCAATATGCCAGTCAAAAAATCTGATGTTGTCCGCGCCGTGATTGTTCGTACCAAAGCATCCATCAACCGTGAAAGCGGCATGAGAATTCGCTTTGACGACAATGCCGCTGTAATCATTAACCAAGACGGCAACCCCAAAGGAACCCGCGTATTTGGTCCAGTTGCGCGTGAGTTGCGGGATAAAAATTTCACTAAAATTATCTCCCTAGCGCCAGAGGTACTGTAATGTCATTCAAGTCAAAACCTGCCTATCGCGGCAACCGCAAGTCTTTTAAGATTCACGTCAAGAAAGATGATGTAGTTCAAGTAATTTCAGGAAGCTCAAAGGGAACCGTGGCGAAGGTGCTACAGGTTTTCCCTAAAGACAGCACCATCATCGTTGAAGGTGTGAATGTTAAGACTAAGCATGTCAAGCCTCAAGCTGATGGCGAGTCTGGACAAATTATTACCCGCGAGTTTCCGATTCACAGTTCTAAAGTGCTGTTGTATTCCGAAAAGGAAAAGACTGCCAGCCGTTCTTGCTTCACCTTTACCGATGATGGCAAGAAAGTAAGAATGTTGAAAAAGACTGGCGAAATCGTCGATTCCGTCCAGACTGCAAAGAAATAATTCTATACAACCTGACCAAGCCCAGGAAAACTCATCGAGGAAGATAAAATGCTAACAAGATTTACCGAAGTCTATAAAAATCAGGCTGTTCCCAAGTTAATGGAGCAGTTTAAGTACACCAACATCCATCAAGTTCCTACATTTGAAAAAGTAGTGATCAACCGTGGTCTCGGTGAAGCTGCTCAGAATGCTAAGTCCCTAGAAGCTTCTTTGATCGAAATTGCGACGATCGCTGGTCAAAAGCCCGTAGTAACTAGAGCCAAGAAAGCTATCGCTGGTTTCAAATTGCGTCAAGGAATGCCCGTCGGCATGATGGTCACACTCCGCCGCGATAAGATGAACAACTTTTTGGATCGTCTGATCAACTTCTCTTTGCCTCGCATCCGTGATTTTCGCGGTGTTAGCCCCAAGAGCTTTGATGGACGTGGTAACTATACCCTCGGTGTTCGCGAGCAACTTATCTTCCCCGAAATCAGCTACGACAGTATTGAGCAAATTCGGGGGCTTGATATTTCCATCATTACCACTGCCAACACGGACGAAGAAGGACGTGCGCTCCTGAAAGCAGTTGGTATGCCCTTTAGAGAATCATAAGTAGATCGAATTAGGAGATAAGGATGGCTACCAACGACACCATCTCGGACATGCTTACCCGCATTCGCAATGCAACACTTGCAAAGCACCAGACAACTTCTATCCCTGCCACAAGGATGACGTTGAGCATTGCCCGAGTGATGAAACAAGAAGGTTTTATCGCAGATTTTGAAGAAACAGGCGAAAACATCGACCGCGCCTTGGTCGTCGCTCTCAAGTATGAAGGCAAGAACCGTCAATCGATTATTAAGCGCCTCAAGCGCGTCAGCAAACCTGGTTTACGGGTTTACTCAAACTCCAAAGAATTACCCCGTGTATTAGGTGGGATCGGCATTGCGATCATCTCCACCTCTAAAGGGATCATGACCGATCGCGAAGCCCGTAAACAGGGAGTCGGCGGTGAAGTCCTTTGCTATATCTGGTAATTCAGATCTTTTAGATTATTTAATCTAGATCTGTTAACTCAGGCTGTTAACTCAGCAAATCACATCACAAGCAACGGAAAACAGACATGTCTCGTATTGGAAAACGTCCCATTCCTCTTCCCCCTAAAGTTGCGGTCTCCATCGTAGGGCAAGAGGTTACTGTCAAAGGTCCTAAAGGCGAACTAAAGCGTGTGTTGCCAAACACTGTAGAAATTCTGCAAGAAGAAAGCAACTTGATTGTCAACCGCGCTAATGAATCTCGACCTGCAAAGCAACAGCACGGTCTTTTCCGCACCCTCGTTGCCAACATGGTCGAAGGTGTGTCTACTGGCTTTCAGCGCAAGTTGGAAATTCAAGGTGTTGGTTATCGCGCCAACCTGAGCGGCAGCAATATTGTTCTTACTGTTGGCTATAGCCATACAGTTGACATCATTCCTCCCGAAGGAGTTTCTCTCGGCGTTGAAGATGCTACAGGCAAAAAAGTCCCTCAAGGAACATTTATTGTTGTCGAAGGAATTGACAAGGAAATCGTCGGTAACTTAGCAGCAAAAATTCGCGCTGTACGTCCACCTGAAGTTTACAAAGGTAAGGGCATCCGTTACCTCGGCGAATTCGTCAGACGTAAGGCTGGTAAGACTGGTAAGAAGTAAGGACAAGAATTTTCTGGCTTCTTTATTTAATCTTCTTAATTTTCGTAATCTTCATATATAAAAAACATGAGTGCTAATAGTCGTAGACAAGCAACCATAAGCCGCCATAAGCGAATTCGTAAAGGTATGTCAGGCACACCTGAACGTCCTCGCTTGTCAATTTATCGCTCTAACAATCACATCGTGGCGCAAGTGATTGATGATGTAGCACAGCATACGCTTGTTGCTGCATCGACCCTCGAATCCGATGTCCGTGAAGGTCTCAGCACTACTGCTAATTCTGAAGCTTCGGCTAAGGTTGGGGCTTTGATTGCTGAAAGAGCGATCGCGCAGGGAATAACCAAAGTTGTGTTCGACCGTGGTGGAAACCTCTATCATGGAAGGGTCCAAGCTCTCGCTGAAGCTGCCCGCGAAGCAGGTCTAGATTTCTAACGCATCGAATCATCCAGCAGTGAATCAGTAGATAGAAACAAATATGGCTAAGAATAGAGAATCAAGATCAGGTGCTGGTCGCGACAGTGGCAGCGGCGACAGTGGCGACAGCAACCGCGATGAAAAACGCAAAGGCAAGCGCGATAGTAAGAAAAGCGATCGCGCTCGTACTGAAAAAGAATCTGAATGGCAAGAACGTGTCGTCCAAATCCGCCGCGTAACCAAGGTTGTCAAAGGTGGTAAAAAGCTCAGCTTCCGTGCGATCGTGGTCGTCGGCAATGAGAAAGGACAGGTCGGTGTTGGCGTTGGCAAAGCAGCCGATGTAATTAACGCTGTAAAGAAAGGAGTCGCTGATGCTAGAAAGCACGCGATCGACGTACCTTTGACCAAGAGTAACTCCATTCCACATCCTACCAATGGGATCGGCGGTGGCGCTAAAGTGATGATCCGTCCTGCATCTCCAGGTACTGGGGTAATTGCTGGTGGCGCTGTCAGAACCGTACTAGAACTAGCAGGAGTCAAAAATATTTTGGCAAAGCAACTTGGTTCTAGTAGTCCTCTAAACAATGCTCGTGCGGCAATTAATGCCCTTGCAACCTTACGTACTTTTGGTGAAGTTGCCAGAGCTCGTGGTATTACGCTGGAACAGCTATTTAATTAATACAATAACGGCGCTACGCGCCGTTATTGTCAAAAGTAGAAAGGAAAAACTATGAGAATTGACGATCTTCAGCCTCAAGAAGGCTCTCAGCATCGCAAGCGTCGTCTAGGACGTGGTATTGCCGCAGGGCAAGGTGCTAGCGGTGGTTTCGGTATGCGTGGTCAAAAATCTCGTTCAGGTCGTCCCACCAGACCTGGTTTTGAAGGTGGTCAAATTCCCCTTTACAGACGAGTACCCAAACTTAAGCATTTTACAATTGTCAATCCTAAGCGTTTCACAATTGTTAATCTCGACCAATTAAGCGGATTACCTAAGGGTACTGTAGTAACTCTTGATTCTTTAATGGAAGCAGGAATTATTACTCAAAATGATGGTGTATTGCGTGTATTAGGAAGAGGCGACGTAACTGTAGCACTTACAGTACGCGCTCATTCGTTTACAGAATCTGCTAAGAGCAAAATCGAAGCTGCTGGCGGCACTGTAGAAGTTGCCTAGTTATAAAGAGAATATGTGGCGGAGCGCTTAGCGTTTCGCCACATATTCTCTTTTGTTGTTTTAGAATAGCCTCGCATTATACCAAAACACAAAACGGCGTAGCCATTTTGTGTTTTTAAAACCCTTATAGGGTTTGGGTTTTAATTCACAAAAGTGTTGCAACACTTTTGTGAATTGGTATTACGCTTTTCTCTAAGCAACTACAATATTTAAATATCTTAAGTTAGGAGGAGTTTTTTGCCTCCTAACTTAATCACTAGCTTGAGGTAAGTTTAGTTATGGTTGTTAGTAAGGGAAAGAACCCAACTGCACAAGAAACTTTTATGCAAATGGCTCAAGCCGCAGGGCTAAGAGGTCGGTTGCTAGTTACTGTTGGTGTTTTGATATTGGTTAGACTTGGCATCTACCTGCCATTGCCAGGGGTTGATCGCCTAAGATTTACGGAAATTGTTAAAAATAATGCCGTAGTTAATTTTTTAGATATTTTCTCTGGTGTCGGCTTATCACTGCTGGGTATTTTTGCTCTTGGCATTTTGCCTTTCATTAATGCCTCAATTATCATGCAATTGATGACATCGGCTCTGCCAAGCTTAGAAAACCTTCAAAAGAACGAAGGAGAAGCAGGTAGAAGAAAAATTTCTCAATACACCCGCTATGTGGCATTTGTTTGGGGTGTAATCCAAAGCTGGGGGCTTGGCGTTTGGGTGCAGAACTCTGGTGTGCTTTCAGATCCAGCCTCTAACTGGATTACGGTTGGTGATGGTCGAGTTATTTTGTCTAGCTTTATTTTTCAGACGACAGTAGCTTTGGCTGCTGGCTCAATGTTTGTAATGTGGGCTGGCGAACTAATTACGGAGAAAGGTGTTGGAAATGGTGCTTCTTTACTGATTTTTATTAGTATTGTCGCTAACTTGCCAACTTCTCTGGGTGATACGATCGCGCTAGCTCAAAAAGATAGCTCACGAGTTGGTGGGGTCATCTTATTGTTAGTGATCTTCTTGATTATGATTGTGGGGATTGTGTTCGTTCAGGAAGGAACGCGGCGAATTCCAATTATCTCCGCTCGTCGTCAGGTTGGACGAAAGCTCTATCGTGAACAAGCTTCTTATTTGCCTTTACGCTTAAATCAGGGTGGGGTTATGCCAATCATTTTCGCTTCATCGGTGATGATTTTACCCGCCTATCTAAGCCAGAGTATCAATAATGAGGCGTTTGTGGCGATCGCTACTTGGATATCTCCTAGCGGACCTGGTCATATTCCTGTGTATATGCTGCTGATTTTAGGATTTAGCTTCTTTTATTCGACTCTAGTTCTTAATCCTGTAGAGCTATCGCAGAACCTGAAAAAGATGGGTAGTAGCATTCCTACGGTACGACCTGGAACAGCAACTTCGGACTATATTAGTCGTATTTTGAACCGCCTAACTTTACTTGGTTCAGTCTTCTTGTGTGGCATTGCGATTATACCTAGTGCCCTTGAAAAAGCCACTGGCGTATCGACCTTTAGCGGCATTGGTGCAACTTCTTTACTGATTTTAGTTGGTGTCGCGATCGAAACCTCCAAGCAAATCCAAACCTACGTGATCTCTCAACGTTATGAAGGTATGGTGAAACAGTAATGCCTAGAGTGATTTTGATGGGTCCTCCTGGAGCTGGTAAGGGTACACAAGGCGAGATTTTGGCTGAATCTTGGCAAGTGCCAAGAATTGCTCCTGGAGATATTTTTCGGGCTGAGATTAAGCAAGGCTCAGAACTAGGACTAAAGGTTAAGTCTTTTAGTGATTCAGGCACATTGGTTCCTGATGCTGTTGTGATTGAGGTAATTGAATCTCGATTGAGACAGCCTGATACTCAAGTTGGTTGGATTCTTGATGGTTTTCCGCGCACAGTAGCTCAAGCTGAGGCTTTAGATACTCTATTAGCGGAGATCAATCAGCCCTATGACTCGGTGATTAATCTTGATGTGCCAGATCAGTTTTTGATCGATCGCTTGTTAGCAAGAGCGATCGATCAGGGACGTGCTGATGACACTGAGGAAGTCATCATAAATCGGCTGCAAGAGTACAATTCCAAAACTAGACCTTTGCTAGAATTTTATGGAAAGAGTGTTACCCAAATTGATGGCACACCGTCGATGCCAGAGGTAACTGAGACGATCAAAAAATTCTTTGCATAGATACGGTGATATTTGATTAAGTAATTCTTAATCAAATATATATCCCATGTTGCAAGCGCTTTGCGATCGCAACATAATACATAAAGAACTAATACTAAATTTTGGAGAGTTTGTTTGTCAAAAGAAGATTCTATTGAAATGGAAGGGACGGTAACTGAGTCACTTCCTAATGCTATGTTTCGGGTTGCACTCGATAATGGCTTTAATGTACTTGCACACATTTCGGGCAAGATTCGTCGAAATTACATCAAGATTTTGCCTGGCGATCGCGTGAAGGTGGAGCTAACGCCCTATGACCTTACTAAAGGACGCATTACCTACCGCCTCAAAAATCAAGGCGGCGGCAAGAAATAAAACAAACAGAAGAGGCAACTTTACTAAGTAAAGTTGCCTCTTCTGTTATAAAAACG
>Ga0315902_10001846_pt1 | contig 33622 bp, 29 predicted proteins | sample LakEriMetagenome_9_FD_203523 | JGI IMG/M metagenome (GOLD analysis project Ga0315902, IMG submission 203523) | Freshwater fungal communities from buoy surface, Lake Erie, Ohio, United States - Buoy 12 MA117 | ecosystem: Environmental > Aquatic > Freshwater > Lake > Lake biofilm | place: USA... | reverse complement strand
CCGACCCCCGCCATGCCGGCAGCTTCTTGCAGCGTCAGCCCCGCCCCCTTTCGCCGCTTCCGCACGAGCCTTCCGATATCGACGGGCGTTTCAATCTTCACCATGGCAGCACCCAGCTCTTTTCCCGATCGGGACATAACCGTTGCATTCCAGTGCTAAATCGCCTTTTCATTCCCGATCGGTAAATGTAGCCCCCAAACCGAACGCAAACAAGCAAAAACCATCCCGATCGGGAAAACAGGGATTCAGGAGAACGCTGCGGCGATGAGCGGCTGGGGGGCAAAAACTTAACTTCCCGGAGTTGAGGGGGACCTAGCCGGAATATGCTTTGGTTTCGCGAAAGTCCCAAACGGCAACCATGTGGGGTGCGTGAACCAATTGCCGGGTTCGGGGGAATCTGGAATCCGTCAGACGGCTGTTCTTCTAGCTGCATGCTGACTCCATCGACCAGATCGCGAGAACACAGCAGAGCCAAAGAATCGAGCCGATCGGATGGAAGCGAACTCGCTTGGAAAGAACCCAGATTGGATGGACGAGATCTCCACGTGCCAGATGTGTTGATCACCAAAGCGAAGATGGCAATTGAAGGCAGCTTTTCGGGAAGTCATCGCTGCCTCTCGCCATTCGAAATCCGAAATCGTTCCCCATCGTAATAGACCGATCGTCTAACCATCGGGGGGAGCGATCCAAGAGGTGGCTTATTGGGCGCATTGCCGAAGGTACTGGTACAAGGCCAGGGAGGTCGATCCTGCGCGCGCGCACTGGGTAATCGGCCTGATCCAGCGGCTTTATGAAGTCGAAAGGCTTGCTGAGGGGAAGGAACATCAGGAGAGGCGAGATCTTCGGCAGAAGTACTCGGTCCCGTCGCTGGAGGAGCTTCGAACTTGGATGGATGGCCAGCAGTTCCTGCCGAAGAGTACGACGGGCGAGGCGGCGCGGTACACCCGGAATCAGTGGGCAGCGTTGAACCGTTATGTGGAGGATGGTCGCCTGGCGATCGACAACAATGCGGCCGAGCGGTTGATGAAGCCTGTGGCGATCGGGCGGAAGAATTGGCTCTTTGTGGGAAGTGTGGAAGCAGGCTCGCGAGCAGCGGTGCTGATGTCGCTGGTGGCTAGTTGTAAGCTGAATCAGGTGGAGCCATGGGCTTACCTGCGCGATTGCTTTGAAAAGCTGGCTGGGCGATCCCCCGGGGACTCTCTAGACGACTTGCTGCCTGACCGGTGGCTTGAGGACCACCCGAGTCACCGGTGGTCGATTGATTCTCTGCGTCAAAAGGAGCCAGCAACCTGAGCCTCTTGCTCGTCGTCTCGAACGCCCAACGCCCCATCCTGATACCCTGCAGAAACATCCCGCCAGGGTGTACTTGGGCGTGTGCATACTTCGCCACTACAGTCCTCGGACAGAAAAGGCGTATGTTCACTGGATACGCCGATACCTTTTGCACCACCAACTCAAGCATCCTCGGCTTCTGAAGGAAAGAGATGTAAATCACTTTTTGACCTATTTATCTGTCAGTGAAACAGTGTCGGCCTCCACTCGAAACCAAGCATTGTCAGCGATCCTTTTTCTCTATGAGCATGTGCTCAACCAACCGCTCGATCGTATCGATGGGGTTGTTTGAGCCAGACGCTCGAAGCGACTACCTGTTGTGCTGACAGTCGACGAAGTTGCTCGAATTATGGCACATCTGAAGGGGGATAAGTGGCTGATTGCAATGCTGCTTTACGGAGCCGGTCTCAGTTTACTTGAATCGCTTCGACTGAGGGTAAAAGACCTGGATCTTCAACGACTTGAGATTACCGTTCGCCAAGGCAAGGGTGACAAAGACCGGATCACTATGCTGCCGCGATCTACTTTAGAGCCATTGCAAAGACACTTAGCGGTTGTTGAATCAATTCACCGTAAAAACGTCGAAGAAGGCTATGGTCGAGTCGATTTGCCAGACGCTTTGGCCCGCAAGTACCCGAACGCCAACCGTGAGTGGCGGTGGCAGTATGTATTCCCTCAAGAAAATCGTTGGCGCAACCAAAGGACAACTGAACAAGGTCGCCATCACATGGACGAATCGTCGATGCAGCGAGCCGTGGCTTTGGCAGAGAGGGAGACAGGACTGACCAAAAGGGTAACCTGCCATACATTCAGGCATTCGTTTGCTACCCATTTGCTTGCGAATGGCTATGACATTCGAATCGTTCAGGAACTTTTGGGGCACAGTGACGTTAATACAACCATAATTTACACGCACGCTTTGAATCGTGGCGGTAAGGGCGTTCGCAGTCCTGCAGACGGGCTGGCCAAGGGTTTTGGGGGGATTAGGCCGAAATAGCCTATCACTCCACAAAATTCTTGATCCGCTCGCAAGTGCCTGATATCTTTCAGCTTCAAATCGAAGCTAGCTTGCGTGATAGGCTGCATTGGTGCGTTCTACAGAGTTTAGGCTGATCCGTATAAAAACAAGTTATGCGTCAGCTAACGATCTTCACACTCGCCCTGTATTCACACCTCCGGATTGAAGAATGCCTGAACCGAACAACACATCACGAGAGTTGATAATTGGCTTCATCGCGATGATCGTGATTTTCGGGGGCTCCGACATATTTCAGAAAGAGCTCGAACCGGTGGTTGGTTACGTTGGCAGCATCGCAGCGAGCATCGTGATCAGTGCGATCATTGCGTTCGTCGTCTGCCTATTCGGTAAACTGGAGAAATCCAAGGCCCTTGCTATTTACGCATTGCTGCCTCCTACCGTGGTAACGTTTGAGCAGGTACGTACGCACTCAATCGACATAACCGGGAACGGGCTACTGTCACTGCTGTTGGCGATAGCCTCTGCCTTAGCCGTGGGGCACATTTTAGCGTTGATCGTAAAGAAGGTTACTGGCGTTAATTGGGATATATCGGCAGGCTCGCCCGTCGTTGAATCCAAAAAAGGACCGGACGCATAACAGAAAAATGCACCCGAGTTGCCGATCGGGCGATTCCTGAAATCAAAGTCACTTGGCGGCAACCGGGTGATTTTGGACGTTCGGCAAGCATGAAGGAGTGACCGACAATGATCGAGAAATACTTCAAACTCGGAGTTCGCTTTCGTTGGACCAAACCCCAAAACGTGGATGGGCTTCGTGACGGCGCGCTGGTCGATAGCACCCGCGTGACGACCCCGTTGATTTACATCGGCCTCGGCGATGTCGTCGACCCGATGCTGATGCATGTGAATGTCATAACGCTCGGCCTACAAATGAACTCGCCCATCCAGCACCAATGGCTGGACTACACGCCAGGGCGCACTGCTCGTGTCCCAATCGGCCCCTACGACGTGCTGACCGGCTTCATGAGCGGCTGTATCATTGCTCGCTGGACTGACCGCGGTGTCACCTACGTCGGCCACGTCGGCACCGTTGAAGCCGATCCGGCCGTTAACCGCGAGGTCAAGCGCAAGTTCGCTTTCGCCATGCCCCGCAGCACCACGGGTTTCAACCCGCTGAATGCCTGGGAAGCTGAGCTTCCCGCCCTGGCCAGCCGCTTCCGCCCGCCCAAAGTCCCCAAAATCTGCGCCCTGGTCACGACCCAGGGCCGCTTCTACTCGGTCGTGATGTTCCACGACGGCGCGAACGAGTGGTACTGCGGCGGTATCAAGATGGTTCCTCCGATGAACCATGATGCGCTGAAGCTGCTCATGTTGCGGGTGGACTGAGGAGACGGAAAAGTGGACACTTCGGTTACTTCTCATTTTCGAGCCAGCCACCCGGCCCCAGCCATTTCTCCTTTGGCTGAAATGATGAGTCGCCCTGCAATTCTCGGATGGTGACGCGAGCTGAGCCGAACAACGGGGATGCACGGGAGCCGCGATCAGGTCGCGCGGGATGGAGAGTCGTTTGACGCGGCCCCGTGATCACGGGCGTTCATCGGACTTAGGCTGACTGGATGACAATCTGCGTTCGGCGATTTGACGGAGATCGACGGATTTGACATGCTAATTACGCTCAAGTCGCTGCAACGCAACGTTCGTTAGCGTCGGCATGCGTCATGAGCGTATTGAGGGTTTGTTTCGCCCTCCGTTTTTCATCGAACGCGATTGCCGTTATCGCGTAAGCCGATGAACTTTCCAACGCAGCGGGCATGGCATCGTGCCATGCCGCTGGTTTAAAATAGTTGGGCGAGCAGAGATGGAAGACCTACAGGATCAATTTTGGAACGATAACCATGCGATACGATTGGCCGGTATTCTTGGTAGCACAAGTCACTCCGCAGTCATGCTGGGTGGCGGCGACTTCAATGCTGCTCGGGCGTTCGATTCCGAGTACCGGGGTTTGGGTGGGAAACGAAGGCGGACTACACCACCAAGATCCGATTCTTATGCAGCAGTTTTTCACCCATTACGGGCTGCGAGCTGTTAGTCGAAACATTACCATAACAACTAATACCTTGCAGGGTTGGCTCTGCCGGGACTCGGTCATGTTGATCAGTGGGTTCCGTACTGGACCCCACAATGTTGGCACCCATGCACTTGTGATTGCCGGCATGGACGGAGACACATTCAGATTCCTTGATCCATCTCCAACTGGCCGCGGCACCGAAGCCTCAATGACTCTCCAGCAATACACTCGCCAACTGCCATACCACGCTTTTTGGGTGATTCAGAAGAATTGACGCTGGGTGCCACTGGCGACAGCTTTGGTCTGCTAGTGCTCGTCGATTCGCCGCCAGTGCATTCGATCATGGAATCGACCCAACGTTTTTCTTCCGAGGAGACTCCCTTGCCAACACTTGTTCACATTACCGACCTCCATTTAGATCATTACCCCGCCAATCTGGACAGCATGATTGCCTTGGTTCGCGACATACCGGCCGACTTCTATCTAGTAGGCGGCGACAATGGAGGCTTCGAAGGAATTTCTGGAACCGCTGAGGCCCTTAGCAGCCCGTTGAAAAAGTCCTATTTCGCGCTACCTTATGTCGATCAACGCAATCGCCATGGAGGAGAGCAAGATGGCCCTTGGTCGACGCAAGTCCGTTCAGCAACAAGATCTTTTCATCACCACTGTAGATCTGCCCCGTTCCGACGGACACGCATTCTACGCGAAGCTCAATCAACTGCTTGAAGAAGCAGGCTTCGATACTTGGATCGAAAAGCTCTGCGCTCCCTACTATAGCCAAGTCCGCGGTCGCCCCGGGATTCCACCCGGTGTCTACTTTCGCATGCTCTTGGTTGGCTATTTTGAAGGGATCCAATCCCAACGCGGAATCGCTTGGCGATGCGCTGACAGCCTTTCGATTCGTGAGTTCCTCGGGCTCAAACTGACCGACCACTCTCCGGATCATTCCTCGCTGACGGTGATTCGCGAACGATTGCCCGAAACCGTACACGCATCGGTCTTCGAGTGGGTATTGCGAATGGCCAATGAAAAGAAACTGCTCGGAGGCAAGACCGTGGCCGTCGATTCGACCACCCTCGAAGCCGATGCCGCCATGAAGAGCATCGTTCGCCGAGATACCGGCGAGGACTGGCGTTCGTATGTGATCGGATTGATGCGAGCTGAGGGCCTTGTGAAGGAAAACGAAGGGCCCGCGGACGAACAGATCCGACGCTTTGATAAGAATCGCCAGGGAAAAAAGGTATCGAACGAAGATTGGGTGAGCGGTTCCGATCCGGAAGCCAAAATCGCGAAGATGAAGGATGGGACGACCCACTTGGCCTACAAGGCCGAAGATGTCGTGGACTTGGATTCCGGCATGATTCTTGGGGCAGAGATCACTCCCGCTGACATGCACGATACGAAGTCTTTGGACGACAGCCTGCACAAGGCGCAAATCCACCTGGAAGCTGCAGGGAGCGAAATCGAGATTCGCGACGTTGCAGCCGACAAGGGCTACCATTCCACCGAAACATTAACCGAGTTGTCTGAGCATACGAACTACCGCAGCTATATTCCAGAGCCCAAAACACCCGACGGGCGCAACTGGAGCAAAACCACCCTCAAGGAACGCAAGGCGGTTCTGGCGAATCGGCGACGAGCGAAAGGTAATAAGGGTCGCAAACTTCAAAGGATGCGAAGCGAGCAAGTGGAACGATCCTTCGCGCACGTGTTGGAGACAGGTGGAGGTCGCCGCTGTCGGTTACGCGGTACCGAGAAGAACCAAAAGAGGTACTACTTAATGACGGCCGCATACAACCTTGGGGTGGTCATGCGCATGCTGTTTGGAATCGGAACGTCGAGGAGCATGCGGGGGATGTTGGGGGCCTTTTTGGCCTGTTTTAGGGCCTGCAAAACGCTTTGGATGGCCCTCCAAAAAGGGTGGATCGCTTCTAGTCGTCTGATAGGACGATTCCAGCGCCATTTTCGAAGTGGGCTGATCGAGTTCCGAAATCGCAGTCAGCCGACTCAAATCGCGATATCTTCAACGGGCTGCTAGGTTCGCTTCGCTTGAGCGACTTGTAGAAGGCAGCCCGCGTCACCTATAGGACGCGGCACTGCGTTTCGACAGGCCAGACCGAGCGATGCTCCTGAATGAACCGGATTCTCAGCTGCTTTCTTTGGCGAAGAAGGCCGTCGCTTTTTTTAAAATGTCCCGCTCCATTTTTAGCTGACGGTTCTCCTCTATGAGACGCTTCAGTTCTGCGTCGACAGTGGCGGAACCATGGGTTTCGTGTTGAAGCGTTCCATCGACTTGGAAGAGACGCTTCCAGTTGTGCAGCAAGGTGCTGCGAATCCCAAGATCCCGAGCGACTTCAGTCGCCGAGAGCCCCTGTTCCACGATCTTTTTGACCGCCGCCAGCTTGAATTCACGGCTGAAAATGCGTCTTTGCTTCATGAGTCAGTCTCCTGACACATCTCATGACATAAGGTGACTCACTGTCTACCAACCGTGGGGAAGTCCTCTTCGGCTAGTGTCTATCCCCTGTCACTCGAACAAAGCATATCAATCGTCTTCGATCGAGTTGGGCATGGACCTGCGGTGGAGTTCATTGGGTGACGACGAATCTTTTCGCTCTTTTCATGACGACTGTGTCTTCGCAGAGTCAGTGAGACCTTTTTCTTGGAGCATCTTCTTCAGACTAAGCGCCTTTCCCCAAATTGCTCTCCCAAGGGGATCGATGCCTGTGATGATGGAATACCGATCGGGCGCATCGCGACGAAACGCCAAATCCTTCTCAAAAATATCCAGGCAGATGCTCCCGATCTTCATCTCACCCCCAATTTTCTGAAACAGTCGTCGCATCATTGCGAGGTCACGCATGGGGCGGTACATGTAAATCACTTCATAGTTCTCATATTTTGGGAAACAAAGTGCATCGCCGACTTCGTACCGAATGGGATAGCGATAATCTGTCTGAATTTGGTCGAGAAGAAATTGAGCGACTGCAGAGGTTCTAGAGTCGTATTCTAAACCATCACAACGATCAAATCGTCCGCACGCGTAGGCGATGAATGGTTTCTCTCCAATTCCGCTACCAACATCCAGAAAAGCTCCACCCATATCGGCGACACCAAGATAATTCAGATAATTCATGAAACGATCAGGGTGGTAAGCGATGTAAAAATGATGCGACAACTGGACCGAATTTTGGGTGACTCGATAGGCATCCGGGCGGGTGGCACAGAATGCATGGCTCAGTGCGACAGGTAAGCAATTCAGCTTCTTCTCGACCGGTAGGGAGCGAACGTAATCGATGAAAGCTCGCAGGTTCCCCGGTTGCAGAATACTTGGAAGAAGATCACCCACCTGTTCTGGATCCCTTTGAATTGCCGTTAACAATGCGCTTTGCTTGAAGGACCGCAGAAACCGGCGAAAGGAGTTCGGCAAAGGTCGAATCCTTTTCGGGTGCCAACCCCATGGCTCTGGATTCACTTTTGCCTGGACCACGGCCGCCATTGGGCCGATCAATCCATTTCTTCTTTTTTCTGTTGGCGGAATGGGGTATTGCACATACGAATTGCGAGTGAGATCCTCTAAGGTGGCGGGACGCAACCAAGATAGCGCCCACCGCTGGTACCACCCTCCGGAGCACCTGGGGCACGCAAAGGCAACTGAGCCGACTTGGTTGCCATCTTGCAAGTCGATACCGGTTGTTGCAAGCACGGATTGCCGGTAGCCACTACAAGCTGGATTGGAGCATTGAAATACGGAGACGGCTTTAGGGGACGTCAATGTGGCTCGAAAAAGCAAGGAGGGGAGCGGTTTTTCAGAAGAGCACGCGAGGACCAATCCTCCTTGCCTTGCATTCCCAGCACCGAAGTGAGTCGATAGAAGATGAGACATCTCATTCAGGGAAAAGGCTCCTCCTGGCATCAGGCAGACTCCTGCAATTCCTTTTCCATTGGCCTGATAAGCCGCGATCTGCACTACATTAGCTATTTGCGAGCCTGTCTGTGTATTGATTTCCATCGGATTGGAATCTGACCTTGGTGGGCTTCCCATCCAGTCGATGTGATCCAAGGGTACAGTCTTCGTCACCGATTCCCAATATCCATTCCGCCCGGAGACCCGCCCGGATGGCTGGCCTGGGAGTACCCAGACCGTATCCGAATTCCTATTCAAGAGGTCTGCTAGATGATCTGCTATCAGACCTGTCAGAAGTCTCCGAGGAGATTTTTCCCAAAGATCTTCCCCTTTCAGCCTTCCGTACCATCGTGTCATCTTGGAAGCCTCTTGGTACCTGTTGTACTCATCACAACACGAAATGCCATACCCGCCCGTCGAGCAATCTGGTGGGACCAACCGACAGAAATGGCGAGGTTCCATTTCATAGCGTCGGCCATTCGTTGTCATTCTCCTTCTAATCTAACGGTCGGTAGCGTTCTGTGGCTACCACTTGGGCAGGAGTATCTTGCGAGCCCAACATAAGCCGGCTCTTGCCGACGGTTCGCTAGAAGAGTCGAGAAGCTTAGTCGAACGTTTCATGAGGGCGTTGCGATAGGAGGGGACCAGGGGGTACCTTGCAAGAAGTTTGAGAGCGACTCAAGAAGCCTACTGGAACTGAGTATGGTGTTCATTTTCAACCTGCTAGGATGACAAGACTCCGATCGGATTGCTGAACATCGGCACTCGCCTCCGGTTTGTGATCTCATTCACACGATCCTTGGCCCATTAGCATTTATGAACCGGCTGCGATTCGATGCGGCGCCGGCAATGTAACGCTCGATGCCCCAATTCCCCATGAAACCCGCTGTCCAGAGTTGCTTTGCTGATGTCGTAGTCTTTCAGCAAGGCTGGATGGTTTGCGAGAGAGAGTCAAAAGAAAAAACTGGATTCACTCATATCGAGAAGCTGTTTTCGAAGAAGGGTAGGCGGATATCACTTCTCCATTTTTATTGACTGGAAAGCAGCCGATGCACCTTCGATGTTCGCCAGCTGTCGAAAAAGTGCAGATTCGAGTTACTTTGCAATGGTCGTTGTCTGTCGGGAAGATCCGAAATGCTGACGCAAAGATATCTTGACCCTTGAGCAAGAGGAAAAGGAATCCGCCGCTGATATCGGCTATTCTCTCCCAGGTACACGCCAAAAATTTCGACTCAATCTGAAGAGAACCCGAACAGAGGGCTTGGGTTTCCCAAACATCTCTGCTGCCGCTTGATTCCCTTCGTTGCTAAGACTTATATTGACTGCAATGCAACCGATGTCACGATGGAAACACAATTCCTTGGAAGTCAAGCTCCACACAGCTACCTAGCCGACGGTGAGACCGCAAAGAGAAGCAAGGCGGTGAGGGACCGGTGCATTTCGTGAATGTCAGATTGCACGGCATGCATGCAGTTTTGTCAGCAATTTTGCGTCTCTTTGTTGTCTTTTTCAACGATTTGTGAGGTCGTGACTTTTTCTTCTTGATCGCCATTACTTTTCATTAGGGATTGAGAGTTATGATTGAACTTGAGCAACCCTCACTGGGTATGAACTCCCATCACGATCATCACGTCCATGTCCAGATGTGGAACACTGGGAATGTTCCGGCATCAAAATCGGCTGCAGAGATTGCGGAGTGGATCCGCCTAGTCGCTGTCTCAGCGCCAGGTGGTCGACTTAAGAACGTCGTCTTTTCTTGTCATGGTGCGCCTGGCCAGGTTTTGATTGGCAGGGGGATCGGTCTGAGCGACATCTCTGCTTTTTCCCGGCTGGTGGTTGCCGGGCAGCCGTTAGTAGCCAAATTTTGGTTTCGCTGTTGTCAAGTAGCCCTGATTCCAACAGTTACATCGTCACCGGACGGTAATGTTTTCTGCTCTCGATTCGCACAGACAACCAAAGCCTACGTCGTCGCATCGACGGAGTACCAGTGGTCGGTGCCGCGGACGCTAGCTTTTGGACAAATCGACGGATTTGAAGGACTGGTTCTTTCCTATGCCCCCAACGGCAGCATCAGTTGGCAACATCGGTACCGTTCTGGCTGGTTCACTTCCCCCACCTCTGGACCTTACGAGACACCGGACTGATTTTGCGGCGCCTGCTAAGGGCGAAGGAGACGAGTGGAGTCAGGGAGTGAGTTGTTGCACCCTGTTTCCTCAGTGCCCGCGGCCACTTGCGAAGGACTTTCTGAAGGCACTCTGGCATCCTTCCCCGGGGATTTCGGAAAGGCTCAGAACACCGCGAAAGTCGCCGCTGAGGATACAGAGCGACGGTGGTTTCCGGGAACAGGTTGCCGACATGCAATGCGCGGCCGCGGTGGATCTAAGGTCCGCGAGGAGTGCCCAATTTTGGGGCGAGCCGACGATTCTATTGGTCGGTTCCTTGGCCGACTTGTTTAGGACGGATGGAGTCCTAGGGACAAGGAGGACGGAGACACAGCGTACGATGGAGCTCACCCTCCCTTAGGGATAAAGCAACTTGTTTTCTGTTAAAGTTGGATTGGGTTCACGGGGTGATGGTCAAGTATTTCCTTCCGGTCTCCCAGTCGTCTGAGTATTCGGTCAGCACGGCTGTAATCAGACGGAGTAGAGATGCTTCGTTTGGGAATAGCGTGCCAACCTGAGTCCTGCGTTTCATCTCCTTATTTAGTCGCTCCAGCAGGTTCGTCGTTTGCATCCGCTTGCGGTGCTCTGCCGGTAGCTAGAAGATCGTCAGGCCTTCTGGCACGTTCTTTTCTGCCCAATCGGCGAATGATGGTGCCGTGGTCTGATACTTGGCCACCAGGCGTCGCAATTCTTCCTGGGCCGCATGCTGGTCCTTGCTGAGGAAGACCACTCTGAGATCTTATGCTGCCTCCATTCTCTCTGGAAGCTTGGGGATGTAATGCATGGCACTGTGCATCAGGTGCATGGCCCTGTGCTTCCGGTGCATGGCCCTGTGCTTCCGGTGCATGGCCCTGTGCATCAGGTGCATGGCCCTGTGCTTCCGGTGCATGGCCCTGTGCATCAGGTGCATGGCCCTGTGCTTCCGGTGCATGGCCCTGTGCTTCCGGTGCATGGCCCTGTGCTTCCGGTGTCCGGAGAAACTGGCAAGGAACCGATGGCAAAACAGCCTTTCTGGCGGCCTGGAGGCCCGAGTGCTGATCACTGACGATGCACTGAACCCCTTTCATGCCACGAGTGAGCAGGCTTTCCAGGAAGGATCGCCAGTGGACTTCCGCTTCGCTCAACAAGCAGCTGACTCCCAGTACGCTTCGATGGCCATCCAGAAGAATGCCGATGGCCACTAGTACGGCACAGTCGCTGACAGTGCCGTCGACTCGGACTTTTTCGTATCTGGGCATCGACAACCAGGTACTGGACGCGGGTCCAGCTTGCGGTTCCTCCAGGCATCCAGTTCCTCGTCGAGCAGCTTAGCGGCTCGACTGACCTGGGCACTGGAGACGTCCAGTCCGCAGAGTCCCTTTTGTGATTGCTGCAACGTTTTCGCGTCGAGACACCTTGGACAACCATTTCGGCGAGGGCCAGTTTTAGGGCACTTTTACTGCGTTCGCCACGTTCCAAGGTCGACGGATAGAACTGAGATTCTCGGGTTTGGGGAATCGGCAACTGTAGCTTGCCGAGGCGGTTGCTGAAAGTCTTCGGCTTGAATCCGTTGGCATGGGATCTTCGGCCTGCCGATCGCTCGTAAGGATCAACCTTGAGGTCATGAGCACGTTCAATCCTCATGGCTTCGTTCATGAGCACCTGGATGGCCTGGGCCATGGCTTCGAAGCCGTGCTCGATCATGCAACTGGAAAGCTTCGTGGGTGGTGTTCGATTGGAACTGGTGGGTCAAAGGTCTGGTCTCCTTTCAGTGTGGTAACTAAAAAGAAACCAATCCTGGCCCACTTTTCCGAGCAGACCGACCGTCCCAGTTCCGTTCTCGTTCGTTCGCTGCGCTCACGAACTCGAACGGAACTGGAGAGCGATGAATTTACAGAAGAGAAGTTATACTACCCTCCGATCCAGTATTTCATGATCGGGTGGGATTCCGTCGTCTGCTTTCTGGCGTAAATGAAAAGCTGGCGTTTGGTACTGGCATCGAGAAACGCCAGCATGTCTCCATCGGGCACGAGAAGTTCCAGCAGCATTGGCGACCCATTTCGCAAATGGAACTGTAGCATGCTTGGGCGAGCAAACCACCCCCATATCGTTTGCTTTGACTTGGCCCATTGATCGGTGCTTCCTGCATGGAAGACGAGGATTGCTGTGTCGGAGCGCAGGATGGGGAGGAGGTGATCCACATTGCATTGGTTCCAATCGAGTGAACCGATGGCGAGAGTATGTTCCTGCCTTATCTCAGGCGGTGCATGAAGAAAGAGGTCTTCACGAACGACGGTCCATCCTATCAGAGAAGCTTCCGCGTCTCCCATCGCTTTGCGATTCCAAAGCATGGAAGTCGATCCGACCGAATTGAATTCCCGAAAGATATGTAGTACATTGCCTTCCACCATTTCAGCATAGTACTCGTCGATCCCACCCTGCAGTCGCGAATGAGACCGTGATTGCCCTGCTTGTGTGGTAAACCAATTCGCGATCTGCTTATCGGTTTTCTGGATTTCGTCTCGATCATCACGTTCAGCATTGGTTCTTGAGTTGGTGGTCAGCGGTAGGGATTGAACGATAAAAATTGTTCCTCCGGCTTGGATCGTGTCTTCTTCCTGGAGGATACGTAGTCGCACATATTCTCCATTGACTTTTAGTGGCCTGTCGGTCACCGATTCGAGGACCCACTGTTCTTCCTGATGGGAAATATGGAAATGACATTTGTCGATACCAGCGTCTCCTAGTACTACCTGATCGGACTGTCTTCCTGACCCTACCGTGACAGCTTCATGCCGGCGTATCCAGAAGCTACGCAGCATCCCTTGTCGATCATGATATTGAAGAATAAGAACCATTTGGATTCCAGGCCGAAGTTGGAAAGTAAGCGTCAAGCAAGTGACTGATGAATTTCATGTGGTCCTACCGACCACCTGAACGATTGATGAAGATTCTCTTCAAAGGTGAGCCCGGACGCAAGGGTCCGATTTCCACGCCAGTCCTTGGATTCCTCGCAGATTGGTTTGGGATCATCTGTGATTGATGTGGGTAATGATGGTCCATCCGGCTTTATCGTGGGTTGCGATCGCTTCACGGCCGCGACCCAAGAAATGTCGGTGGCCACAGCATCCAGTCACCCTCGCCAGGGAAGAGTGAGATTCATCGCAAGCCTTGTATCCGTAACCCTTGCCACTACGACGCCATCCCGCCGACTCTGGCCGGACGGACACGCCAGACAGGATTGCCGGATGGACCAGAAAATAGGCAACGTCAGCTGCGCAATCGGCCCCTTTATCCAAGGGCTTCACAATGACATTCTAAAGAAATCCATGGGTCCATTCACTCACCGTGGCTCTGTGTCTCCGTGAGAGGCAAGTCGTTGCGATCCGTTGTTCCACTCTAGGGTGACCTACGGATCCGCAAAAAAGTCGGATGGACTGTAATGCTCGGATCCTCGACATCAAGATTGCCCCGTTCTTGGAAGGTCGCTGGCCGGCTTTTTCGAACCGATTTGATTACTGCTACGCTGTTATGCAGCATTTTTCTGCGACAGTGACTTTTGGAGTAGCAGGTCCAAAGAATTGCTCGTTTAACCGAGTAGCGGCGCGTCGGCAATTGGACGATTCGACATTGGCTCCTTGGGAAAGGGCATGGATCGCTTCGCAGCATGGGTGGGTTGATCTGGTGGATCTTCGTCGCCAGGGGGTAGGCGGGCTAGAACTGGCGGTTGGGAGTTCCAGCCAGGATAGGATAGGAGCAAGTGTATTCGGACCGCAAAAGTCCGAATTTCGGCTCTGACTGCTTTGGAGGCTTGGGTGTGGAGACGTTGCAGTCAGCCTTCTTGGCCCAGCGTAGGTGGGTAGTTCGGGTGAAAGCGACTGGAAAGCAAGCAACCTTTTGCCTTGTGAGCCGATAACCGATAAGTTAGCCGATTTTCTACCTTGCCGGGGGACATGATGCAGCGATTGATTGAACTGTCTGATACCTCACTTTTCCATACCGACGCAGTCGCTACCAAGTTCGAGGGGAGGGAAGCTTTATCCCAGCCCTTTGAATACTTTTTGACGATCGATTCACCTTTTCCGGCGATTACTCCTTCGGATGTGATTGGGAAGCCGTTTGGATTTCGTTTGAATCGAATCGACGGTGGTTCCCGGATTTTTCACGGCTATATCAGCCATCTTTGGGCAGGCGATTTTACCGCGTCGGAAGGGAATCGAGCCCTGCCGTCGCGTATTTATCGCATCCGGATTGTTCCCTGGTGCTGGTTCATGACACGTGCGGCTCGATCTTTTGTCTATCTCCCCGAGAAGAGTGAGAAGACGATACTTGAAGTCCTCGAGCGGCTCATGCAGCATGTCGAGAGCTATGGTCATTTTTATCCATGGCTGGATACTTCGAATGCATCAATTCTGAAGGATCGGAGAACAGAGCACTGCGTGCAGTATCGAGAATCAGACTACGCTTTTCTGGCACGCACGTTGGAAAAGTTTGGTGTCTACTATTATTTTCTGCACGAAGAAACTAGGCATACGATGGTCTTGAGTGACAAGAGGAATTACCCAATCCTGGAAGAATCCGATATCGAATACCCAGGATCTTTCGGCGATTCGATACTTTCTGGATGTATTCTGGATTGGCAGCATGCCTATGAATTCGTTGCGGGGAAATTGAGCCAGACCGATTACGACTTTCTAAATCCATCGAGCGATCTACGAGTCGAAGCGAAGCGTAGTTCTGCTGTCAACCTTTCGACCAACAGTGGATACGAATTGTATGACTATCCGAACGACTATGTTCTGAAGTCAGACGGACGCGAGGAGTCGCATCGTCGCCTTGAGGAAGAGGAGGTGCGGTTCAACACAGTCAGCGGAAAGAGTTCGTGCATGACGATGACTCCTGGGTTTCTATTTCGATTGAAATCTCACTTCAATTCTCCGAGCGAGGCTGGTAAATCTTATTTGCTTACTTCCGTCGAGCATTATGCCGTGCAGCCTGGTAGAGAGGTATCGAGTGAGGGTGGAGAGGAGAGGTACAGCAATCGGTTCACATGCATACCCAAGGAGATGCAGTATCGGCCTCCAAGAGCGACGCCGGCCCCGCATCTGTCTGGTATTCAGACTGCGGTTGTCGTGGGTTCAAAGGGAGAAGAAATTTATACCGACGCCTACGGGCGTGTGAAGGTTCAGTTCCATTGGGACCGGGAAGGCAAGCGTGACGAAAATACCTCTTGCTGGATTCGGGTGTCGCAGTCTCATGCAGGAAGGGGATTTGGCGGCATCGATATTCCTCGCGTGGGAGAGGAAGTCATTGTATCTTTTTTGGAGGGCGACCCCGATCGCCCGTTGGTCACGGGTCGTGTCTATCACAAGGAAGCGATGCCACCTTTCCTCCTACCCGCCGAAAAGACTCGTTCAGGTATCAGGACAAATACGCACAAGGGAAGCGGTTATAACGAACTGTCCATGGACGACACCGAGGGTGCAGAGCAGATACGAATTCACGGACAGCATAATCTGGACACGGTGGTTGGAAACGACGAGACTCACAGGATTGGTGTCAACAGAACAAAGGATATTGGCGTAGATGAAGTGATGTCAGTCGGCAACAACCAGAGCCTGAAGGTCGGGGTCAACAAAACGGTCGACGTGGGGACAGACCATACCGAGACGGTTGGCGCAAATCAGGCGATCAAGGTCGGTGCCAACCAGACGGTCAAAGTTGGTGCCAATCAAGCGACGACGGTCGCTGCCAATCAATCCAATACAGTTGGTTCTGCGAAAACCGAAAACGTTGGAATGATCAGTAATGAATCGGTTGGATTTATGAAAAAAACCAATGTCGGTGCTGCTTATTCCATCATTTCAGGGGCTGCCATGAACACCGCGGTCGGCTTTGTGAGCGCCGAGGAAGTCGGGATGACCAAGAAAGTAATTGTGGGTTCGAAGCTGGAGATCATTGTCGGCGCTAGCAAACTGGTGATGGAATCTGGTGGTAAGGTGACGATTGAAGGTGTGGAATTCCTTTTCTCCGCATCGGGCAATGTCAAAATCAACGGCGCGATCATCGACTTGAATTAGTGCGAAGGATTCCTGAACCATGAAATTCGAACTGATGAATTCAACGCCATTCGTTCCGTTGCACTTTGAATCGATCGATGCCAAGCTCAATCATTTTGGCGTGCTGGTGGTACGAGGATCTTTCGATATCGAGAATGGTAAGAGACTTTGTCTTGCCAAAGAGCAGGAACCGATCATTCTTGAGGATCAGTATTTCGGAGACCCAGCCTCTTCGAGTTTACGATTTGATAGCGGCCTTTCTCCCTACAAACCCCACACGGATATCTTGGTCGAAGCGACCGCATATTCTCCAAGCGGTCGGCCGGAGGAAACTTGGGTATCTTCCTTAAGGGTTGGGAGCATCCAAAAGTCGCTTCTCGTAACCGGTCCTCGCCAGTGGCAACGCAAATTGGGGATCCCACGGCTGAGTCCCATCGAGCCGATCGCCAGTTTGCCTGTCCGTTATGAACATACGTTTGGTGGCGTTCGCTCCGATGGAGACCGATTCGCCTCGAATCCCGTGGGGATGGGATACGAAAACAAACTGAATGGACACGCCGTTCCTGTCCCGCAAATTCTTCCAGTAGATCTCGATTGTCCCGTTTTCGGTAAAGTCTTGAGCCCTGTTGGTTTGGGACCGATCCCACCGTCATGGCAGCCTCGACTTCAACGTGCTGGCACCTATGACTCCGCATGGCAAGAGACGCGAGCTCCCTACCTGCCGACAGACTTTTCATTTGAGTTTTACAATGTCGCTTCTGAAGGAATGCGATTCGACGGTTTCGCCAACGGCGATGAAGTGTTTTTCTTGCAGAATCTAAGCCGGGAGCGAGAGCTTCGGTTTGGTTTGCCCAAAATTCAAATGGTAACGTTGATTCAATTCGAGGATGGCCGCATCATCCCCTGTCCCGTCAACTTGGATACCATTGAGATCGAAGTTGAACGGAAAAAGGTATTTTTGCAATGGCGAGCAATCTTCCCTGCCCACATCCCAACTCGTGCTATCGAGATCCGAATGTCGGCGCCCGAAAACATGGTGGAAGTTTAAGAGGGATAAAATGGCAACCCGAGAAGGTACAAGAGCCTCAGCAGAATTCATATGTGTTTCGTTGGCACCTGACGTCTGTAAGTCCCCCTCGATTCCCGTTCCCTACAAGATTCTTTCCTTGTTTGATTGCGCTGTTAATTTCAGCACAAACGTTCGCTTTCGAACACGAAACGTATTCCGCCATAATTCCCGATTGTCAACGGTGCGATGCGACGAACCAGGTGTTGGAGGTGGCGTACTTTCCGGCGTCAATATGGGCTACTGCCGCCCGATTTCGATGACGCATTCGAAAACTGTCCGAGTGAATGGTTCATTCGTCGACTACCACGTCGGAACCTACATGTTCATGAATTGCGCCGGACCAGAGGGGCCGTTCAATACGATCGGCCAAGTGATCTTTCTCGGGAATATGCTCCCAGGTCCCGTCTCGCCCTCGGGCAAGATACCCAAGAGCAGTATCGATGGCAGCTCAGGGATTCTTTCCGACATTCAAAGCTCGCTCGGCGATGTCGAAGGGCTCATTGCTAAAGGCAAGAAACTATACGAGCTCGCCAAAACCGACTGGAGCGATCCTAGCTCTGTCCTTGGTGCGATCGGTGGAGTGGCGGGAATCGCTGGTCTTCAAGACGTCGCGGATATGGCGAAAACGGCGAAAGATCTCTACGACAAGGGGAAGCAGATCGCACAGACCGATTGGAGCAATCCCAAACAAGCGCTTGCGGCTCTCGCGGGAATCGCCAACGTCGCAGGGATGGATGGTATTGCCAAAGCGACGGAACTGGCATCCAAGGTACGCGATGCCATCAAGGCGGACTGGAAGGACCCTAAGGCCGCTCTCGCCGCAGCAACGAACATCATGAAGGGTACCGGCCTCAACAAGATGGTCGCTGCTCTGGCAAGCGACCTGATCACAACCAACGATTCAAATGGTGCAAGCAATCCATTGCCAACCAATTTCCCAAAACCTGGCGCTTCACAAGCCAATTCGAACGGTTCATCCCCCTCCCGAAACACGGGAGCAAAAGCCACTAACGGGATGATTCCCGAATCACCCGAAGGCAATCCTCGCTTGCCGATTACCAGCGACGTGCTCGCGGAAATGAAAGAAAAAAATCCGCTCGCCTATCGTCGAATCATGGATATCCAAGAGAGCACCGGCTCGATTCCTCCGAATGCCTTTGTGGAAGTGACCAAGCCTGCCAAGGACAAGAAGGGCAATCCGATTCCCGATAGCGAACGAACCGCCGTGTACGTGCCAGGCGAAGGTTTTTCAACCACACCGAACGAGCGCGAATCATCGAGTCTTTGGACGGTACCCGATGGTATCCGCGAGGTATTCGTGGCTGGAAGCGGCCCTTCGGTCGGTGAGTTCTTTGGCATGAAACAAAAGGAGGGGAACTGGTATCTGTTCGGTGGCCTGATCGACCTTGGCTCACCCGAAATGCCAGGCGCAGGTGCGGGGGGTAATGCATGGTGGGTACCCGACAAGATTTTCGGCATGGACTTCTCGAAGTACTACGACTACCACGACAAACATTACTACGGCAACGATGTTCGACTTGGTGACATGGGGAAAATTCTTGGCGTAGAAGCCAACGCTTTTTCGGAAGGTCTCGGCTCCAATCCCCTACAGTGGCCTTTTCAAGCCCTGTACTCCGGCGCCACGACCACGGTGGGAACTCTCACGGCCCTCGACAATTCACTCAAGGACATCTTGGGGAAGGGGGATTTCAGCTCACTCAAAGATTTCTTCGGAAACGTGTTCGGAGAAAGTCCCCTAAGCCCCAATGATCTGGGCGCCAGCAATATCGTTGCGGGGGGATGTGTCGGGCCGGAGGTACCAACCCTCCCCGGTCAGAGCGCTCCTGGAACCGGCAGTGGAGCACCAGGCCAAGGCGTGCCACCCGCCAAAGGCAAAGCAGGAGCTCCGGGCGGCAATGCGTCAGGCGCCGGCCAAGACGGCGTCCTGATCACCACCGCCCAAGGCAACCCCGCCGCCGCTGCCGCTGCCATCGAAGCCGCATTCCGTAAAGACAATCAAGAAGCCCTCAACAAAGCACAATCAGAGGAAAGAGCGAAGCAGGAGCAGGCGGCGAAAGAGAAAGCTGCAAAGGAGAAGGCTGACAAGGAGAAGGCTGAGGACAAGAAGCCTGAGGAAGAGAAGGCGGAGAATGAGAAAGAGAAAGACCCCAAGAAGGACGAGGCAGAGAAAGAAAAGACAGATGAGGGCAATCGAAACGCTAGCGGAGGAAAGCACTACTCCAAGGAAGAAGTCGAAGCTATCTTGAAAGACATAAAAGACAAAAACCTCTTCCAATCTTACTTGGACCATTTTGGGGATGGCAAATACGACTTTAAGGTTAACGAACCAAACGCGACATTTGATGTAGATGGAAAAACCATGAATTCTGGAGAATTCGGCAATTTCCTGGCTGGATACGCCGGCGTGATCAACGGTGGACTTCTTGGAGAACTTGGAGTACGCGGTGGCGGTGTATTATATGATTTTTTTGACTCAATCAAGTACGATCTAGGGTGGACCGCTCCTCCCCCCGCAGGCATGGATCCGCCAAAATTTGATTTTGATCGAGACAGTTGGCCCGCAATAAACGCGGGTGTCGAACGAGCACGAAAGAGCCTTATTAGTTCGCACCCTGAACTACAACTCCCTCCTGGGCACCACTTCAATCTGTTATTCCCAGGAATGGTTGTCACGCCCGAAGGAAACTTGATTTCGATCGAGGAGGCAAAGTCAAAAATGATGGCCTAAAGGTAAGCGTTCACCGCAGGCAGGTGGTCGATCATCCGGGTTAGCTGTTGGCACGGGTTGCGTAAACGTGCGGGTTGCGTAAACGTGCGTGCTATTTGTGCCACCCACTTAATTGACGCTGGCTGGAGGTGTCGTTGGGCTGGCGATCGAAGGGTTGGTTTCCTCTCGAGGAGTCAAGCATGCGGAATTCTTGGATTATCGCTCGCGGGCGTGGTAGCGTTTTTATTGGGGAGATGATTTCTTGGTTCATACGCATTGTCATTTATGACATCTGCATCACTGGGATTCAGGAGGTCTTGGGCGTATCCCGCATGGTTGCATTCTTTATCTTCCTCGGAATTCTGGCTGCTCTTGCTTTCGGTGGTTACTTGATCTGCCAGCGCATGGCGACTCGGATCGAGGATGGCAGTAAAGTGCCACCCACAAATGTCACGGTACGACTACCGTTATCTATTTCACTCAAAGGAGTTGTCTCCCTTGCTGAGTTTCTGTCGCAATTTGTCTCGAGGTTCCATCATCAGCTTGTACTGGTCCCTCCGTCGTTTTAAGCATCTAGGTTCGGTTCTTCCCGGCCTACGACCGACCCGACATTGCGATATGCCGCGAAGGCAGTTGTCTCACGTCATATTGGCACCGAGGGATCACCTTGGTTGGGCGAAGTTTACAAAAACCCTAGCCTCAGTCCACGATCAGCCTGCGTGCCGGTAAAATCACGGCAGTGCCATTCGTTCCTGAGACCTTTTTAAAGCAGATAAAAGCTCCATTTCGAAATCCTTTTTTTAGGCACATTTCATCATGGCTGTATCTAGGGAAAGCAAGGTTCTAGGCCAAGGGGATCCTCTGCGAAAGGGACTCTCTGATGGCACACTTCCGCGAACAAAAGCGTTCAGGCCAGGGCCGATCGGCGATGTGTCAGCAACGCCACAGCGGTCGAACGAGCAATCGGACGGCGAGTGGGCCGAGAAAGCTCCGATCAGGCCTCCAGCGTTCAGAAATATCCCGCGCTACAGTTTCTATCAGTCGCTTCGCGAGCGAATGGCCGATCCCTCAAAAATTTCGCAGAGAACGACCAGTCTCTGTGGCCCAGCGTCGCTGATGTTTCTTTCAGGAGGTAGATGGCCGGAACGCTACTATCGCTTCGTTAGCACCCTTTATGAGTCGGGTAGCTCAACGCTTGGAAATCTAAGAGTCAAGCCAGGGGAAGACTGTCTCAATTGCAATCCCATAGGTTCGATTTCCCCAGCCGATTGGGTTGCTCTCGCTGGCATCCGTGACTCAGAGAATTCACTTTGGGACTACGATGATGTCGACGATGAAATTGGAGGTATCACCATGCCTTCGACCCTAGCGAAATGGCTTAACCAAGTGGGATTTCAAAACGTCACTAATGAAACGAATCTCTACTTTACCAAAGGCGAAGATAATCTTCGAGCTGCGTCAGAGCTTTATCACACTGGTCACCATGTATGCATGTTAATTAATGCAACTGCAATATCGGTAGCTCCAAGTTCAGGCGATCCCTCTGGGATTTTCACCAGCGCCAACCATTGGGTCGTGCTCACCTCTGAGATGCAATTTCAAGGAAATAATCTTTCATTCACGATTTTTACCTGGGGAGAGCGAGCAAGAAGGGTCCCCATGGGTTCCGGCTCGATGCCTGTTACGTGGTGGCTTGGAGGCTATTACGGATATGTCGCCTGCAAATAACCAACCTTATCATTGCAAAATCATTTGGTCGGGCTTCAGGGCCCCGGTGACTTCCCAGCACGAACTCTATTAACCGCTCGCTACGAGCTTAACCATGGGGTAACGAATGAGGACCCTGGCAAACGCATGTGCGAAAGCCGCCGGGGTCCGATGGGACAAGCTGCTGTGTGGACGGTGTTTGTTGTATTCATCATTCCAAGCCCGAGTGAATTTTTCTGGGGTTCCGAGAGATTCCTTCTCCTTGATTCCACGAAACTCATTGCGGAGACGGCTGCGGCAGCTTACCGCATAACTGTTCTGCCATTGTCTTCACTTCCCGAACTGAATCGGCCATGGAACCTCACCGAACGGCCCGTGATGTACCGCTTTGATTGAGCGGCAATTCGAGCATGGAGTGCCTGCGTAGCAAAGGGATGGCCAAGAACCTCCAAAATCGCAAGATGGACCAGAAAAGAATGCAGAATAAGGCGGGCTCCTTACCAGGGCTAACGCATACTTTTACCCAATGATTCCAAGGACTTTAGCAAAATAGTCTACATCCCCCATCCCGACACCCCTGCAGAGACATCCCGCCAGGATGCACTTGGGCGTGCCATACTCTACAACTCCATCCCGCCTACTCCGGTCGACCGCATGGATACGATGCACGGAATTGCCGGATGGACCGAATAAGACCATTGCCCGCGTCGTCTCAGGTATGGATTGTAGTCGCAAGAAAAAAATCTACCAACCTTTCAATGCCAGAGTTTTTCCCAAAAGAGAATCAATGCGCAAGCATCCGACTCCGTCCGTCGCCACCCGAAATTTACGTAGCGAAATCCAATAGCGACAAATTCGATCCCGTTATATTGACCCATCGTAAACGTCAACTTTCTCCGGCTTCGAATTGGACTTTCTTCGGTTGACCGGAGGTTTCTTGGGTGTGGGTGGATTCTTCACCGTTGCAGAATCCTGAGGTTTCGGTTCTGTGTCTGTAGGGTCATTTTTCTCTCGATCCAACTTGGCCCTCTTTAGTCGATCACTTGGTTTTTCTTTTGGGGTCATATCTCCGTTTCTCGGAATAGGTTTTTTGTTAACTGGATCAATCCCATGCTTCTCAGCAATACCCTCGTACAGAGCCTTTTCCTTTTTGGACATTTCGCGGTACTTTTTATCTTTGTGGCGATTGATTTCCTCTGGCATATTGAGATGTGCTCCATGTTGAGTACCGACTTCTTCATGGAGTTCCTTTCGAACTGTTTCGATTGTTTCTTTGTCGACCGGCTTGTCGATATCGAGCGTCTTTCCTCGTTTGTCTTTGATCGCGAAGATGTCATGGTCACCAGTGAACGATTTCCCATCGGCTCTGTTACGGAGGACTCCGTTTTCGTCCACCTCAACGCCTCCTTTCAATGGTTTAATATCTAGGCCGTTTCCTGCGCCCTCTGGTAATGACTTGTTTCGAATGAAATCGCTTTCGTATTTTTGATACTCTGCCTGACGCTCCCGATACCTTTTGTAGAGTGCGTCGTCGTCTTTCGCACTTCTCTGCGCATTTATCTTTTTCATTTTCTCGATCAGTTCTGTTCGCTTTGGATCATTCAGATCGGTTTCTCTAAGCTGCTTCCTTAATTCTTCGCGTTCCTTTCTTCTCATTGCTACATCCTCGGGAAGTTTTGGCTTGAATAATACGACCTCACCGTTCTTCGCCTTGGGGCTTGCGCCGAGCATTTCATCCAGGATGTTTTTCGTCTTCATTTTAAGATGGGACGGTTTGGGATGACAGCCTTCCATCAATCGTTGTATAACGTCATCAGACACTCGACGAATTTCGATGATGACCTCATTTTTCTTTGCTACTTGCCGAATTGCCTCACCCATTTTCTGGCGGTACATTTGGATAGCGAAGGCTTTTTCGGGTGAAATTCCTTTCGTCTGGGATCGAACATTCGGGTTTTTCATTCCCTCCAACCCTGTCGCAGCTGCTTTTTCATTTTTATGGGCCCCACCGAGGATAGGCGGCATTTGCTGTTTCACCCAGTTGGCCAATTCCTTTGCTTTTTCTTTCGCCAGTCCCTTTGCCTTTTTTAAGATCTCCCAGTATGGCTTTGATCTTTCGGTCATTCTTGCGGCTTCGTCGTTGCTGAGTTTTTTGACGATTTCGATCACTGCCTTGCATTCATCTTCGATCCTCTTGAAGGCCTCTGCTGCCAGATTGGCGGCTTCATCCATCCATTTTTCGATCTTGGCGGGAAGTTCGTTTTCCATCCATCGATGGGCATTTCCTTTCGCTCCAAAATAGTTGAGGATGGAAATCAAATGATCCCAACATTCCCGCAATTGCCGAGGTGTTAGCTTGTTTGCGGTTTTCTCGTATTTTTTCAGTTGAATGATGAGTCCTTTGATAAATCCTTTGACGACGCTTCCCACTGTCGGAACGCAACCGACGGTGGTGATGAGCAGTTGCAGCCAAAGCCAGGTTTCGTGATTGAAGCCGAGCACGTCCGGTTTGCCGGACTGTTGCTCGGGTGGCAGCATGTAAAATTCACCTAGATCCTTCGCAGCTGCGAGAAGATCGCGAGCATCCAAAGCTTGGTCGACGCCAGGAATGAGTCCGAAGAGAACGTTGATCGTCAATTGGCCAGGGGTTTGTTCTTTGTTGAAATCGCCCTGTATGGCACCGACGACCCATTCCACGATACCTCCGAGCATTGATTCGGCGCGTGGTTTGTCGGGCTCCTTCTTGGGTAGGATGGCAGGGACGTAAGTCTCCGGATCCTTTTCGAAGTAGAAGCGAAATTGTGCCAGATCCGGCACACCGGAGAGATGAGCGGATCCTTGGCTATCTAGTGTCCCTTTTTTGTCATAGACTCCGTCGGGCTTGCCATTTGACTTGACGGAATAAACGTGGTAATTGGCACCGCTAACACCTTGATCTTGGCAAGTTAGGTATAGCAGATCGATCGTTCGGTTGGGGCAGGGCTGGACCACTTGCTTGACTGGGGCATTCGATTGCCTACGTTGATTTCGGGGCGTCGTTTCCATGGATGGCGAATCCTCTGCGGCTATCGTCGGGGTTTATCAGATAGCCTTGCAATCTACTTGCAAGGGCTTCAAACCTTTGTTGTATAACTGCCTTGGCCATCAAGTGTCAGGCGTTTCTATCAGGATGCCAATCTGGACCATGCGATCATGCATCTGGTCCATCTTTATAGTGCCGTCGATTTCTGTCTCGCGGAGAATCTCCTCCACCCATGGAAACGTCCCATTGTGATCAAAGTTGTTTCCGAGGAGGCAGATACAGTCGAGAAAAAGCTCGACATCGGCCTCACCGATTACTCCGTACTTTTCGGCTCGATCGATCGCATCGTGAATCAAAGGCGACAGATTGGGTGTTGAAACCTCGAGAGCCTTGAAAGATTCAGGAAAACGCGACCGCCATCGCATGATTGTTTGCATGACGAATTGTTCGATTTGTTGTTCCTGCAGCGCTGCGAAATGCCGGCGAGTCATCTGAAATCGAAGATAGGGGGAATTGGATGTGCTGTCGGGCGGGTCGGGAGCGACCATTTGTTGCCATGCATCGGCCGCGGGGACCAGAATTTCCCTCAGAGGGCTCATCCACTGCTGGAGTTCCTCCGAAGTGCAGCAATCCAGAAAACCGATGATGACGCGGGGATCGTAGAACCGAAAATAGAGTTCCTTTCCATCAGGGTCGTCGACTACAAGGAACCTTCGGAAGTGCTTTCGGATCGATGCCATTTTATGGAAGCTTTTTGGGATCAGAAAAAAGCCCCAAGGGCGGCCTGCCAGATCTTTTTCCATCCACTGCAGGAGGGGACGATCCATCTGAATTAGGTAGGGAGCGATTCCAGAGTATTGCTGCTGGGTTCTTCCTTGATACAACGATTGCGCGCGCTCGCCCAGCGTTGGAATCATCTCCTGAACCTCCGGTTCTTCACAGGTATCCATAAGGGCTAGCAGATTTTGCCCTGAATCGACGATTGATGCCAAGCGAGCCCAAGGTGGCGGACTAATCTTCGTCGACGTAGCCACGGTAAGCCTCCTGATCGTATTGTCGAAACATTTCTACTTGCATTTGCCGCAGAATGGGCGAGCCATTTTTTTGGCAGCTGCCATCGCTTTGCCCTGAGCGGTAGCGGATCCAGCCATGCCAGATTCTCCGATGAGCACGGTAGGGAACCCGACGACGATCGTTCCGCCATGCATGGTCTGATCCCCCATGCGGGCGGCCATCATGCCTTCAATCAGAACGGTGGGTGACCCCTTCATGATCATGTCCGGAGGCCCGACGCAAACACACATGTCCATCATTCGGGCTGCTGGCATCGCACCGATCATGACGGTGGCCGCCCCGAGCATGACGGGACCACCGACATGCGGCTTGGGTCCATCGAACATCGGGCAAACATGCATATCGCCGATTCTAGCTGCTGGAGGCATCATCCATTTCCTTTCGGCTTCTAACAATCTTCCTTTATTGATTGCTCACGCTTTGCGGTTCTCGTCCTCTTTCGGATTCTTACCCTCGGCTATCGGCAAGTCGACCACCTTCAGTCTGAGTTTCCTGGTCAGATCAAGCAGCGGTTGCTTGCCGAGCAGATGCCATTGCTTGGGGTGGGCTGCATCTTCAATTAGAACGCACACTATGCCTTTCAGGAACCGATCGGTTCGACTGTCGACGTTTACCGTAAGATGAGACAACAAAACCGAAGGCCAACAGATTCCTGATATTCGCTCGGGAATCTTGCTCATCCGGTTTCCCTCAGCGATTTCTCCCTGGAGTTGCAATCGCAAGGCTTCTTTTTCCATGTCGCTGATGAGAATGACTAGGCCATCGCTGCTCCATCCTTCCTCGACGACCGTTCTCCAATCGAAATCTTCATGACCCAAAAGAATCGGCATCTGGGTGGATGCAGAGTCGGGTAACCAATCGAATAGAATCCCCTCGGACCAGACGTCTTCGTCTTCGATCCCCGGATCGATCTTGCCTGGATCAACAATGGCATACCATGAGATGTCATTTCTCAGCAGTTGGTCCAGCACTCCCACAACGTTGGCGTGGGTTGCCTGAGCGATTGAAGCGGTCCCGGTCAACCGGAAAAATCCTGGGCTGAATTCCCTCTGTTCCAGACAAAGTGACCGAAGATCCAGCGGCGGAGTGGTTCCGTCTGGATCGGCAACGGCATCTTCTGACGACTCATCGGATACGTCGCCCCCCCCCGGCAGTTCGACCAAAAAGTCGGTTTGGCCCAGTTTCAGTCGATCGCCGTTGCGAAGTTCCCTATGGTCAACACGAATTCCGTTGCACCAAGTGCCATTGAGGGAATCAAGATCCTGCAAGAAGCAAACATCGTGATTCAATGCGATCCGGCAGTGATTTCCCGCGACCAGCGGATCATCTGGAAACACGTAGTCGGCTGTGACGCGTCGTCCAATCGTCATCGATTGTCCCTGGGTAATCCAGCAGACCCTCCCCTGCTGACTACCGCTCAGCACATGAAGTCGCATTTGGGGAATCGAAACGGGCTCCCCTCCGTAAGAGTTCCGTATTGGATTTGTTCCCGGCTCACCCATACCCATCGGGGTCTCGCGCTCTTGGCGCCGGGCTTCCCGATAGGCAACGTTCGGATTCGCCGTCTCTTCTTGGGTAGTCCGAGAACGAAAGACCCACTGGGAATTGCCTGCTTGGATCAAATCGCCTTCGGTTAAAGGGTGTCGAGTGACGCGTCGGCCATTGACCAGCGTGCCATTGCTGCTGTTCAAGTCGATCACAACCCATCCATTCCCTTCGCTCTCCAGGCGACAGTGCAGCGACGAGATAGCCGGATCCTCGTCGATGAGGAAATCGGCCGGTAGCCTTCGACCAATCGTGACCGAAGGTGAACTCAAAGGGATGGCAAATTCCCTCCCCGGTCCAGAATGGAATAGCAACTCCGCGTTCCTCATCGGACGAATGCCTTTTCTACGCGTTCTTGAAGGAATATCAACAGAGACCACCAACCCATTCGCTGCTGAATCGAATTCCTGTTTTGCTTACGAACTGCGTTTGCGATGCGATTACTCTCCTGTCTGTCCGGCGATGTTGGACGCGGACCCCGAGGTCGAATTGCCGGGAAGTGTCGGCTGCACCGGTTTGGCCTTTTTTGGCGCCTTCGCAGGTTTTGTCTTGCAACCTTTTCCCTTCCCCGCTGCTCCACCGCTGTTGATCTTGACCAAAATTCCTTGCACGGTGACACCCGCAGGTCCGATATCGATAAATCCACCGGGCCCGATCAGTGACAACTGCACTCCGGCTTCGATGATCACCTTCATCCCCGCCTTGATGTGAACCTCTCCCATGGGCCCACTCTCCTGCGCAATGTTGCCGCCGGACTTTTGCTGGACGTTGCCTCCCACCTCTGTGTTCAGGTCCCCGGAGATCTTCTCCATATGGTTTCCCTCGATGGTCAGGTGATTGTCACCACCGATTTTCTCCGATTTCTGCTTCTCGATAACAATATCGCAGCAGCCCCCTTCTTCAGCTTTGCCCTCGCCGATCAGGCACTCGTAATTGCCCTCGATATGTTCGATCTGATGACGCTTGATATTGCTGTGCCTATCCTGGTAGACCATTTCTCTTTTATCACCACCTTTTTTTCCATCTTTCTCCCATCCGACAATCTCATGACGATTGCCGAATATGCGCTCCTTGGTATCGTTGAGGACGCGCAGGTCGAAATCCTTCTGGGCATGGAGATAGATTCTCTCGGCATCGGCGCTGTCATCGATCATCAGTTCGTTATGCCCCTTGCCGCCTGGAGTGCTGTTGGTCTTGAGATAGGTTTTGTTTTTGTCGTCAGGAAGCTTGTACCCGGGCATCTGGATTCCGTTGTAGACGCAACCTGTGATCAAGGGACGGTTCGGATCTCCTTCCACAAACTCGACCACCACCTCCTGCCCCACACGCGGTATTGCCATGCTACCCCAGCGATTTCCCGCGATACTCTGCTTGCAGCGGATCCAGCACGATGTATTCTCATCACCTTTACCTTCCCGATCCCAGTGGAACTGCACTTTAACTCGACCGAACTTGTCGGTGTAAATCTCTTCGCCCGAAGGCCCCACAACGATTCCCGTCTGTATGCTGGACATGGCAGGACTGGGGGTTAGTCGATCCGGTCGAAAACGTACTTCCTTGGGAACACATTCGAGTTGATTGAAGTAGCGAGTATTCTCCTCCGGTCCGCTGAATGGGCCTGGTTGAGAAGCATCGTGATAAATCGAGCGGATGAGATACTCCTTTCCCTGCTCGGTGGAACAGGCGAAATGCTTGGTTAATTTGAAGGTGTAGCCAGCCGAGAACATCATGCAGTTGCTGGTTGCGCGAACGCTGTTGAAATGGACTTCCGCCTCCTCCAGCCGCCGCATCGCCTCCTCTCGTCCTTCATCCCGTGTCTTAAAGTCATTGGGAGAATCGTAGATTTCGTAATTGGCGTTATTTGAAAGCGACACCGACGCGTGCTTGGAAGCGTTCGACCTCAGTGAAGACGCTGGGCTCTCGAAATCAAAATCATCGACTTGGTATTTCCCGCTGACAAACTGGTAACCATGCTCCCATCCCTGGATGCTGTTTTCATTGACTCGGCTACCGGTGGAGCCCGGGTATTCGACTTCCGCATCTTCGCTGGTGGGATAGACGGGCTGGTCGGAGAGCATCATCTTGTGCGACTTCTCTTCATGCTTGAAGTAGTAGAAGACACCGTATTGCTCCAAAATGCGGGAAAGAAAGTTGAAGTCCGTCTCGCGGTACTGCACGCAATGCTCGACCTTCATCTTTCCAAGTATGGATGCTGAGCCAAGTTCGATCGCAGGATCGACGTGTTTGTAGGATCGCACCCGCTCCAGAAGTTTGTCGATCACTTCGCGAATTGATTTTTTCTCTTTCTCGGGAAGATAGACAAAGGATCTAGCAGATCTTGTCATGAACCAGGTCCACGGGACAACCTGAACCCGATACGATCTGGAAGGAATCCCCTTCTTCTCGTCGGTTGATATGAAATTGCCGGCCCAAAGCTGATGAATGTAGCCGTGAAACCAGCGAGGAGATCCATCACCGCGATCGAGTCGAATGGCAAATGGTTTGCCAATCACATCCCCTGGCTTGACATCAGGTCTAGGCGATTGAATCTCGATTTCAAACGAAAATGGCCTCGAGATCTCTTCACGCCCGGAAAACCTCGTCGCTATCGCCTTGGAATCGAAGAGATCGGTTGTGGAGATTTCTATCAATCGCTTGGCCATGGGTTTGTTGACCTCCCTTCGCCGGATGGTGTCGATCGCCGGGATGCAAAAACTCTGTGCAACCGGCAGTACCTTTCGCCGCGCCGTCAAATCCCGATCGATGAAGTCTCATGTTATCAGCATGATTCGTCCACGACGGAGCCGATTGTACAGGTGGAACGATAGCAGGAGCCAACCAAAACTCGCCAGAGCTGGATTCAGGAATCAGCCGGAAAGAAAAAACCGCAAGGGGCTTGGGCGCCCCCTGCGGCTCATCCTTCGTCGTGCGGGTCCCATGTAAGGCTACTTCGAGCCTTCCTGGACCTTCCATTCGTAGTCGACATTCCCCTTCTTGCTTCCCTTCTCGTCCATCTCGGTGTAGGTCATCTTGATCTCTTCGAAGTTCAGCGAAAAATTCTCACTCGGCGTCCCATCCGCTGAACCACTGATCGAGTAAGAGGTCACCAGTACGTTCTGCAGGGTATAGAGAAGATAGGTTTCACGCCCCGAGTTCACGTAGTCGGTCTTCAAAGCGATTTCCACTTTAGGAAAGACCTTGCCCATGCTGACAGCCTCGGCAATCTTAGGGCTCGATTTGTCCAATACCTTCATGCACTGAATGTCTGCGTGATGAACCGACCCACGACGACGTTGGGTGCCAGTCATTTCATGACCAGCCCGGTGCATCGATTGTGAATAAGACTGTAGATCGCTCCACTTCTCATTCCCCTTGGCCTTCGACTCCCCGTCAATTCCATCAAACTTAATGAACGCTGCCATCTTCCTGCTCCTAGTAAGAGTAACTGTCTTCCAGCCCCATGTCTCATTGGCACTGCGACTTGTTTCCGCCAACACAGCCTTTGTCGAGTGATCCGATGAATGGTTGCGTAAGATCGCAAAAAATATTTTTTTGAACCGTCACTCCTCTGGCGATTTCGCTTGAAAGCCATCGGTGCAAGGAGACCGATCTGCTCCAGTGGGATTTCCAGTCAGCCGCGGACAACTTCATTCCCCCACATCTTCATTGCCCCACAGCGGTTGTGCCCATGACGAGCATCCCTAGATCGCAGCTGTAGAACCAGCGGCTCGGAATGTCCCAATGACGCCAGATGCTCGTGGAGGCTCTGCTCACTACCAAGGGTATTCCTAGTGGCCAGTCGTTCATGAATGAATCAACCCCAGGACCAGTCCAGCTCCTTCTTGGCGACACCCATCCAAGTCAGCCTACCACCCAAGAAGCCGCCATCGCATCATCCGCTTTGAGGAGTGGGGCGGCAAGCACTCACTTGGGCCATCCGGCAATTCCGGGGGTCAGTAGATCACAATGGGGTAGACTGATCGCGAGTATTCGCCAGTCAGGGAGACAAAGAGCCACGCAAAAGGGAAAGGACCAATCGATTTCTCGTGAATCTCGGTGCCTCTGTGGCGCCGTGAGAGGGGGGGCGGGAGCTCTCACGAATCTCTATCACGCCAAACTCAGTATTCCAGTTCCCGGTGAACAAAAACACCCCTCAGCTTCTAGGAGTTGCCGCAAACTACTTGAAAACCAAGCTTGCGTGTGGTTGGCAACACTTGGCCTTCCACCCTTGCTGAAAGCTTCGGCTTCAAAACCTCCGAAAACCGAAGGCCATCGCTTTGATGAGGATCGCTTCCATCCTCGCGCAGTAAAATCAAAAGGGTTGTTTCCCCAGCAATAATTCGATCTCCCGTGCGCAAATAGCACCTATCCAAGCGTTCACCATTGACAAATGTTCCGTTGGCACTGTTCAAGTCCCGCACCGCGAATCCCTCCTTCTCGCCGTGGACCAACAAGTGGCGTCTCGACAAGTAGCGGTCCAAGGGTATCGAAATATCCGCTTTAGAATGACGTCCAATCTCCGCCGATCGCTGAGATGCTACCCAGAATCGCCCCCCGATTCCCGGTCCGTCAATCACTTCAATGATGCAGATCATAAAATCACTTGGGAACCAGAAGGTCGGCTTGGCGTCGAAGACAACGGTTTGTCAGTTGTCGTTGGCTAAGGGCACCCGTTCCGTTAAATCCCCTAGAATCCAACCAGATTTGCCAACACGACCTGTCGCCCTAGGTAAAAATGTTTGCCTGCTTCTGCGTGAGAGTTAGACTGAGGACATTCCCCCCTAGAATTACGGATCCTGCATTCGGTCGTTGGCGGTCGATTGATAAAATGGAACCAGAAGGACGGTTGGTGAAAATATGAGCCTAGCGAAGAAATTCGACCTGTCTTCTCCAGTACGGCAACTGATCCGGATGCTGTGCCAACGCGCCAGAAGGAGAGCTTTTCTCGAGGAGTTGAATGTTGGCTTCCAACCACTCGAGAAGAGGCGGGTGCTCAGTGTCACTGCCGCTTTCGCCAACGGCTTGTTGGATATTCAAATCTCCGGTGCACAAGGCACCGAGGCCCGGCTCAATAGCGATGCCACTAAATTTTACGTCGACTACGACCTGAATGATCAATTGGACCCGGGGGACCTACAAGGAAACTTGGCTGATTTGAACAAAGTTTCCGTAGTTGGAGTTGGTCAGGGAACGATCGGTTCGTTCTGGTGGGGCGGAGATTTCACAGCAGCAAGTGGCCTTGAGGAAATCCGTACGCTCAACGTCGCTAACGTCGATCTTGAAGCGATCGCTTCCATCGGAAGTATCTCTGTCGATTCGGGAACCAACTTGCTTTTGGGGGGTGATTTGACGGTCCAGCAGGACCTTTTGGTCGAGGTGTCGGGCAACCTCGAAAATCTGGAGGGGACCCAACTTACAGTGCTGAGTACTGCTGATCTGAACGCAGGTACAATCAATCTTCAGATCGACGCAGAGCGTTTGGTCTTTAATGCACCGGGCACCGTCCAGATCGTTGACTTGCAAGGCGGCTTGGTTGTGTCAGGCAACTCCAGCGCCGGCGGGGGTGGCTATCTCTCGGCCAACAGTCCGCTGACCATCAGCGCTAATGTTTCTCTGGGTGACAATTTCACCTTCACAGCTGGCAACAGCGCTGCCGCCGGCGACAACTTCTCGGTCGACAGTAGCGCAGTGATCACCCTGAACGCCGCTACCCCGAAAACGATCACTGTTCTTGCAGGCGACGATATTCTGTTCGACACGGGCAGAATCGAAACCACTGGAGGTGCAAACCATACAGTACGCCTGCTTGCCGATCAGGAAGGGGCTGGTTTCCTCGATGGCGTGCGGGGCACGATCCGCCAGTTGGCAGACGAATCAGCGGGCCGCATCGTCGAAGTTGACACCCATCTTTTGGAGGCTAGTTCCTTCGGCGCGATCCAAGTCGACACGACCGTTGCAATTCTCCAAGCGACCAGCAACGGACCCGGTTCA
>Ga0315902_10001843_pt1 | contig 33650 bp, 37 predicted proteins | sample LakEriMetagenome_9_FD_203523 | JGI IMG/M metagenome (GOLD analysis project Ga0315902, IMG submission 203523) | Freshwater fungal communities from buoy surface, Lake Erie, Ohio, United States - Buoy 12 MA117 | ecosystem: Environmental > Aquatic > Freshwater > Lake > Lake biofilm | place: USA... | reverse complement strand
GTGCAGTCGATCCCGACCGTCTATGCCTTCGTCAACGGCCAGCCGGTGACCGGCTTCCAGGGCGCGCAGCCCGAGAGCGAGATCCGCCGCTTCGTCGACCGGCTGTCCGGACCGCCGCCCGCCTCGGAGATCGACGAGGTGCTGGCCCAGGCGAAGGAGTCCTTCGAGCTGGGCGACATCGGCGGCGCGGCCCAGGGCTATGCGGCGGTGCTGCAGATGGACCCGGAGAACGTGAAGGCGCTGGGCGGCATGGCCCGATGCTGCCTGCTCGGCGGCGATGTCGAGCAGGCGGCGGCGATCGTCGCCATGGCGCCGGCCGACGCGAAGGACCCGGACCTGGACGCCGCCCGCGCCGCCCTGGCGCTGGCCGACAGCGCCGCGTCGGAAACCGCCCCCTTCGAACAGCGGCTGGCGCGTGATCCGGATGACCATGAGGCGCGTTATGAGCTGGCGGGGGCCTTCGCGGCCCAGGGCCGGTTCGACCAGGCGGCCGACCAGCTGCTGACCATCATCGCGCGGGACCGGGGCTGGAACGATGAGGCGGCCCGCAAGCAGCTGCTGACGGTCTTCGAGGCCGCCGGCGCGACGTCGGATGTGACGAGGCAGGGACGACGGCGCCTGTCGTCGATCCTCTTCAGCTAGGAGGCCGCCATGGCCACGGGATACCGCAAGGCTGTGGACCTGCCGCTGGCGATCCCCGTCTTTCCGCTTAACGGGGCGCTGCTGCTGCCGGGCGGGCAGCTGCCGCTGAACATCTTCGAGCCGCGCTACCTCAACATGATCGACGACGTCATGGCCGGCGACCGGCTGCTGGGGATGGTCCAGACCCGGGGCGGGGCGCGCGAGCTGCCGGCCCTGGCGCCCGTCGGCTGTCTGGGCAAGGTGACCAGCTTCGCCGAGACCGCCGACGGCCGTTACCTGATCACCCTGACCGGCCTGTGCCGCTTCGACATCGGCGAGGAACTGCCGGTGCGCGCGCCCTATCGCCAGGTCCGGGCCCGTTTCGACCGGTTCGAGGCCGACCTGCGCGAGGACGCGGCGCCGAGCGGGCTGGACCGCGCCGCCTTCCTGGCGGCGCTGGGCCGCTATCTGGAGCATCGCGGGCTGGGCATCGAGTGGGAGTCGGCCCAGGCCGCCCCGATCGACGCCCTGGTCAACAGCCTGGCCATGGGCCTGCCCTTCGAGGCTGCCGAGAAACAGGCGCTGCTGGAGGCGGCGACCCTCGAGGATCGCGCCGCGACCCTGACGGCCCTGCTGGAAATCGACGCCGCCAGGGGCGACGACGACCGCGGGACGATGCAGTGATTGGCGTGGCCGCCGGCGAAGGCTAGAAGCGGGCCATGAGCGAAGCCGCAACCCCCAAGGTCGATCCCCGCCTGCTGGAGATCCTCGTCTGCCCGGTCACCCAGGGCCCGCTGACCTACGACCGCGACAAGGCCGAACTGATCAGCGCCTCGGCGAAGCTGGCCTACCCGATCCGCGACGGCGTGCCGATCATGCTGCCGGACGAGGCGCGGGTGCTGGAGGGGTAACACCCTTACCCCAGTGCATACCCATTCTCGTCATCGTCGGACTTGTTCCGACGACCCATGCGTGATGAGCCAAACGAAGCGGGTGCGTGATGATCCGCGCCCTTTCTTGCTGACCGCCGTGTTCATGGGTCGTCGGAACAAGTCCGACGATGACGGAGGGGTGAGCCGGTAACGGTTAGCGCCTAAAGCGCCTCTCCCCGCAGCAGCCTCGGCAGGCGCCCCACCGCGCCGCCGGCTTCCTGCATGAAGAACCGCCGCGCCGGGCCGATGCGGTTGACCACCGACATGCCCACGCCCCGCGCCATCCGCACCAGCGGGTGGTCGTTGGAGAACAGCCAGACGAAGGCGTCCATGCCCGCGGCCAGGGTCATGGTGTCGAACCGGCGCCAGGCGGCGTAGCGGTCGAGCACCAGCTCCGAGCCGATGTCCTCGCCCAGCCGGGCGGCCTCGACCAGCACCTCGGCCAGGGCCGCCGCGCCCTTGAGCCCCAGGTTCAGGCCCTGGCCGGCGATCGGGTGGACGCCATGGGCGGCGTCGCCCAGCAGCGCCACGCGCGGCCCGCTGAACCTTTCGGCGATCGACAGCGACAGCGGATAGGTGAAGACCGGACCGATCACCTCGATGGCGCCCAGAAACTCGCCGAACCGGCGGTGCAGGTGGGACTGGAAGACCTCCGGCCGGGCGGTCCGCAGCGCCTCGGCGCGATCCCGCTTCTCGGTCCACACCAGGCTGGCCCGGTCCTCGGTCAGCGGCAGGATGGCGAACGGCCCGCCGGGCAGGAAGTATTCGTGCGCGACGCCGCCGTGCGGCCGCTCCAGCTTCACCGTGCAGACCACGCCGGTCTGCGGATAGTCCCAGCCGACCGCGTCGATGCCGGCGGCCTCGCGCACGGTCGAGCCCCGACCCTCTGCGCCGACGACCAGCGGGGCGGTCAGGGAGGTCCCGTCGGCCAGCAGCACCCTGCCGGAGGCGGCGGCGAACTCCACACCGACCACCCGGGCCGGCGCGATGACGCGGATGCCGGCGTCAAGGACCGCCCTGGCGACGGCGGCGCGAACATGGCGGCTTTCCAGCATGTATCCCAGCGGCTCGCCGGCCACGCGGTCGGCGATCTCGGCGGCGTCGAAATGCAGGAAGAAAGGGGTCTGGCCCGGCGTGGCGGCCCCGGGCGAGCGACCGTCGGTGACCAGGATGTGGTCCATACGCTGGGCGTGCGGCTCAAGGTCGTCGGCCAGGCCAAGGGTGCGCCACTGGCGGAAGCAGGAATAGGCTGTGGCCCAGGAGCGGCCGTCGAAGCTGGGGGCCAGCTGGGCGTCGAAGGGCGCCGGATCAACCAGAACCGGCTCCAGCCCGCCGCTCTTGAGCGCAAGCGCCAGGGTCGCGCCGGCGACGCCCGCTCCGGCGATCACCACGTCGGCGTCGTAACGCGCACTCATGTCAGTAGGGCACCTGGGGTTGGCCCTGGGAGGGTCCAGGCGCTTCGAGAAGGTCGCCGACCGGGTCGTCCGACGGAGCGGGCCGGGGCGCGGGAGTGGGCCTGGGACGCGGGGGCGCAGGCTGGGTGGCGGGCGTCGCGGCCGGCGAGGTCGTCGGGGTCGAGGCGCTCGGGGTCGCGGTGGCCGGTGTCGCCGCCGCGTCGGCCTCTGTGGTTTCGGCGGTTTCGGCGGTCTCCGTCGTCTTTGGCTGCGGTCGTGCCGCCGTCGTGGCCGGATCGGGTCGGGCGTCCGCGTTTGGGTCGAAAGCCGTGGCGTCGCGGATCACCGCGTCACCGGGACCGGCGCCGGGCGTCACCGGATCGGGCGCGCCGGTGTACCAGGCGGGCGGATTGCGCCGGATCTGGTCCTTGAAGCCGAGCCACAGCCCCAGGGCCCCGCAGATCGCGAGGAAGGCGACGACCCAGCGCAGGGCGGGGGGGGCGGCTCGTTCGGTCTCCATGGCCGCAGACTATCGCGCCGCGCGACGCTGCGAAAGCGCGGGGAGTCGCCTTTCGCGCCCATCGCGACGCGCTGTCGCGCCCTGAAGACTGGACGTTTCGGTCCAGTTAACCCTTGTCGCGACCCCGGCGCGGCGGTAACCCTAGCCTCCGGGGGCGGAGGGCTGTCCGCCCGATCGCGTCCAGCGGAGGCCGTCTCCATGTCATTCATCCCCAGGGACCAGATCCTTCCGGCCACGGCTGCGGCTGTCGCGGGCCTCGCGATCCTGATCGGCGGCGGGGTCTGGTGGATCGAGAAGCAGGCCTGGGAAAAGACGGACAACGCCTTCATCCAGGCCGACACCGTCCAGGTCAGCCCTCAGGTCTCGGGCTATGTGGTCGAGGTGCTGGTCGCCGACAACGCCCCCGTCGAGGCCGGCCAGGTGCTGGCCCGTATCGACCCGACCAGCTTCCAGGCCCGGTTGGATCAGGCCGTCGCCAACGCCGACGCGCTGGACGCCGCCGTCGCCGCCGTCGATGACAAGGCCGCGCTGGAGCAGGCGGTCATCGCCGAACGCGCCGCCGGCGTGAGCATCGCCCAGGCCGAGGCCGGGCGCATGGAGGCCGACCTCAAACGCTATCGCGATCTGGCCGGCCAGGGCTGGGTCTCCGACCAGAAGCTGCAGACCGTGCGCGCCGGCGCCGCCCAGTCCCAGGCCGGCGTGACCCAGGCCCAGGCGGCGCTGGAGGCCGAGCGCCGCAGCGCCGCCTCGCTCGGATCGGCCCGCGCCCAGACCGTCGCCCAGGCCCAGGCCGCCCGCGCCGCCGTCGCCCAGGCCCGCATCGATCTGGAGCGCACCATCATCCGCGCGCCGGCCGCCGGCGTGGTCGGGGCGCGGGCTGTGCGGCCCGGACAGCTGGTGCAGCCGGGCGTTTCGCTGATGAGCATCGTGCCTCTGGGCAAGGCCTATGTGATCGCCAACTTCAAGGAGACCCAGCTGGCGCGCCTGCGGGTCGGCCAGGCCGTGGAGATCAAGGCCGACGCCTTCGGCGGACAGACCATCGCCGGGCGGGTCGAGAGCTTCGCGCCGGCCACCGGCGCCGAGTTCGCGCTGATCCCGGTCGAGAACGCGGTCGGCAACTTCACCAAGATCGCCCAGCGCGTCCCGGTCCGGGTGGCGGTCGACCGCAAGGCGCCGCTGGCCGGGGCCCTGCGCCCGGGCCTGTCGGTCGAGGTGCGCGTCGATGTGCGCGACAAGGCGGGCGTCAGCTTCGCGGAGTCCGGCGTCGCGCCGACCCGCTATGTCAGCACCGGCCAGTCCCGGTAGGGCGATGACCGCCGCCACCCTCACGGGCGGACCCGGCGCCCCGGCGCAGGCCGTCGACTGGCCCAAACTGTTCCTCGGGTTCGGCGGGATGGCCATCGGCCAGTTCATGGCCATCCTCGACATCCAGATCGTCGCGGCTTCCCTGCCGCAGATCCAGGCCGGCGTAGGGGCCAGCGCCGACCAGGTCAGCTGGATCCAGACCGCCTACCTGATCCCCGAAGTCGTGATGATCCCGCTGTCGGCCTACCTGTCGCGGCTGTGGGGCACCCAGAAGGTCTTCCTGGTCAGCTGCAGCGGCTTTCTGGTCATGAGCGTGCTGGCCGGGATGTCGACCAGCTTCGAGATGATGATCGTCTGCCGGGCGCTGCAGGGCTTTGTCGGCGGGGCGATGATACCGACCGTCTACGCCATCGCCTTCACCGCCTTCCCGCCGGAACGGCGGATCACCGCCAACGTCGTGACCGGCATGATCGTCACCCTGGCGCCGACCGTCGGGCCGACGCTGGGCGGCCACCTGACCGAGCTCCTGAGCTGGCGCTGGCTGTTCTATATCAATGTGCTGCCGGGCCTCCTGAGCCTGGCGCTGGTCTGGCGGTACGGGAACTTCGACAAGGGCGACAAGAGCCTGGCCAGCCGGTTCGACTGGTTCGGTCTGGCGATGATGGCCATCTTCCTGATCACCCTGCAGTACGTTGTCGAGGAAGGCGGCAAGGACAACTGGTTCGAGGACGGCCTGATCCTGTGGCTGAGCGTGCTGTCGGCCAGCACCTGCGCGATCTTCGTCTGGCGTCAGCTGACCTACTTCCGGCCGATCGTGCAGTTGCGGGCCTTCAGCGACCGGAACTTCGCCCTGGGCATCATGATGTCGACGGTATCGGGGGCGGCGCTCTACGGGGGCACTTTCCTGATGCCGCTGTACCTGGGCCGGGTGCGCGAATTCTCGGCGTCCGAGGTCGGGACCACCATGCTGGTGTCCGGCCTGGCCATGTTCATCACCGGCCCCCTGGCCGGGCGCTGGGTTCGCCAGATCGACGCCCGTATCCCGATGTTCTGCGGCTTCTGCATGATCGCCTGGGGCATGTGGCTTGGCCACGCGATCAACGACGAATGGGGATTCTGGGAGTTCGCCTGGCTGCAGGCCTTCCGCGGCGTGGGGGTGATGATCGCCATGATCGCCACCACCCAGCTGACCATGAGCACCCTTGCGCCGGATCTGATCAAGGATGCCTCAGGCCTGGTTAACCTGTCGCGCAATGTCGGGGGCGCCGTGGGCATGGCGATCCTGTCGACCAGCCTCACCACCCGGACGGCCGTGCACATGAACGAGCTGTCGGCCAAGGTCGGCACGGACTCGATCCAGGCCCAGGGCATGCTGGCCGGACTGACCGCCCGGATGCAGCAGCTGGGCGTGATCGATCCGGACGGGGCGGCGATGAAGGCCTTCCAGTACATGATCCATCAGAAGGCCCAGGTGCTGGCCTTCGGCGACGGCTTCGCGCTGCTGGCCATCGGCGCCCTGGTGGCGGCGGCGCTGTCGCTGCTGACCTCGCCGGGCAACACGCCCATTCCACAGCTGGGCGCCAAGGCCGGGGAAGAGCCCTAGATGCCCAGACTCGTCGGACAGATCGATCTCGCCAAGACCGAGGCCATCCTCGACGCCGCCTCCGAGGTTCTGGGCGAACGGGGCCTGGCCGCCCCCATGGAGGCCATCGCCCGCCGCGCCGGCGTGTCGAAGCAGACGGTCTACAACCACTATGGCAGCAAGGCCGAGCTGATCCGGGCGCTTGTCGACCGGCGGGTGGTCAGCATCACCGCCTCCCTGCGCGAGCCGGGGGCGGAGGAGCATCCGCAGGACGCACTTCGGGTCTATGCCCGGACGGTGCTGAAGGTGGTCAACGGCGGCAACTACGGCCTGATGCGGGTGACCATCCAGAGCGCCGGCGAGATGCCCGACCTGGCCCGGGCGGTGTTCGAGGCCGGTCCCGTGCGTTCCCGCGCCCAGCTGGCCGCCTTCCTGGAAATGGAGACCCGCGCCGGCCGCATGAACGTCGCCGACCCGCTGCAGGCGGCCGAGTTCTTCAGCGGTATGGTGCTGGGCCAGCGTCAGACCCAGGCGCTGATGAACCTGGGCCCCGACCTGACAGAGGACGAAATCGAGACCCTGGCCGCCGAGGTGGCGCGGATCTTCATGCGGGCCTACGCGGCCTAGGGGCTACCCCTCGGCCGGCTCGCCGTCGGGCAGGCCGATCATGTGGAAGCCGGCGTCGACGTGGACCACTTCACCGGTCGTCGAGAATCCGAGGTCCGACAGCAGCCACAGCGCCGCCCCGGCCACGCCCTCCATCGAGGTGTCTTCCTTCAGGGCGCTGAAGGCCCGGCCCTGGCTGAGCATGCCCCGGCCGCCGGAGATGCCGGCCAGCGACAGGGTTCGCATGGCCCCGGCCGAGATGGCGTTGACCCGGATGCCCTTGGGGCCGAGGTCGCGGGCGATGTAGCGGGTCGCCGCCTCCAGCGCCGCCTTGGCCACGCCCATGGTGTTGTAGTTGGGGATGACCCGCTCGGCGCCCAGATAGGTCATGGTGATCATCGAGCCGCCGTTCGGCATCATCTTCGACGCTCTTTTGGCGCAGTCGACGAAGCTGAAGGCCGAGATGTTCATCGCCCGCAGGAAACCCTCGCGGGTGGTGTTCTCGACGAACGAGCCCTTCAGCTCGTCCTTGTTGGCGAAGGCGATGGAGTGGACGAAGGCGTCGAGGGTCCCGAAGTCCTTCTCCAGCTGGCCGAAGGCGGCGTCCATCGAGGCGTCGTCGGTGACCTCCATCGGGATGAAGGTCTTGACCCCGATGCTCTCGCCCAGAGGCCGGACGCGCTTTTCCATGTCGGGCAGGTAGGCGAAGGCCAGCTCGGCGCCCTGGGCGGCCAGCTGCGAGGCGATGCCCCAGGCGATGGAGTTGTGGTTCGCAACGCCGGTGACCAGGGCCTTCTTGCCCTTCATCAGCTCGCCCCTGGGGAAATTGTAGTCGTCGGCCATCTGGAATCTCCGTCCTGGTCGGTCGTGCGCGCGCCGCGTCCCTGACCGGCTTGTCGGGCGCCTTTCTGGACGGAGGCGTGCGCCGGGGCAAGACCCGCGCCGCTCCCCCATTCGTCATCGTCGGACCTGTTCCGACGACCCATGAACACTGTGGGCAGCAAGAAGGGCGCGGATCGCTCCACGCCCTTCTGACTTGAATCATCACGCCTGGGTCGTCGGAACAAGTCCGACGATGACGATGGTTTTTACACCCGCGCCATGATCAGGCAGCCGTTGGTGCCGCCGAAGCCGAAGCTGTTGGACATCACCGTCTCGACCTGGCGGTCGGCCCGCTTGCGCAGGATGGGCATGTCCTCGAAGGCCGGATCGAGGGTCTCGATATGGGCGCTCTCGGCCAGGAAGCCGTTGTTCATCATCAGGATCGAGTAGATGGCCTCCTGCGCGCCGGCGGCGCCCAGGCTGTGGCCGGTCAGGGACTTGGTCGAGGAGATGGCCGGGGCGTTCTTGCCGAACACGGCGCGGACCGCTTCCATTTCCTTGATGTCGCCAACCGGCGTCGAGGTGCCGTGCGGGTTGAGGTAGTCGATGGTCCGGCCGCCGGCCCCGGCGAGCGCCAGGTTCATGCAGCGGGTCGCGCCCTCGCCGGAGGGGGCGACCATGTCGAAGCCGTCCGAGTTGGCCGCGTAGCCGACGACTTCGCCGTAGATTTTCGCGCCGCGCGCCTTGGCCCGCTCGTATTCCTCCAGCACCACGATGCCGGCGCCGCCGGCGATGACGAAGCCGTCGCGGTTGGCGTCATAGGCGCGGCTGGCCGTTTCCGGGCGGTCGTTGAAGTTGCTGCTCATCGCGCCCATGGCGTCGAACAGGTTGGACAGCGACCAGTCCAGCTCCTCCGTGCCGCCGGCGAAGACCACATCCTGCTTGCCCCAGGCGATCTGCTCGTAGGCCGAGCCGATGCAGTGGGTGGAGGTGGCGCAGGCCGAGCTGATCGAGAAGTTCAGGCCGCGGATCTTGAACCAGGTGGCCAGGGTGGCCGAGGCGCCCGAGCTCATCGCCTTGGGCACCGCGAACGGGCCGATGCGCTTGGGGCCCTTCTCGCGGGTGGTGGCGGCGGCCTCGATGATGATCTTCGTCGAGGGCCCGCCGGCGCCGACGATCAGGCCGGTGCGGTCATTGGAGACCTCGGTCTCCTCCAGGCCGGAGTCGGCGATCGCCTGCTCCATGGCGACATGGGCCCAGCCGGTGCCCTGCGCCAGGAAGCGCGCGGCGCGGCGATCGACCAGGGATTCCCAGTCGCAGTCGGGCGCGGCCTGCACCTGGCTGCGGAAGCCGAGATCGGCGTACTCCTGGGTGAACCTGATCCCCGACTTCGCATCGCGCAGCGAGGCGATGACCTCATCGGCGTTGGACCCGATGGACGAGACGATACCGAGACCGGTGACGACAACGCGCCGCATGAACTACTCCCAGGGTTTCCCGTTGAGGCCGCTCCGCCATGGAGCGGCCGCCCGCGCCGGTCTTTCAGGTCAGACCATGTCCTTCGGGTCGAAAAGGCCGACCCGCAGGTCCTTGGCCTCATAGATGAGCTTGCCGTCGGCTTCGAGCACGCCGTCGCCGATGCCCATGACCAGCTTGCGGTTGATCACCCGCTTGAGGTCGATGCGATAGCGGACCTGCTTGATGTTGGGGGTCACCTGGCCGGAGAACTTCACCTCGCCGACGCCCAGGGCGCGGCCGCGGCCGGGGCCGCCGATCCAGCCGAGGTAGAAGCCGACCAGCTGCCACATGGCGTCCAGGCCGAGACAGCCGGGCATCACCGGGTCGTTGTTGAAGTGGCAGGCGAAGAACCAGAGGTCCGGCTTGATATCCAGCTCGGCGAACACCTGGCCCTTGTCGTAGGCGCCGCCCTCGTTGGTGATGTGCGTGATGCGGTCGAACATCAGCATCGGCGGCATGGGCAGCTGGGCGTTGCCTGGCCCGAAGGTCTCGTCGCGGCCGCAGGCGATCAGTTCGTCGTGGCTGTAGCTGGACTGGGCCATGGGCGGCGGGGTCGTCGAGGTCATGCGTCACCGGGGCTTCGCCGCCTTCGGGGCGGCCGAACAAGGGGTGGGGTTAGCACTTAAGACAGGCGGCCTCAATGTTCCCGGGGCCGGCAGGGCGTCGGCCCGCCCGCGCCCCAGACCTCCGACGCCTTCACCCAGCCCTTGCGGCCGCCGGCCCTGACCTGTCGCCAGTCGCCCTCGGCCGTCTCCAGCGTCGCCACGGCCCTGGGGTTGAGCCAGGCTACGACCCTGGCGCCCTCGCGCGGCTCGGCCAGCAGCGCGACCTGCCCCGGCTTGACCCGCATCACCGCCTGGGTTCCGATCAGACCGCGCTTGTGGACCCAGCCGGCCGCGCCGTCCGGGCCCCGGACACGGCGCCAGTCGCTGGTTTCGGCGATCACCTCGACCGGCATGCCCCTGGCCCGCCAGGTCCAGAGGATGCGGTGATCCTCGCCCGGACCGTTGCGGGCGTTGATCTCGTTGTACTCCAGGGACAGGAAGCGCGGCACCGGCTGGAGAGAGGGCGTGTCGCACACCGCCTCGCCCGGGCGGTCGCAGGCGGCCAGCAGAAACACCGTCGCCATCGCCGCGAGCAGCAGCGCTTTGTTTGTCGGCGCCAGCATTTCTGAACGCATCACAATCCAGCCTTCCCTTGGCCCCCCGCCGGGCCTTTGCTAAGGGTTCGCCGAGCCCTTCAAGGGCCCAACGTCCGCACCGAAAGCGTCCATGGCCGCCAAGAAGCCGAAAGTCATCGTCACGCGCAAGCTGCCCGACCCGGTTGAAACCCGGATGCGGGAGCTTTTTGACACCGAACTCAACGTCGACGACCGTCCAATGACGGCCGACGAGCTGGTCGACGCCATGGGGCGTTGCGACGTGTTGGTGCCCACCATCACCGACCGGCTCGACTCGCGCCTGCTGTCGCGGGCCGGCGAGCGGCTGAAGCTGATCGCCAACTTCGGGGCCGGGGTCGACAACATCGACGTGGCCACCGCCAACCAGCGCGGCTTCATCGTCACCAACACCCCGGGCGTCCTGACCGAGGACACCGCCGACCTGACCATGAGCCTGATCATGGCCAGCACCCGCCGCATCGTCGAAGGCGCGGCCGTGGTGCAGTCGGGCGGCTTCCAGGGCTGGTCGCCGACCTGGATGCTGGGCCGCCGCCTGTGGGGCAAGCGGCTGGGCATCATCGGCATGGGCCGCATCGGCCAGGCCCTGGCCCGTCGCGGCGCCGCCTTCGGCCTGTCGATCCACTATCACAACCGCAAGCCGGTCAGCCCGCGCGTGGCCGACGAGCTGGGCGCGACCTACTGGGAGAGCCTGGACCAGATGCTGGCCCGGATGGACATCGTCTCGGTCAACTGCCCGCACACCCCGGCCACCTACCACCTGCTGTCGGCCCGCCGCCTGAAGCTGCTGCAGCCTCACGCGGTGGTCGTGAACACCGCCCGGGGCGAGATCATCGACGAGGGCGCCCTGGCCAACATGCTGGCCCGGGGCGAGATCGCCGGCGCCGGCCTCGACGTCTACGAGCACGAGCCGGCGGTGAACCCCAAGCTGCTCAAGCTCCCGAACGTCGTGCTGCTGCCCCACATGGGCTCGGCCACCGTCGAGGGCCGCATCGACATGGGCGAGAAGGTCATCGTCAACATCAAGACCTTCATGGACGGGCATAGACCGCCGGACCGGGTCATCCCGTCGATGCTGTAGGACGGGCGGCAACCCGGCGACGAAGGCAGACATCATGGCTCGGTCCGACAATGCGGTCGTCCGGCGGCTGCGGTCCTACTGGCGGCTTGAGGCCGGCAACGCGATCCTCGTCCCCGGCGTGGCCGCCCTTCTCGTCTGGCAGTCCGACGGCGGCTTCACGATCGGCTTCTGCCTCGCCGCCCTGGCCTGCGCGGCGCTTCTGGTGATCGGAGCGATCTACTGGCGTGCGGTCCTGCGTCGCGTGGAAGGGGAGTCCGCCGCGCTCGACCGCGTGTTGCCCGGGCTGGCGCGGGCCGAGCTGTGGTCGGGTCTTCTGGTCCTCGCCGCCCTGGCGGCTGTGGCCCTCGACTGGCTGCCTGGCGGCGGCTGGACCCCGTCGCGGATCGCCGCCGCCGCGCTGACGGCGCTCGCGGTCCTCGAGTACGTCAACTACTACCGGATCCAGTTGCAGCACTTCGACAACGCGGCCGATTTCCGGCGGCTGATCTCGGGACGCGGCCTGCGCAAGGCCCATCTGGCCCGCGACATCGCCGCGTGGCGCGCCACGACACGCTGAAGACCCGGCCGCCTCACGGCTTGGCCACGAACACCTTCGTTTTCAGCCACGCCGCAAGGCCCGGCGCGGAACGGTCGGGAAGCGGCCCCGTGGCCGATCTCGTCGTAGATGATGACCGTCGAGCCGGGGATGATTTGGGTCAAAGCGTCTTCAGGTAGTCCCCGAAGCGTTTCCCGCTTTCATGTCGGAACGCCCGTCCGGCCTCCTCCACGGTCAGGATCCGATCCAGCCGGAAGTTCCGGAAGTCATCCCGGGTCTCGCACCAGGCGGTAAGCAGCCACACGGTGTCGAACAGGGTCAGCCCCAGCGGGCGAACAGGTCGCTGGCTCGCCAGCTCGTCGGCGCCGCGATAACCCAGGGCGAGGACAGCGCGCGTCCGGATCGCTCGGCGTAGCAGGCTGAGGACGCGATGGGCCCCGGCCCGTTCGGGAGTTTGCAGTGAGACGGCCCGCATGGGCAGGTTTCTGAAGCGATCCTCGGCCTCCGGCCCCAGCGTCGAGGCGATCTTGCCGAATGCCCGGCGGGCCGCCAGGCCCAGGGCGTCGTCAGCGCGCGCGCTCACCAGGCGAACCCCCAGCATAACCGCCTCCATTTCATCGGCGTCCAGATGAAGGGGGGGCAGGAAGTACCCCTTGTCCATCTGGTAACCGAGCCCGGCCTCGCCCCGAACCGGCGCGCCCATCGTCTGGAGGGTCGCCATATCCCGGTAGATGGTGCGGCAGGAGACGCCCAGATCACCCGCAAGGACCTCCGCCGAGATCGGGCCGGTGGAGGCGCGCAGGCGGTCCAGCAAGGCGAAAAGGCGGAGGGTCTTCATCGCCCGAGGTTATGGCACGGTCCTGACAAAAACTGTCAGGGTCGATGGTGCATCTGTCCGGCGTCAACATAACCGGAGATGAAGTCATGCACGGACAATACCTCGAAGTCGTCGTCTACGGCGTCGAAGACGCCCTGGCCGCGGACCATGAGCGGGAGGCGGCGTTGGGCCTCGTAAGCGCCTTGCCGGGATTCATCAGCTGGACCCGGCTGTCTGGGGCCGATGACGCGAGAGAGCGCGTCGATCTGGTCGCCTGGTCGAGCCTCGAGGACGCTCGGGCCGCCGCCCTGGTCGTCGGCGCAGATCCGCGCCTGGCGCCCTTCCGCGCGACGGTGAGCCGGTTCGATACCATGGGACACTATACCGCGGCCGAGGACGCCCCTGGCGTCGCGCCGGCGGCAGGGATCGAGATCGGTCGGTTCCGGCTGAAGCCCGGCGCCGACAGGGGGGCGATGGTGGCGGCATACAGGACCATGGTGGCCAACCATCTGGCGCTGCAGGCGGGTTGGCGGGACCAGCATCTGGTGGAGCTTGAGGACGGGGCCTTCGTTGATCTTGCCTTCAGCGACAACCCGGCCCGGGCGAAGCAGATCTGCGAGCTCTGGCAAGGCAATGCCGACTGCGACGCCTTCCTGGCGATGGTGGAGTGCAGCAGCATGGAGTTCGGGCGGGTGGCCGACCGCTGACGCCCCGGCAAACGGTCTGCCCTACGGCGTAGGGATATGTTCCGGCGCAGCCGGTACGTGTCCCCCGCCCGGTGATGACCACGAAGCCGTGCGTCCTTCGACACGCCGCTACGCGGCTGCTCAGGATGACGTGTTCAGAGGACTATCCACCCACGTCATGCTGAGCAGCGCTCGAAGAGCGCGTGTCGAAGCACGCAAGGCGACCGCCGCGAACGGCTGATGGGGACACCTGCCGGCTGCGCCGGAACATGTCCCCCGGCCGCCTTACGGCCTGGCCACGAACACCTTCGCCTTCAGCCACGCCGCAAGGTCCGCCGCCGAGCGGTCGGGGATCTGTTCCATGGGGACGTGGCCGACCTTGTCGTAGATGATGACCTGCGCGCCGGGGATGGCGTCGCCGAACTTGCCGGCGGCGGAGACCGGGATCAGGCGGTCTTCCGTGCCGTGCAGGACCAGTGTCGGGGCGGTGATGGCCGCCAGCTTTTCCTTCGTCGCCGCGTCCTTGGGGTCGAAGCTGCTCATCAGGCCCAGGATGATGTCCTTGTGGCCCGGGGCGCGGGCCATCTCGACGTAGCGGGCGACCATGGCGTCGGTGGCCATGTCCGGCGTCGGTTCGAAGGCGTCGCGCAGGCCGGCGCGGGTCATGGCGCTGACGTCCAGGTCCTTGACGATGGCCCGGCCGACCGGGTTGCGCAGCACCTTGAAGATGAAGGGACCCTCGTCGCCCTCCGCGCGCGGCTCGAGCCAGCCGGCGGCGTTGACCAGCACGGCGCCCTGCACCTTGTCCGGATGGGCCAGGGTGTAGGCCCAGGTCACCCCGCCGCCCATCGAGTTGCCGATAAGCACGAACTTTTCGACACCCAGTTTCGTCACCGTCTCGTCGACGATGTCGACGAAGCCCGTGCGCTTGAGGGTGTAGCCCTCCGGCGCGCTCGTCAGGCCGTGGCCCGGCAGGTCGAGGCTGATGATGCGGTACTCGGCCCCCAGCCGCTTCACCCAGGGCTCCCAGGTCTCGAGGTTGGCCGAGAAGCCGTGGACCATGACCAGCACCGGGCCGGCCTTGTTGCCCTGGTCGCGATAGTGGACGCGGACGCCGTCCTTGAGGGTCACGTACTGCGAGGCCGGGGTGGCGTATTTCGCCTCCAGCGTCTCGTACGGGATGGCCGGACGCCGCAGGGACAGCCAGCCGCCGACCAGCACCACGGCGACCACGACCAGCAGGCCGACCAGCACCTTGCCCAACGTCTTCATCTCAGCTTCCCCCGTCCCTTTTTGTTGCCCGGGATGAGATGGCGCAAAACGCGGCGGGTCAAGCGCAGGCGGGGCAATCCGGGTCGGCGCCGATGCGGACGGTGCGGGTCTCGCCGGCCAGGGCGTCGTAGATCAGGAGCCGCCCGGCCAGCGGCTCTCCGGCCCCGGTGATGACCTTCACCGCCTCCAGCGCCATCATCGAGCCGATGACCCCGCCCAGCGCGCCGATGACGCCGACCGAGACGCAGGTGTCGGCGTCGGGCGGGATCTCCGGCACCAGGCAGCGGTAGCAGGGCTGGCCCGGGAACACCCCGACCTGGCCGGTCCAGCGGGCGATGGCCCCGCTGACCAGGGTCCTGCCCTCCGCCAGACAGGCGTCGGAGACGGCGAAACGGGTGGCGAAGTCATCCGTGCCGTCGAGGACCAGGTCATAGCCGGCGACCAGCGCGCGGGCGTTATCCGGTGTAACGGCCACGGCGTGCGGCTCGACGACGATCTCCGGATTGAGCGCCGACAGATGCGCTGCGGCCGCCTCGACCTTCAGCCGGCCGACGTCGGCGGTGGCGTAGATCACCTGGCGCTGCAGGTTGGACAGGGCGGCGACATCGGGATCGGCCAGGCCGATGCGGCCGACGCCGGCGGCGGCGAGGTAGAGGGCGGCGGGCGCGCCCAGGCCCCCGGCGCCGACCATCAGCACGCTGGCAGCCTTGAGCGTCTGCTGCCCCGGCCCGCCGATCTCGCGCAGGACAAGATGGCGGGCGTAGCGTTCGACCTCGCTGTCCGAAAACGCCATGTCCTTGACCTCACATGTCGGCGCGGCCACATCGAAAGCCATGCAGAGCGCGACGAACTTCCCCGACTGGCACGGCACCACCATTCTGGCGGTGCGCAAGAACGGCAAGACCGTGGTGGCCGGCGACGGTCAGGTCTCCATGGGCCAGACCGTGGTCAAGGGCAACGCCCGAAAGGTGCGCACCCTGGCCGGCGGCAAGGTGATCGCCGGGTTCGCCGGCGCCACCGCCGACGCCTTCACCCTGATCGAGCGGCTGGAGGCGAAGCTGGAGCAGTTCCCCGGCCAGCTGGCGCGGGCCTGCGTCGAGCTGGCCAAGGACTGGCGCACCGACCGCTACCTGCGCCGGCTGGAGGCCATGCTGCTCGTGGCTGACGAGAGCGCCATCTACACCGTCACCGGCGTGGGCGACGTGCTGGAGCCGGAAGGCGGCGTGGCCGCCATCGGCTCGGGCGGCAACTACGCCCTGGCCGCCGCCAAGGCCCTGGCCGAGCACACCGACCTCTCCGCCGAGGAGGTCGCCCGCAAGGCCATGGCCATCGCCGCCGAGATCTGTGTCTACACCAATGGCCAACTGACGGTGGAAAGCCTGGGCTGATGATGAACGCCCTGCCCTACAGCTTCCGGCGGGCGACCGAGGCGGACATTCCCCTGCTGCAGCGCTGGCGCGCGGCGCCGCAGGTCGCCCGATGGTGGGAAGACAGCGATCCGACGCACGAGGACCTGCTCGAGGACCTGGACGAGACCGATACGCGGATATGGATCGTTTCGCTCGGCGAGCGGCCGTTCGCCTACCTGCAGGACTATGATCCCCACGCCTGGCCCGGACACCACTTCAGCTTCCTGCCGCCCGGCTCGCGGGGCATCGACCAGTACATCGGCGAGCCCGACCTGCTGGACCAGGGCCATGGCAGCGCCTTCATCCGCGCCCATGTCGACCGGCTGTTCGCCGAGGGCGCGCCGGCGGTCGGCGTCGATCCCTCGCCCGACAACCTCCGCGCCATCCGCTGCTACGAGAAGGCCGGGTTCACGGCCGGCGAGGTCAAGAAAACGGACTGGGGCCGCTCGCTGCTGATGGTCAGCCGGGCGAAGGCGGAGCGCTGAATGGCGGCCTCCGACCCCTACGCCTTCCGGGAAATGACCGTCGACGACCTGCCGATGGTCGCCCGCTGGCTGGCGACGCCGGAGGTGGTCGAATGGTGGGGCGAACCCGAGGAACAGTATGCCCTTGTCGCCGGGGACCTCGATGATCCGCAGATGCTGCAGTGGATCGTCAGCTTCGAGGGCCGGCCGTTCGCCTACGCCCAGGCCTATCAGGTTCACGTCTGGCCCCAGCCGCACTTCGCGCACCTGCCGCCCGGGTCGATGGCCATCGACGCCTTCACCGGCGAGCCGGACGTGATCGGCGCCGGTCACGGCGGGGTGTTCCTGCGACAGCTGGCGCAGCGACTTCGGGCCGAAGGCGCGCCCGTGGTGGCCATCGACCCGGACGAGGACAACACCCGCGCCCGCCGCGCCTACGCCCGCGCCGGCTTCGTGGGTGACACGGTGGTCGAGACTGGCGAGGGGCCGGCGGTGCTGATGCTGTTCAGGGGGTGAGCTGGCGTTGGCCCGCGCCCTGCGTCCTTCGACACGCCGCTTGGCGGCTGCTCAGGATGACGTATCTGGAATGCCGCAACCCACGTCATGCTGAGCAGCGACCACAGGTCGCGTGTCGAAGCACGCAGGACCTGTCCGGTGCTTTACGGGACATCCGCGCCGACCAGACGGTGGCCGGTCTGGGCAGGGGTGGCCAAATCAGGCGATCCTGGCTTCACGACGGGACCCTGCGCCCTCGCCGGCCGGGGCCGCGAGCCCCATTTCACCGTCTGGACAAAGCAGATGAACAGCGACTGGAACTGGCTGTTCGAGGACGGCGGGCTGAGCGCGGTGACGGGCCTGCCGCCGATGGACAGCGGCGAGGCCCTGGCCCAGGTCCTGGCGGTCGAGGAGGCTCTGGCCGCCGTCGCCGAGACCGACCTGAAGTCCGGATTCCTGACGGTCTACGCCGACGACGGCCGGATGCGGGGCGCGGTCGAGCCGCCGGCGCGGGACCGCGACGCGGGGGAGGTCGAGATGGCCACCCGGCCGGCGGCGGCGCGGCTGACGACCCTGGGCGGCGAGGCCTCCAAGGCCGGTGATCTGGTCTGGACCTATGGCGTCATGGACTGGTCCGGCATTGGAGGGGAGACCAAAGGTCACTATGTGCGCGTGTGGCAACGCCGCGCCGAGGGCTGGCGGATCGTCTTCGACGACCTGCTGCTCGCCGCGCCGCCGAGGCCCAACTAGGACAGCAGCACAGGGTCCGTATGACCGAGTTTTCCCCGCGCGAGATCGTTTCCGAGCTCGACCGCTACATCGTCGGCCAGGCCGAGGCCAAGCGCGCCGTGGCCGTGGCCCTGCGCAACCGCTGGCGTCGCCGCCGCGTGCCGGACGACCTGCGTGACGAGGTGACGCCCAAGAACATCCTGATGATCGGCCCGACCGGCGTGGGCAAGACCGAGATCGCCCGGCGGCTGGCCAGGCTGGCCCAGGCGCCGTTCCTGAAGGTCGAGGCCACCAAGTTCACCGAGGTCGGCTATGTCGGCCGCGACGTCGACCAGATCATGCGCGACCTGGTCGAGAGCGCCATGGCCATGGTCCGCGACAAACGCCGCGCCGCCGTGCGCGCCCGGGCCGAGGCCGCCGCCGAAGAGCGCATCCTCGACGCCCTGACCGGCCCCGGCTCGACCGCCGCCCGCGAGTCCTTCCGCCGCAAGCTGCGGGCCGGCGAGCTGAACGACAAGGAGGTCGAGCTGCAGCTGGCCGACACGTCCTCGCCGTTCCAGGGCATGGACATCCCGGGCCAGCCGGGCGCCTCGATGGGCATGCTCAATCTGGGCGACATGTTCGGCAAGGCCTTCGGCGGCCGCACCCGCACCCACAAGACCACGGTGGCCGGCGCCCACGCGCCGCTGATCGCCGAGGAGAGCGACAAGCTGCTCGACCAGGAGGCCCTGACCCAGGAGGCGCTGGAGCTGGCCGAGAACCAGGGCATTGTCTTCCTCGACGAGATCGACAAGGTGGCCAGCCGCTCCGACCGGCCCGGCGGCGGCGATGTCTCCCGCGAGGGGGTGCAGCGCGACCTGCTGCCGCTGATCGAGGGCACGACGGTCTCGACCAAGTACGGGCCGGTGAAGACCGACCACGTGCTGTTCATCGCCTCCGGCGCCTTCCATGTCGCCAAGCCGTCCGACCTGCTGCCCGAGCTGCAGGGCCGGCTGCCGATCCGGGTCGAGCTCAAGGCCCTGACCCGCGACGACATGCGCCGCATCCTGACCGAGCCGGAGGCCAACCTGATCCGCCAGCACCAGGCGCTGCTGGCCACCGAGAGCGTCGAGCTGGTCTTCACCGAGGACGCCATCGACGCCCTGGCCGACGCCGCCGTGGCGGTGAACGGCAGCCTCGAGAACATCGGCGCCCGCCGCCTGCAGACCATCCTCGAAAAGGTCGTCGAGGAGATCAGCTTCACCGCCGCCGACCGCGGCGGCCAGACGGTGACCGTCGACGCGGCCTACGTGAAGGCCCGCATCGGGGCGCTGGCGGCGGACGTGGATCTGAGCCGGTTTATTCTGTGATCGCCCGCTCTCTCCCGCATCCCCCTGGGTCCGTCATGGCCCGACTTGTTCGGGCCACCCATGCGTGGTGATTCAACGAGCAAGAGCGCGGCCGATCCGCTGCGCCCCGTCGGGCGGGTCAGTGTTCATGGGTGGCCCGAACAAGTCGGGCCATGACGGTGTTTGGGGAAGCGCACCGCCTCACCCCGCCCGCGCCACCGCCTCCATCCCCAGCATCGCCGCCTTGCGGCCGAGGCCCCAATGGTAGCCGGTCAGCCGCCCGTCGCGGGCGATCACGCGGTGGCAGGGGATCAGCAGGCTGACGGGGTTGGCGCCGATGGCGGCGCCGGCGGCCTGAAAGGCCTTCGGCTTGCCGGCCCAGCCGGCGACCTCGCCATAGGTGGCGGTGTGACCGGCGGGGATTCGCAGCAGGGCCTTCCAGACCTGGATGTGGAACGGCGTGCCGATCAGCACCAGCGGCACCGGCCCGCCCGCGCCGCCGAAAGCCGCCAGCGCCATCTCGCCCGCCGCGGCGTCGTCGCGGACCCAGTCGGCGGCTGGAAAGCGGCGGTGCATGTCGGCGAAGGCCGCGTCCTCCTCGCCCTCGCCCGCGAAGCCGAGCCCCGCCAGCCCGCGCGGCGCGACGGCGAACAGGCCCCGGCCGAACGGCGTGGGCGCGAGGCCCCAGCGCAGAGTCAGGCCCTCGCCCCGCCGCCGCGCCTCGCCCGGCGTCACCGCCTCCTGGGCGATGAACAGGTCATGCAGCCGCGAGGGGCCCGACAGGCCGGCGTCGAAGGCGGCGTCCAGCACGCTGGCGCCCGCTTCCAGGCTGCGCCGCGCCTCGGCATGGGCGATGGCGCCGACGAAGGTCTTGGGGCTGACCCCGGCCCAGCGGGTGAAGATGCGCTGGAAGTGGAAGGGCGACAGGCCCACCGCCTCGGCCGCCTCGTCCAGCGCGGGGTGGTCCTGCCAGCGGTCGGCCAGCCAGGCCAGCGCCCGCTCCATGCGGTGATAGTCGCGGGCGCGGTCCTCGAGCTGGACAAGGGTGGCGGTCATCGGATCATCGATCATGTCACGGGCCATGGGCGCAAGTTAGGAACCGGCGGCCGCCCGCTCCACCCGGTTCTTGCGGTCAGGCCGGCAGCGCCGCGCCCGTGGGATACCGCTCGGCCCGCGCCGCGCGCAGGGCGTCGTCCAGCGCCCGGCCAAGGTCGGCCCGCTCCTCGGGACTGAGCGCCCGGCCGACCAGGTAGCGCTTGCGGTGCATGCGCACCCGCACCTTGGTGTCGTCCTGGCCGTAAGGCTCGACGTCGAGGCCCGTGAAGGCGGTGGGCGAGGTCCAGACCGTGCGCTTGCCGGCCTCCGACTCCAGCCAGATCTCGACCTGCTCGGCGCTGACCCGCACGCGCTCCTTGCGCGCCGCCGCCCGGAAGCTGGCCCGGAAGGCCAGCCAGATGAGCAGCACGTCGAGCCCGAGGAAGATCGGCGCCGGCCAGGCGCCGATGACGAAGAAGAAGATCGAGAACACCGTGCTGGCCGCCGCCACGACGCCGAGAATGACCTTGAACCCCAGCGGGCTCAGCGAGGCGTTCTGGCGGATTTCCGCATCCATGTAGAGCCGGCCGGACATGGGCGGGAACATAGGTCGCGACCCCCGTCTTGGCGAGCGCGCCGGGTCACGCCATCTTCACCGTCGATGAAGAAGCCCGCCGCGCGCCGTAAACGCCTGACGCCCAAAGAGCGGGCCCGCGTCGACGCGCTGTTCGACCGCTTCTCGACCCTGTCGGACGACCCGCGCACCGAGCTGCACTTCACCAGCCCCTTCACCCTGGTGGTGGCCGTCGCCCTGTCGGCCCAGGCGACCGACGTGGGGGTCAACAAGGCGACGGCGAAGCTGTTCCCGGTGGCGAGCACGCCCGCCGACATGGCCGCGCTCGGGGTCGAGGGCCTGATCCCCTACATCAACTCGATCGGCCTGTTCCGGAACAAGGCGAAGAACGTCATCGCCCTGTCGGAGATCATTCTGCAGAAGCACGGCGGCGAGGTGCCGCTGAACCGCGAAGACCTCGAGGCCCTGCCCGGCGTCGGCCGCAAGACCGCCAGCGTTGTGCTGAACGAGCTCGGCATCGAGCCGGCCATCGCCGTCGACACCCACGTCTTCCGCGTCTCCCACCGCCTGAAACTGTCGGTCGGCAAGACGCCGGACAAGGTCGAGCAGGACCTGATGGCCATCGTGCCCGAGCCGTACCTGACCAGAGCACACCACTGGCTGATCCTGCACGGCCGGTATGTGTGCGTGGCGCGCAAGCCGAAGTGCCTGGAGTGTTGGGTGAGCGACCTGTGTCCGAGCCGGGAGTTGTTTGTGGGGGGGTGAGGGGCGGGCCTGGCTGCGGCGAGCGGAGCGGGTTGTGATGTTCGGTGACGGTCCCCAATCGACCTGTTGCAGACCATCACAAGCTTCAGCCGGAGGCGCCTGTACGGCGATATAGATCGTGGCGTTCGGCTGGGGACAACCTTCGCGGTTCGACAAGCGGGTTGCCATCATTGCGGCCGAAAAAGGGGTTGTTTCTGTAGTCTCCGCTCAACCGCGCAATGATAATCCTGCAAGCCATCCGCCACAGCATCGCCGCGATGTTGACCTGCTTTGCCTGGGACAAGTCCCCGACGCCGAACTTCGTCCAGACATGGCCTGAAGACGGCCCCAGGATCGCTTCCCGATCCTCGGCAGACGCCGCCGCCAGCGGCAGCGAAACAAACGAAAGCGCAGAGGTTCCATAGGTGTTGGCGACAGGTACGCGACAACTGGCGCAATGCCAGCGTAACAGCGGTCGCGTGGTCATCCGCACGCAGGCGAGGGCTTCCTGGCCCTTGATGATGCGCACTCTCGATGCGGGAAGCTGATATGCGTCCGTACCACCGTTGGCGTCGAGCACATATTCGGCCCGTCCGGTGAAGCGCGCGAACGCCTGACAGTCATCGCAGTGGCAGATGTAGCGGATGCCTAGGCGAGGCGAGGACTCCTCGACGGACCAAGCCATGGCACCGCAGGCACAGTGAAAATTGAGCTCCTGCACGACTTCCCCCTCAGTGCGGCTGCGAGGACGCCATAATTCCACGCGAGCGCCAAGACGAAAGGATCGTAGTCCACCCTCAACCGCCCCCGGAGAACTCACTCCCACCACCGGCAGTCCCCGCCCTGAGGCCTTGGCGGAGCATTGCGCGGGCGGGCGTCCTGCTCAAGGACCGGCTACGCCGGCCGCTGCGCGGCGGCCCGCAGGGCCGTCCTTGACCAGGGCGACCGCTCGCGCTCCCATTCCATCAAGGCCAAAGGGCAGGTGTGGTCAACGCCAGTCCTCCCCGTTCACGGGGAGGGGGACCATGCGGAGCATGGTGGTGGGGTAGCGCCGGAGGTGGACGCCTGACCGCCGTGCACAGCGCCCGACCCTGACACCCCGGCGCCGTCCCCTCCGACCTCGCTCCGCGAGGCCACCTCCCCGCTCGCTTCGCTCCGGAGAGGACTAACGCACCGTCTTCCCGGCGAAGGCCGGGATCCATGATCCCGCGCAAGCCCTTGCCCCTATGGGCCCCGGCCTTCGCCGGGGAGACGGAGATGGGGGGATAGACTGCGGTTTATCCCCCTCGCCCGAACCCCGCCCATACTCCCCACGTCCCCGTCGCGGGGGAGGGCGCGTGGTACCAGCCCGATGCGGCGGCGGGGAGTGGTCGAGCGGGATCAGGCGGAGGGGACGTAAGCCTCCGTTCCGGGCGTGCGCTGGTGTGCCGTCCGCCCGTTCGTGGGCAGCAGTTCGAGCCGTCCGGAGAGGCCGGGCGGGGAGAGTCCGGGACAAAAGGGTGAACAGCCCTGCGCATCCCGGGCCTGCGGGAGAACGACCACGCGGAGCGTCAGTCTTCGTCGAAACGGTACAACACGACCCCTATGCCGGGCGAAGGCCCGGCGCTGCGCCCCTCCCCGACCCTCGCCGGCGATCCCCGTGAGGCGGCGAAGCCGTGCGCGTGCCGCCCTGTCCGTCGTCTTCGAAAGGGACTGACCCATCGCGTCTTCCCCCCATCGAAGTAAACGCCCCTTAACCCTCCGCGGGCCAGATAGGCGGCTCAGAACGATTTCGGGGGCGCGGATGGCGCGGGCGGCGAGGCGGACCGGGCTGGATATGGCGATGGAGCTGGCGGCCTGGGCCTGGACCCAGCCGTTCAGCGCGCGCCTGCGCGGCGGCGTGGTCGCGGCGGCCGGCCTGGCCCTGATCGCCGCCTTCGCCACCTGGAATTCCGCCGATCCGAGCCTGAACGTCGCCTCCGCCCTGCCGGCCAGCAATGTCCTGCGCGGCCCGGGCGCGGTGGTTGCCGACATCTTCGTGCAGTCGCTGGGCCTGGCCGCCTGGGGCCTGGCGCTCCTGATGGTCGTCTTCGGCCTGACCCGGGCGGTCGATCCCGAGCCTGACGCCCACCGCCGCACCACGCGCCTGAGGGCGCTGGTCGGGGTGGCCGCCGTGCTGGCCCTGGCCGGGGCCATAGCCGCGCCGAGCCCGCCGAAAAGCTGGGCCCTGGCCCGGGGCCTGGGCGGTTTCTGGGGTGATGGCCTGCTGGGCGGGCTGTCCGGGATCATCGCCTTCGCCCGCATCCCGGGCGCCGAACTGATCGCCTCGCTGGTTCTGCTCGCCGTCGGCGGGTTCGCCGCGACCTGGGCCCTGGGTGTCAGCCGCGCCGGCATGGCCCGCGCCGCCGAGGGCGCGCTGGAGTCCCTGCTGGCCCGCCGCCCGGCGCCGCGCGAGCCCGAGCCTGTCGCCGCCCGTGCGCCCGCCACCCGTCGCCGCGCCGAGAAGGCGGTCGCCACGCCCAACCCGTTGCGCTTCTCTGATGATCCGCCGGTCGAGGCCGGCGAGGAGGCCGACTTCCCCGCGCCCGGCCGCGCCGGCGCCCCGGCCATCAAGCCGCCCAAGCCCGCGCCGAAGAACAGCAGCCGCGAGGTGCGCGAGCAGCAGAAGACCTTCGACTTCGTCGCCCCCGGCGGCTTCATGCTGCCGGAGCTGGCCATGCTGGCCAAGCCCAAGCCCCGCGTCGGCGGCTTCGACGAGGCGGCGCTGCGCCAGAACGCCCGACTTCTGGAGAGCGTGCTGAGCGAGTTCGGCATCCGGGGCGCCATCGACCAGATCCGCCCGGGCCCCGTTGTCACCCTCTACGAGCTGGTGCCGGCGCCGGGCGTGAAACACGCCCGGGTCGTGGCCCTGGCCGACGACATCTCCCGCTCGATGGGCGTGGCCGCCTGCCGGGTCTCGGTGGTGTCGGGCCGCAACGCCATCGCGCTGGAGCTGCCGAACGCCCGGCGCGAGACGGTCTATCTGCGGGATCTGCTGGCCAGCGCCGACTACGAGAAGGCGTCCCAGACCCTGCCCATGGCGCTGGGCGAAACCATCGGCGGCGAGCCCTACATCGCCGACCTCGCCCGGATGCCCCACCTGCTGATCGCCGGCACCACCGGTTCGGGCAAGTCGGTCGGGGTCAACGCCATGATCCTGTCGATCCTCTACCGGCTGAGCCCCGAGCAATGCCGGTTCATCATGATCGACCCCAAGATGCTCGAGCTCTCCGTCTATGACGGCATCCCGCACCTGCTGGCGCCGGTGGTGACGGACTCGAAGAAGGCGATCGTGGCCCTGAAGTGGACCGTCCGCGAGATGGAGGACCGCTATCGCCGCATGGCCAAGATCGGCGTGCGCGGCATCGCCGCCTACAACGAGCGGGCCAAGGAGGCGATCGACAAGGGCGAGCACTTCGAGCGGACCGTCCAGACCGGCTTCGACGAAGCCGGCCGCCCGATCTTCGAGAGCGAGAAGATCCGCCCCGAGCACATGCCCTATCTGGTGGTGGTCATCGACGAGGTCGCCGACCTGATGATGGTGGCCGGCAAGGATATCGAGGGCGCAGTGCAGCGGCTGGCCCAGATGGCCCGCGCCGCCGGCATCCACCTGATCATGGCCACCCAGCGCCCGTCGGTCGACGTCATCACCGGCACCATCAAGGCCAACTTCCCGACCCGGATCAGCTTCCAGGTCACCTCGCGCATCGACAGCCGCACCATCCTGGGCGAGCAGGGCGCCGAGCAGCTGCTGGGCCAGGGCGACATGCTCTACATGGCCGGTGGCGGCGGCGGCCGGCTGACCCGCCTGCATGGTCCGTTCGTGGCCGACGAGGAGGTGGCCGCGGTCGCCAGGTTCCTGCGCGAGCAGGGCACGCCGCAGTACCTGGACGAGGTCACCGCCGGCGGCGATGACGAGGACGGCGACGGGGGCGGGTATGGCTCGGGCGGCGGCGACGGCGACGAGAACAGCCTCTATGACCGCGCGGTGGCCGTGGTCACCCGCGACGGCAAGGCCTCGACCAGCTACATCCAGCGCCGGCTGCAGATCGGCTACAACCGCGCCGCCTCGCTGATTGAACGGATGGAGCAGGAGGGCGTTGTTGGAGCCGCCAACCACGCCGGCAAGCGTGAGATCCTGGCCCCTCCGCCTCCCTAGATGCGGTTTCGGTCAAGAATTCGCCGCTACGCCCTGCTAGACGGATGCCATGACCACGACCCGACGCGCCCTTCTCGCCGCCGCTCCGGCCCTGCTGCTGGCCCCGGGCCTCGCCCACGCGGCCCTGTCGCCCGCCGACCAGGCCCTGGTCGACAAGGCCACGACCTACCTCCAGGGCCTGTCGTCGGCCCGCGGCAAGTTCGTGCAGACCGACGCGCGCGGCTCCCAGACAACCGGGTTGCTGTACCTGCAGCGGCCGGGCAAGGCCCGCTTCGAGTACGAGGCGCCCTCCAGCCTGCTGGTGGTGTCCGACGGGCGCGTGGTCTCGGTCGCCGACAAGCGGCTGAAGACGGTGAACCGTTATTTCCTCAGCCAGACGCCGCTGAAGCTGTTCCTGGCCGACGAGATCCGGCTGGACCGCGGGGTGCATGTCGCCGGGGTGAAAACCCTGAACGACGGCTTCGAGATCACCGCCCAGGATCGCGCCGGCAAGACCAAGGGCCAGATCATCATGACCTTCGGGGGCAGCCCCCTGCAGCTGCTCGGCTGGACGGTCACCGACGCCCGCAACGCCCCGACCCGGGTGCGGCTGACCAGCCTGGTAAGGGCCTCCGGCCTCGACCCGGCCCTGTTCAAGGCCCCCTACCCGACCCCCGCGCGCCGTGGCTGACACACCGTCGGTTTGTGACACATTCGCAACAGGCAAATACCTCGATTCAGCCGGTTGACGTTTCTGCGTCCTCGTTGCAATAATGCCACGCATAACGGTGGCGCGCCCGACCTCGCGATACCGTCGGACCGTGCCGGAACCTATCCCCTCCCGGCGGCGGCATGAGAGACCACCTTTGGCGCCCGGATGCTTCATGCATCCGGGCGTTTCTTTTGGCCCGAAACCCCGTATCTGATGCCCATGCGCCTTCGCCTCGCCACCTGGAACATCAACTCGGTCCGCCCGCGCGGCGAGCTCATCGGCCGGATGGTCGACGAGGTCGCCCCCGACGTCCTGTGCCTGCAGGAGATCAAGTGCCAGACGGCCGAATTCCCCACGCAGATGTTCGAGGAGCTGGGCTTTTCCCACTTCCGGATCGCCGGCCAGAAGGGTTGGCACGGAGTGGCCATCGCCTCGCGCTATCCGATCAAGGACGCCCGGCCGCTTGAGGTCTGCCGCGAGGGCCACGCCCGCTGCGTCGGGGCGAAGATCGCCGGGATCGAGATCCACAACTTCTACATCCCGGCCGGGGGCGACGTCCCCGACCGGGCCCTGAACCCCAAGTTCGACCACAAGCTGGACTTCTACGAGAGTCTGACGCGCGAGCTGGCCCAGCGGGACCCGAAGGCCCCGCTGGTCGTCACCGGAGACCTGAACGTGGCCCCGGGCGAGTTCGACGTCTGGAACCACCGCCATATGTCGAAGATCGTCAGCCATACGCCGGTGGAGATCGAGGCCTTCCGCGCCATGCAGGCGTCACTGGGTCTGATCAACCTGATGCGGGAGGCCAGCCCCGAACCGGAGAAGCTGGCCAGCTGGTGGAGCTACCGCGCCGCCGACTTCCGGGAGTCGAATCGCGGCCTGCTGCTGGACCACATCCTGGTCACCCCCGGCCTGCGTGACGCCGCCTTCGCCACCGGCAAGGCCCAGGCCCGCATCCACGACGACGTGCGCGGCTGGGACAAGCCCAGCGACCACGCCCCGGTGACCGCCGACTTCCAGCTCTAGCTCAGCAGGCGATCGCCTTGATGTGGCCGGCGGCGGCGTATTCGAGCAGCGGCCGGTCGCGGGTCATGATCCGGCACCCCAGGGCGCGGGCGGTCGCGGCGATCACCCGGTCGGCGGGGTCCCGCAGGCGCGACTGGGGCAGGAAGGACGCGTCGACCATGATGGCGGGACTGAGGTCGGTCATTCGGACGCCCGCCTCGACCAGGCCGCCGAACCATGTGAGCGGCGGCTCCAGCAGCGCGATCCGCCCCCGGGCGACCAGCATGCCCAGCTCCCAGGCGCTGATCGGCGAAACATAGATCGGCGCGCCTGCCCGTTCCGCCTCCGCAAGGGCGTGCTGCGCGGCGGGCGAGAGCCCATCCGGCCGGGTGGCCCAGATCACGGCGCAGGTATCGAGCAGTATGGGCGAGATGCTCACCGCTCGGCGTCCCACATCTCGCCGACAGGGGCGGCCAGATCGACGCCGGAAGACACCGTAACTGTTCCCCCGAGCCGCGCCTGGATGCGCTCGAGAAGGGTTCCGGCCAGGGGTCGGGGCCCTGCCGCGTCCGCGGTCCTGCGAAAGACCAGGCGCTCTCCGGCGATATCCACCCGTTCCGTCTGGTAGCCCGCCGCGAGCCAGGCCCGGGTCATGACGTTGTTGGACGGGTTGTTGCTCCACCAGGCAGCATACTTCTTCGAAGCCGGCAGGGGGTGGCCGATGACGCGTTCGATCTCGGCAAAGCCAAGCGGGATCTCGCTTTGCGCGGACTCCGCGAGAAACCTCGTCAACGGCGCATACTTGCTCATTCGACCCCCGGGAACGATATAAGCTACTTATAGGCTTAGGTGTGTGTCAATTAAGTCTATAAAGGTTACACACCCTCGGAGCGGCCCGGCCCGTTTCGGCGCCTTGCCTGCGTCCCGGGACATCGGAAGCAGACCGCCCTCAGAAGGCGCAGCGCAAGGCCCAGTCGCGGTCGTAGTCCCTCGCGGTCATCGTGGACTTCACGATCCAGCGGCGATCCCGATCCCGGTCAAGGAAGAGGACGGCTTCGTCGCCCTCAGCGGGAATGTAGCCGAACTGTACGCCGTTGATCTCGGTCGCCGTGGCGGTGAACATCATCGTCGCGCCGCGCGGAACGCGGCCGAGGATCGGTTCATCGACCGTGATCTCGACCTCGGCGCTGGACCACGCCTCGCCGGCGCGGTGATCCCAGGCTCTGACGACGCTCGCGCGGACAAAGGCGTCATGGTCGAGAACCGACTGCCGGAACGCCTCGCAGCTGGCCCTGGACCAGGACAGGGCTTCGGCGCCGCCGGCCGCCAGCACCGCGCCGGCGGTGGCGAAGGATGCCAGCAGGGCGCGCCTGGACCGTGTCACGGCTGCAGCCGGTAGCCTCCCGCCTCGGTCAGCAGAAGGCGGGCGTTGGCGGGGTCGGGCTCGATCTTCTGGCGCAGTCGGTAGACGTGGGTTTCCAGCGTGTGGGTGGTGACCCCGGCGTTGTAGCCCCAGACCTCGGTCAGCAACTCCTCGCGCGACACCGACTTGGCCCCGCTGCGGTAGAGGTACTTGAGGATGTTGGTTTCCTTCTCCGTCAGCCGCACCTTCTTGGCCTTGTCGTCGACCAGAAGCTTCTGGGCCGGGCGGAACTCGTAGGGGCCGATGCGGAAGACGGCGTCCTCGGACGCCTCGTGGCTGCGCAGGTGGGCGCGGATGCGGGCCAGTAGCACCCCGAAGCGGAACGGCTTGGTCACATAGTCATTGGCGCCGGAATCGAGGCCCAGGATGGTGTCGGCGTCGGTCGCCGCGGCCGTCAGCATGATGATCGGGGCAGTCACCCCGCCCTTGCGCATCAGGCGGCAGGCCTCGCGGCCGTCCATGTCGGGCAGGTCGACGTCGAGCAGGATCAGGTCCGGTCGGACTTCGCGGCCCAGGCGACCGCCCTCCCCGGCCGTCTCGGCCTGGACCACCGCGAACTCCTCGTGGAGCTGCAGCTGCTCGGCCAGAGCGCCCCGGAGGTCGTTGTCGTCATCGACGATGAGGAGTGTCTTGCGTTGCGCCATCAACAGACCATGCACCGGTTCGCGGCCTCTGGCCAACAGGCGGGCGAGGCGCGGCCCTTACATAGGGCGTCTGCAAGGCGATTTCACGGCCGGGTCGCCTGCCTGGATCAGCTCCGGCCGCCGAACAGGGCCGAGCCGACGCGCACGCTGGTGGCGCCCAGCCGCACCGCCGTCTCATAGTCGGCGCTCATGCCCATCGACAGCCGAGTCAGGCCGTTGCGGGCGGCGAGGGTGGCCAGCATCGCGAAGTGCGGCTCGGCGGGCTCCCCTTCAGGCGGAATGCACATCAGCCCTTCGATCGTCAGGCCGAGGTCCCGGCAGACGTCCAGGAAGGCGTCGACCTCGCCCGGCGCCACGCCGGCCTTCTGGGGCTCCTCGCCGGTGTTGACCTGGACATAGAGACGGACGGCCGTCTCCGACCGCGCCATTTCCCGGGCCAGGGCCGCCGCCAGCTTCTCGCGGTCGACCGTCTCGATGACATCGAACAGGGCCACAGCCTCGCGGACCTTGTTGGTCTGCAGCGGCCCGATCAGGCGCAACTCTACGCCCTCGCGGCGCGGAATCCAGCGCCCCATGGCTTCCTGAACGCGGTTTTCGCCGAACACGCGCTGGCCGGCGGCGAGCATGGCGTCAATCTTCTCGTCGGCCTGTTGCTTGGAGACGGCGACAAGGGTCACATCGGCGGGTGACCGTCCGGCCTCCCGCGCCGTATCGGCGATACGGTCCAGCACGGAAAGGCGCGCGTCGGCGACAGCGGATGAGTGAGGCAACAGGTGATCTCCAGCGGCTGGCGGACCTTGCGGCGTCCTTACGACCACGCCTGCCGTCCGCAAAGCCCCTGCCCCGGCTGATCTTCCTCACCGACCCGGCCCGGACCCCTGATTTGGAGGCGGTGGCAGGGCGCTTGCCGGCGGGGGCGGGGATCATCTATCGCGCTTTCGGCGCGCCAGACGCACGGGCGCAGGCGACGCGTCTGGCCGAGATCGCCCGCGCCCGGGGCCTGGTGCTGCTGATCGGCGCCAACGCCGCCCTGGCGGCCGCCGTGGGGGCGGGCGGGGTGCATCTGCCCGAACGGGATCTTGTCAGCGCCGACGGCCTGAAAGCCGAGCATCCCGGCTGGATCGTCACGGGCGCCGCCCATTCGCTGGAAGCGGCCCGTCTTGCGGCGGATTTCGGCTGCGATGCGGTCCTGGCTTCGACAGTTTTTCCAAGCGCAAGCCCGTCAGCCGGCACGCCGATGGGCGCGACGACGTTCACAGCCTTCGTGGCGGCCGCACCGCTGCCCGTCTACGCGCTGGGCGGCGTGAACGCGAAAACGGCGCGCGAGCTGGTCAACTCGGGCGCAGCGGGCTTCGCGATGGTGGACGGCCTCAGAACTTGAAGGCGGTCTCGAGACGCACGCGCGGCGTCTCTTCGCGGCCGTCGCTCTTGCGGATCGGCGCGGGCTGGTTGGGACCGACGCCGACGGCGCCGCCGACGCGCAGGCGCGGCGTGACCTTGAAGAAGGCGCCAGCCTCGACGTCACGGCCCGACGGACCGATGTCGGTGCGCGGCTTGATATCGAGGGTCAGGCCCCACCGACCCTTGTTGGCGTCCCAGACCAGCCGGCGGCTGTCCTGTGGCGCGAACTGGGCGTCGGCGGCGTTGAAGTCACTGCGCACGGTGAACGGCGGCGTCGGCTTGGCCTTGGCGGGCGCTGTCTGGGCAAACGCGAACGTCGCCGAGCCCGCAAGGGCCAGCGCCGAAATCGCGACAGTGCTCAGCAGCTTGGTCATTTCGCCCTACCGGCTTCCCCGGCCGTCTCGCTCTTGCCATCATTCCTGAAGAAACATGGTGAGCTTCATCCGCGATTAAAGGCGGCTTGGGGCCGGGGTCAACTGGCTGCGGTCAGACTCGCGGGGAGAGTCCATGGTTTCCCCGGTCGCCTGTTGCGCGAAGGCCACGAGATTCCCGTTTGGCGGCGAGGCGGCCCTGTTGTAGACGGGCTGTCGAGGCGTCGGGGGTGTACGCCGCCGCGCGAGCATGGCACGCGCGGCCCGAAACGTAAGTGGAGCGATGGAATATGGCGTTTGCGCGCGGGTCTTGGATGCGGGTCGCCTCCGTCGGGGTTCTCACCCTGGCGCTCGTGGGTGTGGCCAGCTGCGGAACGGGCGGTTCACGGAACGTCGACGACGGCGGGGGCTGGTCGCCGTTCGGTCGCGACAGCGCGCCGAAGGGTGGCGAGGCGGCGCAGATCGGCGTCAACGCCTATCTGTGGCGGGCGGCCCTGGATACCCTGTCCTTCATGCCCCTCGCCTCCGCGGACCCCTATGGCGGCGTGGTGATCACCGATTGGTACGCCAATCCCGAGAAGCCCGACGAGCGCTTCAAGGCGACGGTCTACATTCTGGACACCCGACTTAGGGCCGACGGCCTCAACGTGACCGTGTTCAAGCAGGTCGCCGATGGCGCCGGCGGTTGGATGGACGCCCCCACGGCGGCCCAGACCGAGACGGATATCGAGAACGCCATCCTGACCAAGGCCCGCCAGCTGCGTCTGGCCAACATGGCCGGCTAAGCCGGCCCGGACCGCCCGAAAGCCTCAATGGCCCGATACAATCCGAAGGACACGGAGCCCCGTTGGCGTGAAGCCTGGGCCCGCAAGGACGTCTTCCGCGTCAGCAACGACGATCCGCGCCCGAAATACTACGTCCTCGAGATGTTCCCCTACCCGTCGGGGCGCATCCACATGGGCCATGTCCGCAACTACGCCATGGGCGACGTCGTGGCGCGCTACCGGCGCGCCCGGGGTCATGCGGTGTTGCATCCGATGGGCTGGGACGCCTTCGGGATGCCGGCCGAGAACGCCGCCATGGAACGCGGCGTCCACCCCAAGGGCTGGACCTACGACAACATCGCCGGCATGCGGGAGCAGCTGAAGGCGCTGGGTCTGTCGATCGACTGGAGCCGCGAGTTCGCCACCTGCGATCCGGAATACTATGGCCAGCAGCAGGCCTGGTTCCTGAAGCTGCTGGAGCGGGGCCTGGTCTACCGCAAGGAGGCCACGGTCAACTGGGACCCGGTCGACATGACCGTTCTGGCCAACGAGCAGGTGGTCGACGGCCGCGGCTGGCGCTCCGGCGCCGTGGTCGAGAAGAAGAAACTGACCCAGTGGTTCCTGCGGATCACCGACTATGCCGATGACCTGATCGAGGGCCTGAAGACGCTGGATCGCTGGCCGGACAAGGTTCGGACCATGCAGGAAAACTGGATCGGGCGTTCGACCGGCCTGCAGTTCTCCTTCGACTTCGACGGCCTGGCGCCTGAGGGCTTCGAGGCGGGGCTGGAGGTCTACACCACCCGCCCCGACACCCTGTTCGGCGCAGCTTTCGTCGGCATCGCGCCCGACCACCCTCTGGCTGAATGCCTGGCCGCCGACCCTAAGGTCGCCGCCTTTGTCGCGGAATGTCGCAAGGGGGGCACCTCGGAAGCCGACATCGAAGGTGCGGAGAAACTCGGGCTGGATACCGGCCTGCGGGTGAAGCACCCGTTCGTCGACGGCGAGACCCTGCCGGTCTGGATCGCCAACTTCATCCTGATGGACTACGGCACCGGCGCCATCTTCGGCTGCCCGGCCCACGACCAGCGCGACCTGGACTTCGCGCGCAAGTTCAGCCTGCCGGTCAAGCCGGTCGTCCTGCCGGGCGACGCCGATCCCGCCACCTTCATGGTCGGCTCCGAGGCCTTCACGGGCCCCGGGAAGATCTTCAACTCCGGCTTCCTGGACGACCTGACCATCGAGCAGGCCAAGGCCGCCGCCGTCGGCCGCATCGAGTCGATGGGCAAGGGAAAGGGCGCCACTGTCTACCGCCTGCGGGACTGGGGCGTCTCGCGCCAGCGCTACTGGGGCTGTCCGATCCCGGTCATCCACTGCAAGACCTGCGGCACCCTGCCGGTTCCGGCCGGCCAGCTGCCGGTCCTCCTGCCCGACGACGTCACCTTCGATCGGCCGGGCAATCCGCTGCTGCACCATCCGACCTGGCGGTTCGTGGCCTGTCCGACCTGCGGCGGCGAGGCCGAGCGCG
>Ga0315902_10001842_pt1 | contig 33655 bp, 51 predicted proteins | sample LakEriMetagenome_9_FD_203523 | JGI IMG/M metagenome (GOLD analysis project Ga0315902, IMG submission 203523) | Freshwater fungal communities from buoy surface, Lake Erie, Ohio, United States - Buoy 12 MA117 | ecosystem: Environmental > Aquatic > Freshwater > Lake > Lake biofilm | place: USA... | reverse complement strand
TTATATAGTTCCCTATCATATTTTTTTACGCTTTTGTTATGTTAAGATTTACAACCCCTGCAACCGATGCTGTGACAGTAACTTTGCTACCTACTGCGATTGTATTTGTTAAAGTATATGCCGCTCCGTCGTCTTGTATTGTAATTACAGGTGCGTTTTTGATATTTGTAGTTGTATTTATTTTAAGGTCGTATGGGGCGTAAAAATCTACCGTTAAGGCATCCATAAGCTCAATAGTATAAATAAGACCACGATTAACCCAAAGTGTGCCGTTATACTCCAAAAAATTACCATTTGCAGGCGTTGCAATGCTTACATTATGCAACTCATCAAGCTCATAACCATTATCAATTTTAACGTAAATTTTGCCCTTTGTAGCGTGTGCATATTCAACGTAACCGACCCTAACTTCGTGGATTGGAGCAGAAGGTTTTACATTTGTTATTGCGCCAAAAGTAGTACCACTCAAATAAAGTAAATCGCCATCCGCCCAAGTTTCCCCCTGTAAACTTCCAGATGTGTTAAGATTTTCAAGAGTTCCCGTTGTACAGATAAAACCCTCTGCATTACCATTTATATTTTCGGCAACAACCCCAAGAGTTCCTGCACTATTTATATCATTATCAGCTCTTGCAAGCTTTACAGATAACCTTTGCCCCGTTGCACCAGCAACAATACAAACTTGATAATTTGAAGCTAAAAGATTGACAAGCGGAGTTGTTTTATTTACAACCTGAGCAAATTCCTGAGTTCCTATTTTTAGCTTAATGTTATTGCCTCCAAGCCCTGCAATAAAAGTATTATAAGTATTGGAAAAGGTTAATTGAGCAGTCGTAGGAGTTACAGAAATAGACTCGTTAAAATCTATTAAATTGGTATTTTTGAGCTCCCCAAAGCTCATATCTATATTTTGAAACCCCGTAGAATTTCCAACTGATAAAACACTTGATAAGTCCTGAGAGCCTCCGCCACCGCTTAACTCAAAAAAAAAATCAGCTGATAAAAGCGTTAATAAGTCGTAAGCAGTACCAGAAAAAGGAATAGCAGCGGCAGGCTCAACCTGAGTGTTTGCAACCTTGTCGACTACAATCCCAGCCCACTGATTAAAGCCATATTTTACGATAATTTCGTTATCGCCTTTAATCTCTAATGAGTTGACATTAACAAGAGCTTTAATAACATTCCCGACATTATCGGTTAAATGTACATTGCCCGAAGCCGTTTTAATTATGTTCATCTTAGTAAAAAATTATATTTGTTGAAGTATTCTTTTTTAATTCGCAAGCCCTACAATGGTTGCCAGTATGCTCATAATATCCGCAGTTGCATATTGAGCCACAGCTTCCACAATCGTCGTCACAAGGGCAATTTTTAGCGTCAAAAAGTGGGAAATCTGTCTTATTAGCGCAAAGGTAATTTTCGATTAAAGGCTTTAAATTGTCAATTCTTTGCATCATATTATCTTGTAAAAATCTCACACCATTAACGCCCGTATTTTGCGCAAATTCGCTATCGTTGGCATAAATACCCTTTGAACTTACCTGCATCGCCACAAAAGGCAAAACCTCGTAAAATACAGAATAAGCCGTGTATCTAAGTAAATAAGCCGTCCAGAAAGCTTCATAAACAGCGTTTGTCGGAAACTTTAAAACAATAGCCCCAACACTTGGATTGTAATTACTTTCTGCCGAATTTTGCTGCAATATCATATCCTCGTAAAGAGCGACACCGAGCAAAGGCACAATAAAACGCTCCTCCGAATCCTTAACGTGCGGGCTAATTTGGTTTAAGTCAAATCGAGCCGTAACGGGAGCGGGTCTGTAAACGCCCGTATTTACAACCTCAGCGGGTTTAATTAGTGTTTGCATCGTCTTCTATGTCTTGGGTTTCTGTTTGTTGTAATGGCTCAAAACCGAGCTCTTGACGCATTTCGTTAGCCGTTAAAATCTTTTCGACGGGTATATCCCCCGCAAAGCTCACTGGCATAGGCTTACTAATATCCAAAGCAATATTTGACCAATTTTCTCCTAAATATTTCCCTGCGTCCTGTATAATAGGATTTAAAAACTTTGTCAAAAATAGCCTTTGCATTGGACGTATTACGGTATGGTAAACAATATCAAACTCACTTCTAATTTGTTGGTTAGTTCCTAAACTTCCCGCAGTTCTTAAGCCCGTGAGCGACACCGACCACCTATGAGCCGCAATAATATTTGTTTGAGCTAAGTTTTGCAGCGTCATAAATTCGCCCTCTGCAGCCGAGTTTAAAACTTGCACGTCCGATTTATAAGTCGGGTCTCTTAATGCCTGAATAAACATTTTTGAGTTATTGCCAGTTCCCGTAAAACAATCTTTCATTGCCCTTACAACTTGCTGAGCTTCCTCCTGATTAGCCGAGCCAAACAAGCTAATAATTGCCGACGGAGTAAAACCGTTTTCAAACTTACTTTGGTTGAATTTCGGAATTCTATACTCAAGCTCTGCCCAAATTTTAGCACTAACCCAGTCAGGGATGCCCCAATATACCAAAGTAGGCTCGTAATTTTTAAGGTGGACAATGCTTTTTTCCACGTTCCCGAACTTTTCAAAGACTGGGAAAATAGGCAAATCCGTTGCATTGCTCGGAGTTATGTCCCACGCTTCCTCAAATTCACTTGATACGCCTATGTGAGTAGGGTAAATCTCGTCCTTTTTAGCCTTTCTCGGTCTGCACCAGTTAATCGGCAAAGGTCTTAAATAATATTTCTTTGTTTGCCCTACCTTAATACGCTGCACCTCGATAAAAGCATTGCCAAAACAAGCGAAGTCCTTTGCTATTTTAGCAGTAACTTCCTCAATATTTTCGCCCTCAGGAGTTACCGATGTAAGCCAAATATCAAGACTTTCTTTTTGCTCTTCCGTAATTGCTTCGAGTTCAATTTTTGCAGCCTTTGTCGAGCTTAAAACAGACATTGAGCTATAAGGTACACAATAAAAGCCGTCACCTAAAAAATAATTAACCTTTTGCTGAATAATTCCCGCAGTCGTTGGGCTGTTGTTTGTTATGGCTTGTATTCGGTCTAAACGGCAAAGGTCGTATGTTGAAAATGGTATGTATTCCCAGACCGTTCTATCCAAAATTTCTTTTGTAGGCTCCCTGAATATGTCGTCAACCTTAAAAGGGTTTATGCCAAGATTTAATCCACCCCAAGCATAAACCTTTTTTTCTTCCTTATTTTCCGTTTTAAGCGAATATCTTTTACTCATTGGTACTTTGTTCCGTTTCGTTGCTTAAATTGTCTATGACCTTGTTTTTTGGCTTTTTACCTACAAATTCAACGCCTTTATGCCCTGAATGGTATAAGTGCTCGAGTTGTTCCTGAGTTGCCTCTGCAAGATTGACCATAAATTTACTGCAAGTTACCAACGAATTTTTAAATTTATCATTTACTTTATACATAAAATAAAATTTTAACAAAAAAAGGGAGAGAAACAATAAGCCCTCCCCCTCCTTTCGATATTATTAAAACTATACTGGAATAACTACTGAAGCCTCCAAAGGTAGAGCCTGAACTGTACCTCTTGACGTCAAAGTTATTGTGCTTTGGTTTTGGTCGTTAATAGCCGTACCCGTAACCGTTTCAAAATTTGTAAGCTGAGCAGCGTAAGAAATTCCGAGCGTGGTTAAGTCGTTTGGAGCGCCCCACATCCAACGTGTGCCGTTGTTTTCCTCGTGAATTACTACAAAGCCGCAGCAGCAATCTTGAAGCTCTTGAATCGCCTCACGGGTAGCCAAAGCGTGACAAGGGAATACAGCAACCAAAGTTTGAGTAATAACTGTATTACAATTTGCACGTTCGCCAGTCTCGGTAAAGTTTGCAGTTTCTTGGTATGGTTCAAACTCATAAAATTTAGTAGCTCCTACCATAGTAATGCCGTCAACTTCGCCAGCTGTGATGCTTAGAGCTTGGACGTCCTCCTTAGAAGCCACCCAAAATTTAGCGACACCACCCGCGCAGCTATTAGCGCAATTTATTGTTAAACCTGATGTTAAACAAGACATATTATTTTTGTTTTATAGGTTATTAAAATTAGTATGCAACCGTAATGAGGTCAGAGTGTTTGTAGTTGAAACCTAAGAAAAACTTAGACTTAACTTTTAATTTTTCCTCTTCCTCATCGTGCCAAGCCAAAGCCTGATTTACTGGGTTAACGATGTCAGTTGCCAAAACCATATTTGTTCTTTCAGTATAAAGTACAAAGTTAGCATCTTGAACGCCTAAGTAAGAACCAGCGTATTGCTGCCAGTCATACATCGGCTTAACCTCTATACCGTTAAACGAAAGTCTTTGCGTTCCGTCTGTAAGGAGTGTCAAGTGAGCCGCTGAGCTTACACCGTTATTTTGCAAGTCTTGCAAATATTGGCGGTAAACATTAGCAGATACTAAGAATACTTTTTGAGCCTCAGGAACGGCAGCCAAAACGTTTGAGCTATTTTCCCAAACAGCACTCAAAAGGTCGATACCGTCACCCGCAGAAAGTGGAGTACCTGAGTTTGAGTTGATATATGGCACTAAGTTATTAGCAACCAATTGCGGGATATAAACAGACCACATACCGTCAGTTAAGTTCACAGCATCGTCAACACTTGCCTTGTTACCAAAGAAAGCTACTTTTAACATTTGCTTTTTAAGAGCCTGCACCATTCTTGTCATAAGAATCTGCATAAATACAGTGCCTTCCAAATTTGTTTGGCTTGTACCCGCTTTAAGTTTTTGTTTGTAAACAGTACCTACAAATTCGTCATAACAAAGCTCTAAGTTTACTTTGATTTCGTCAACCTCAATACAACGCTCGAATAAACCGAGTGCGCCTTTAGGAGTCCAACCGCAACCGTTTGCTAATTGCATAATGTCTTCCATTACGCCAACATAACCGATTTGCTGCTTATTATTTACGAGAACCATTGTCTCGAAAAGTGTTTCAATTTCAGCGTCAAAAAATACTGGTTTGAAAAGCATTTCCTGAGCCTGAGTTCCAACTAAGCCAATACGAAATTGACCTGCTTCAAAAGTTGCCATATTATTGATTTTTAAATTTTAGTTAATGAATTAAACAAGAGTCCAAGTTACTACTAAAGTAATATTGCCTCCGTCACTTACAAAGTTAATATCGCCTGTCTGAGCACCTGCTCCAAGTGTACCGTCAGCAACTGCAGGCAAAGTATATTTTTGACCTGGATAAATTACGCCTGCAAAGTTTGGAAGCGTCGCAGTCAATACGTCAGCAACTGGAGTTGCACTTGCAACCGTCAAAACCGTTGTACCCGTGTTATGAAGCTCAACCTCAAAATCGATATTAGTTCCGTCAGGGAATGAGCCGAGTGCTAAAGTAGTAATTGCAACCGAACCGCCTACCTCATAAAGAGCCAATACTGGAGCTTTTGCTGCAAGAGTATCAAGTACTAATATTCCTCCATCATAGCTAAAATTGTAAACTACTTTACAATTGCAACTAATCAAGTCACCCTCGCCAGTTTCCATAATTACAGTAACCGTCCAATCTGAACCGAGTAAGCTTGTTACATCGACAGAAAGGTCTGGGTCAATACCAGTACCAACAACGGTAACAAAATTACCTTGTCCGTCTGTGATTTGCATTTTGATATATTTAAAATCGTAAGTGCAAGTTACACTGCCGATATTTAAATTTGCAACCCCTTCGGTAACTGATAAAGTAGCTATCAATTCAAGTGTGCAAGCTCCGCACTCCTCAATTTTTAGTATTTCTGCATTTGCAGGGTTCGCAAGTGGGTTAGTTCTACCAACGAAATATTCTTCGCTGTTACCCTCCTGAAAAAAGTTTTCTTTATTGAATGGCATAATTTTAATTTTTATTGATTAAAGAATTGATAAACCTTGACGCCTGAGAAATTTGCTCATTTGTAAAACCATTGATGGGTTTAACCGTTTCGCTCGTTTCTGTTTTGTAGCTTATTTTAGCTTGGATTTCAGCTTCCATTGCTTCGAGTTGCTTTCTTTTTTCCTCGAGTTTTTGCTCTAAGTCTGAAAGTTCCGCAGCCTTTGCGCTAACCTCTGGGGCTTCTGTAACCGCCTCGATTGGTTCGCTTTCCTTTGCAGGCTCTTCGACATTTTCAGTCACTTCCTGAGCCGCCTCGATAGCCTCAACCGCTTCGCTCAATTCCGATTTAACCTCTTCGGTTATTTCAGCATTAAGACCGAGCCACGAAGCCAAAAGCTTTAGAAAGCTCTTTTTTTCTGCTTGCATATTTGATAAAATTTGTTTTGGAATGTTTTTAAAATTAGCCTCCGCCCTAACCTGAGCGAATGTATTTTCATATATTTTGTTTTCGTTTTCCTTTTCCTCAGTAATCATATCGATTAAACCAAAGTTCAAAGCTTCCTCAGATGTGAGCCACGTTTCGTCTTCCATCATTTTTTTAATAATGATATAGGTTTCGTCCTCGCTTCCGTTCACTAACTTATTATTTTTTTTGACCTTTTCGACATAGATGCTGAGCATATCCTCGTCAACCTTTTTCAGAAGCTCAATTGTATTTTGCATCTCGGCAGCGTTCCCAGTTACATATCCCCAAGAGTTATGAAGCATAAAAAACGAGTTCTTACTCATTTGAACTTTTTTTGCAGCCAGCAAAACAATTGTCGCAGCAGATGCTACAATACCGATGCCCCTGCTAATAGTTGAACCGCTATAATTTTTAATTAAAGCCTGCATTGCAAGACCCTCGAAAACATCACCGCCTGAGCTGCTCACATTGAGGATAATTTCCTGCCCGCCTGCATTCGTTAAAGCCGTTTGGAGCGTGTCCTTATTCTGACCGTCCTTGCCCCCTATCGTGCCAAATATATTAAATTCTAAAGCCATTTTTATCGCATTTGAAGCAAAGATATTTTTGGGCTTACTCAAAAAAAAACGATTAAACAAAAAAAGCACCCCCGCAGGAGTGCTAATTGAAACAAACTATTTTAAAACTAATTTAAAACGGAAGCTCGTCAGCGTAATTCATAAACTCTTTGTGTATTAACTTTTTTAATTTACTTTCAGACATACCCACTAATTCCGATAGGTCTTTCAAATCCTCATAATGTCCGTTGCAAGTTAAACTCAAAACTTCATATAAGGTGTTTGCAGTTATAAAAGTTTCGGACGGATGCTTATAAAACATTGCACGCCCTGCTATATTGTAAGTTAAACCGCCCTTGTCAATATAAAAATTGATTGAGCTATAAACGTGCACAGCGTTTTGAATTACTTTATAAAGTTTCATATTGTAGGTTTAAAAGTCAAACAAATAGTCAGCTTCCAAAGCTAATTTTTTATAAGGGCAATTATCGCCTCCCTCGTTTTCATTGACATAGTTTTCAATATTCTTATTGTCAAAGATAGTATATTTATCTCTATCCCAGTGAATTTCATCAACCTCAATGTAAGACGTTCCGTAATCGTAACCAATACGCCCGTGCATTTCATATTCTCCAATGCCGTCGTTAGTAATGTAAAAAGCACTTTCAGGAGCGTAAAACTCGACTTCGCCAATTATTGGGAGCTCAATATAAATATAAATGTTTTTAGTAGACATAGTTTTAATTTTAAAGTGTGAAAAAAAGTTCGGTTTTAAAGGTTGACCGAAAACCTTGATATTTTATTTTATTCTTATATAAAAGTTATTCATTTGGCAAACTGTACAATCTATTCCTGAATGTTGTAATTTTATTTGAGCTTTAGTTGCCTGAGTTAAGTTTTGGTATTTAACAGCGTGCATTCCAAATCTTTTGTCATTTTTTGCTAAAACTGTGATACCATTTCTAAGTTTTACTGTTTCGATAGTTTGCGTTGTCATAATCTTAATTTTTTGAAGTTTAAATAATTCCTTTTCTTAATTCGTTGTTACAAAGGTAAAACAACTCAGTGAATAAAAAAAGCTTTTGCCAATTTTTTTTTAAAATATTTTAATTTTTTTTTCAAATATCAAACTTATTCGGGAAAAAGTATGTATAATGATTGCTCAAAATGTTATAAATAGCCGTTTGCTCTAAGGGTAAAATCTTTGTGAGTTCATTAACCGCCCTATCTTTTTTCTCAAATTCGACTATTAAAATAGGGTATAGCTTAATTACAACGTACCGATTAATAATTGACTGCCTGACAATATTGTGACGTATCAAAAAGGCGATAATCTTTTCAAGTTCCTTAACTTCCCCGAGCTTTTCAGTAAGTTCCTCAGTCAAAAGCTTACAAAATAGGCGACGGCTGTTCTTTTCTCGGTCACGGCTATAATTCTCAATCATAGGAAATTATTTCTAAAATACATTATTACTTTGCCCTTGCAGGCAGGACAGGTTAAATCATTTTGAATAAGCTTTTCGACCGTTTCGCCCCGACCCAGCGTTTTGATGTACCTATAATAAAGGTAAAAAAGCCTGCGGAGGTCTGCGTCATTGAATAGCATATTGCTTTTATTTCGTTCCATTATGTCGATAACCTCCGCTCGGTTTTCTTCTGGGATTTCTCTTATATACATACTTTAAATTTGTGCCGTTGCTCTAATTTCTTTGCGTTCGTTTCGGGCTTTGTCAACTTGGTCTTCAGTGCTCGCAGTGTAAACAACTTGAAGCCTATCAATACGGTTTTGCGTTTCAATAATCAAGTTTTGCATTAGGTTTAATCGGTTCGCTTCCTCACTAACTGCATTCATTTGGTCGGCTAAAAATCCAGACGGTGCACCAACTAATCCACCCGTTGCAAAGTTAGGAATTTTCGCAGCCTTTAAAGCACGATAGCCAATTCTTTTTTGCTGAGCCTGATTCAATACTACCTCACCAGTTTTAAGCGTTGCCAGTACATTGTCGCCATTACTAAGGGGCTTAATATTGCCTCTGCTCGTAACCTTGCCACCGCCTGCAAATTGGACTATTTCGTCACCCATACCAACTACCCCACCTTTTGCAAGTGGCTGTGCTGCAATTATAGCCGTTTGAGCCGCTCCTAAAATTCCCGCTATTACTGCCGCTGGAATATTCGGGGCAGGTGGTGTAAAATATGCTGCAGATACTGCCAAAGCCGTATTTATAATTGATTGTAAGATAGCCTGAGCCTTTTGCTGTTTAGCCGCTTTCTTTGCCAGTTCCTCTTTAGCCTGCTCTAATTTTTGAGCGTTTGCAATTTCGGCTTCAAGTTGCTGCTCATAAAATTGACGTCTTAAACCTGTACTGTTGTCTATTTCCTCTTGAAGTTTATCTTGCCTTTGCTGTGAGCGTTCTAAGGCTTCATTATACCTTGCCTCTTGCCTTTCATTTGCTACATTCAAAGCCTCAAAGAATACGTCGGTAAAATCCTTAATAGTATTAAGTGCATCCTCAAAACTCTTTTTGCGGGCTGCAAGTTGTTCGTCTGCATTCTTTTTGACGTTTTGGGTCTGTTGCCTTTCAAGGTCTGAAAGTTCGGTATTAAGCTTTTGACGGGCTAATAAAACGGCATCATATTCCTCTTGAGCAATGTCAACTCTTTTTTTTCCGTTTTCATCTAATAGTTGAGCCTCAGCATCGTTAAGGGCTTGTATTTGATTTCGAATATTTGCAATTTTGTCGGCTATTTCCTGCTCGGCTGCTAACCGTATAAGCTCCTCCCTTTTCTTTGCATCCGTTTCGTTTTGCAAAAGTTTATTTAGGGTCTCTTTATTTTTTAGCTCCCTCATTTCGCCAGTCTTTTCGATGTAGTCAAGCTCACTATTAAGAAAATCGTCCCTTAATTGTCTAAGCTTTTCGGCTGTTTCGATAGCCTTTTCAATCTGAGCCTTTGAGTCCTCGTCAATTACTTTTTTTCTTTCATTTAAACGCTGTATGTCTAATTGAGCTAAAATTTGGTTTTGTAGCTTTTGAATTTCGAGCAATTCCGCCTCACTTTGTGTTGTAGTATTTTTTAAATCGTCATATTGCTTTTGTAGTGCTGCCTTTTGCTGCTCATAATTATTGTCAATTTCTTTTAGCTCCTTTTCCGTGCCCTCTTGCATGCTTTTAATACGTTCATCGACTAACCTTGCATTAAGTTCAATAATCAAAGCTAAACGAGCTTTCTCGCTTTTTTCCTCTTCCTCTTGAAACTTTTTCCGTTCCTCAGCGGCTTTCTTTGCGGCTTCCTCTTGCTGTTTTTGTTGTTCCTTTAGTTGCTCGACATTGACTTTTAAAAGCGTTTGCCCCGCCTTTTTTTCTTCCTCTATTTGTTTAACGTTCCCAGCTTTTTTTGCATCGTTATACCCTTTAGCAAAAGCCTCAAATACAGAGCCGCCACTTTTACCGAGTGCCGCTTGCTGCTTTTTTAAATTGTCGATTGATTCCTGAACACTCGCACCGAAAACACCTTTAACCTGCTCAGCAAATATTTGAGCTTCAAAGTATAAAGATTGGAATGTATTAACAAAGTTTTTACCGACTTGCTGCAATGCTGATACAACCCCCGAAAAAACCGCAGGCAAATTTTGTATTCCGCTTATAACGTTCTCAATTGCATTCCCTATATTAGTAAATACTGATTGTAAAAATGGGCTTTGCTGAATTACGTTATTGACTGTATCATACCAACTCGCAAGGGCATTAGCTACAAAAGTTAAAGCCGTACTCGCTAATGTCAAAGGTGCTAATAAAAAGCCGACAACTACTTTAAGCCCGTTAAACCCTACGTTTGCGAGTTTAAGATTGGCAAAAACATTTTGGAATGAAGCTGTTACTCTACTAATCGCATCCCCAAACGGTTTAAAAATGTCGATTATCTCAGCAATAACTTGAAAAAAGCCAGTTTCGAGCTGCTTACCTAAGTTCTTAACGCCACCTGTTTGCTTTTCAATTCTATTTGCAATTTCAATTTGCGATAATGCAAGTTCTCGGTTAGTATTTACAGCCTCTTTGTTCTTTTGCGAAAAGTCGCTAATCTCACCGCTCGCACTTTTAAAAGCTTCTGGATATTCCGTTATGGCTTTAAGGTATTCATCAGCATTCCCACGCCCCTCGACAAGTGTGCCCTCTAATTTACCTAAAGCTTCCTCAAAGCTTATACCTAAACTTTTACTAAGCGATTCAGCAGCGGCCGAAATTGTCCTCGCATCCGTGTTGAAAGTTTCAGCAAGTGCCGTTGTTGAAGCTGTGAGGCTATTAAGGTCGTTACCATAAGCCCCAGAAAATTCAGCAACCGTGTTTTCAGTTTCGTTAATTTTAGCGATAAATTGGTCAAGCTTTTGAATTGCCTGCCCGATTAGCTTTGCACCCTGAAAAGCTACAAAGCCCCCGATTAAAGCCTTACCAAAGCCCGATAAATTGCCCTGATTATCCTTTAATTGGTTCGAAAAAGCCTCAAAGCCTGGAATTGTTTGGTTTAATGACCTTGTTATTCTTTGAAAAGTTCTGGGATAGTTACCAACATTTCTTTGAAATTGCCCTACATTGCCGTCAACTTTTTTTAGCTGTTGGTCAAGTTGCTGTATTTCTTTTTGTAGTTTGTCGAGTTCATCCGCACTTTTTGAGCCGTCTAAAGCAGCGTTCTTGAATTCCTTTCTAAGGCGGTTTAATTTGGCGCTTGCCTTATCATACGCTCCGAGTGAACTTTCCTCTAAGAATGATTTATTAACGTCGTCCTGAGCCTTTTTAAGAGCCTTTTGCTGTGCCGTTAATTGCCCGACAGTTTGTTGTAATTCCGAAAATTGTTTTTTACCCTCTTCAGTAGTTACATCGAGAGCGTTCATTTGTTTTGTAGTATCTGCAATTGCAGCATTCAAAGAATTTATTGAATTTATACCGTCTATTTCGATTGTAAAGCCGACTACTGTTTGTGCCATTATATATTAACTTTTGATTGTATTTGTGTATTTTGGATTCTGTCCTCAGCGTCAACCTCTTTGAAGTCTTGAATTAAATAGGTCTTTGTTGAGCCACTTTTTGAAACGTCAAAGGTGTTCACCTCTTGCAAGATATAAGTATCTGAGTTAATTATTACCCTATGTCTAAAGGTTAAATTTTGTATCATTACAATGTCCCAGTACATATAAATTTCGAGCTGTTTGCCGTTTTGCCAACGTACCAATTCAGGCAAATAAAAACGTTTCATTAGCCCCGTAATATTAAACCCGTTCACAGTATCGTCCGAAAAGCTTAGCGAAGTTTGATAGCCCGCAGTATCATTATAGTCAACCATATAAGCTAAAGGAGCTTCCTCAACTATTACGCCCGTGCTACTCTTAACGTTTATTGTACCATTATAGCCCGAAATAAGCTGCTCACTAATTAAAAGGCGGGGCAATACATCAATATTCTTTTCGGTACTTGTCGGCGTTTCAAGGTAGTTTGTCGACCAGATAATTGGAATTATTGGGTCTTTTGCGCTTCCCGTTGCTTTAATTTCACTATCTACTATTGTAATTGTCGGGGCAAAAAAAGGATTTTCGAGGACGTTCGGGTTTACGCTAAACCTATTAGCTTGGAAGTTGTAACGAGCCGATAAAAGTCCCACGTTTTGTCCTATATTCATTGCTTCAACTGTCGGGTCGTTGCTGTCCGCTTGCCACATCAAAGTTATTGAACTATCCATTTTAGTGTCCGAAACAAGCTCACCGCCTTTAAGTAAATCGACCTTTTTTGTTAGGTTGTCATTACGATAATAAAAGCCCGTTTTAAACTCTCGAACGTTTGGAAGTGGGAAAGCCCTATCTTCTAATAAATAGCGGTCTGCAGGGTCAATCCGTACTGAGCGAGCCCCTTCGTCAGTTTCAAATACTAAATTGAAAGCGTGTGCAAGCCCTTTGATAAAATCTAAAGCCGACCAACTTTTATTGATTAAGTATTTAAAATCTAAAATAGTGTTATCAACAATCTCAGCCTCGCCAGTAATTTTCCAAAATACATAAACGTCAGCAGTACCACCGCCACCGCCGCCACCTGCAAGACCCGTTAAATAAACACTATCACCTGCATTAAGTGGCAAAATAATTTCACCCCTTAATATTGTATCTGTTGTGAAAGGTTGTGGACCAGTCAAATTATAATCTCCAATTACATAGGTTGACGGTGTGCCGTTTATGCTTAATAAAATCGTCATACCGTAGGCGATTGTAATATTTGTAATATCCGAGCCAAACTCAAATAAATAAAACCCCGTTTGTGGGACAATATATTCGCCCGTTAAATTATTATAAGGGTTTGCGCCAATCAAAGGGGCTGTTATTTGATTAGGAAGTACATAAATTGGAGCACTTGTATAATTTATTTGAGTGTCATTAGCCTCAATATTTAAATAATCAATACCATACTGAGTGTCGTTTATTCTGTCAGTTATCGGAATAGGTAAAACCAATTTAGAAAACCAATCCGTCGTAATTAAATTTGAGGCTATTGTATAACCTATTGAAGCGAAAATCTTTTCTAAAATATGCCTGACAAAAAGCGCAGGTGTTGACTCTAAAGCGTCAGCCTGCCCGAATACGTCCCAATCTCTCCACTTAATCAAAATATACTTATAAAAGTCCGTTGCATAGGTATAGTCCCAAGCTGCTATAATTGCATCCCGCTCATAAAGGTGTGAGCCGAAATCTAATTGATAAAGGTAGGTCGTTTTAAGCCTTATCGCCCAGTCTGAATTATTGCCGTAAAAAGCTATTTTATAAGTTTTACCTTGCCAACTGTATAAATCTGCTCTAAGTGTAACCGACTGCAGTTGACATTTACCTATAAAAAACGGCTGTCCGTCAACCTCGATTGAAGCATCTAAAAAAACCTGCTCATTTATAGTAATGCCTCCAACGTCCCAAAATCTATTAAAAATATCGTCATTTTGTTTCGTAGCGGGTAACTCAAAAGCATACTCCGAACGGCTGCCCGTGTTAATTGTCAACCCGTCCCGACTTTTTAAAGAGTAAGTCAATGGCAAATTAAGCCCCTGAGGAGGCAAATCAGCAAGTTTTCCGTCGATAATTACTCTTATATCCGCCATTTTAGTTTTGTTGTACGCTTATATTATTTGATTCAACAAAGTTAATTGTAACGTTCAAAAGCTCGTTATTTTCGCTCGTTGTAATGCTGCTATCTGTAATGACAACGGCAACTAATCCGTCGGAAGTTTCAAGGTAAACCTCAGGGCTGCTCAAAAGCTCAGCAATCCAAGCCCCCTCCGCCTCACTATAAAATTTACTTTGCACTTCATACTCTACCGTCACATCCTGAGCAATTTTAAAAAGCCCTCTATCGTAAATAGTTGTCGGCGGCGTTGTATAGCTCCAAGTTTGCGGCACTTGTGCCAACTCAGATTTATTCTTTTGCTCAATTTTCTTTTTGCTGCTAAAGGTATAAGCATCAGCACCGCCTAACCTATTAAGCCAATGCAAACGAGTTGAGCGTTCATTGCAGCATTCTATTTTTTTAAATACTCTACCCTCTGAAGCCTGAACAAAAATCCAATTGCCTCCTATTAAATAAGCATTGCCAATATAAATTCGATATTCTGCTAAATTAGGGTCTGACATATTAACTGAGCCGTCAAAATATGTTTGCGTGGCAAGGTTTATCATTCCCACTCCGATAGTTGTGGGCACTAAATTGGCATTTGGCGTAATTGAAAAAAGCCCGTTGTCAATGCCTGCACCTGCTGAATCAACAGTTTCAACTCTCACAGCATTGCAAGTGTTCGGAATAAAACTAAGGTAAGCGTTTTCAGTTGGGCAAATTGGATAAGATATGCCTACCGTATTAGGGAAATTAGTTAAAAAAGGAGATGTTCCTGAGCCAGTCACCATTATATAACCATTCATCCCCATAGCTGCATAATTTCGAGTTTGGCGTGTGCCGTTCATTGCAGGGTATCCAGTTGGAATAATATCAGTAGTTACAAATTGCGTTAATAAGCCCGTAGTCGGGTCATTATAGTAATATGATATTATAAGCCCTACTAAGGTGTGACAATCTGTATTTGATACGTTTAAAGGCAAATTTAAGGTGTCTGGGAATACCGTTGTTTTTGCCGTACTTTTTGGCGCTGAGTAGGTTTGTAAAACTTTAGCGACATCAAACTCAAAATAATAGGTCGTGCCGATATTATACAAAGGGCTTTTTGACATTGAAGTGACGCCTAAAGAATCGACAACAATCGTAGCCTGAGCCAAAACTAAAGCGTTTGCGCTTGTCATACTTACCAAAAATTTATTAGGTCTGTATTGACTATTTAAAGCAAAAGGCGGAGCAGTTACTAAAGGCATAATTATTTATTTAAGTAGTCGTTTAATTCTGTGTCCTTTGTTGTATTGCTGTTAAACTCATTAACAAAGGTTTCAAAGCTTGTCGGTTCGCCTAACTGTGACCATAACGAAACACGGGCAAAGGCTAATTTTTGGCTATCCGTTGCCGCTTCATAATCTCCAGATAGTGCCGTTGGTATCATTGTGACGTTATACAATTTTGTATAGTCAACACTCCAATAGGCAAAAACTTTGTAAGTGACGTAAATATCCGCCCCTGAATCTTTTAAAGTGTCGTTAAGGTCTTTTGCCAAAAGTGCTGCATCCGTTGAATTCATATATTTGTATATTTTATTTTGAGTGAGTCAGCGCCTTGTTTTTTTACATCTGCAAAAGCACCAACAAAAAGTAAACTAATCAAAGCTTCTAAAGCGTCACTAATAAGAGCCTGCACTTCGTCCGAACTTTCTTTTATACCCTGCTCAACCGCTCCCGTCTTACCGTCTAAAGGCATCCCCCTCTTTTTCTGTTTATAAGCAATGGCAAAAGCTATTCGCTCCGCTTCTTTGTCATTAACACTAAAACGTAATTTTGCATACATCTTAAGCCCGTCAATATACTTTGAGCTTTTCGCCCCTGAACCTGGACTGAATGGTATTCTATCCGCAGGCACTCCGTAATTCAAAATCATACCGTAATCGAGCAAAGTAAACTCAATATAGGCACTATTAACCGTTGCTTTGACATTGTAGTCAATACTATTAACCAAAGCCCCCGTGAGTTTTCGCCCCTGCAAAATAAACGCCTTTTTAACTGCCTCAGTCACTACCATACCGACGTCCTCACCAAGCTTTTGATATATGTCTTGCTCTTTGCTCATACTACCAAAATTGAATTGCTTATTGCGCTTGATGAACCTATTATATTAATTGCAGTTACCTCACAAGTTATTGTTTGACCTATGTCAATTAATTGAGTTGAATATACATCATTTGTTTGACCTACAATGTCAATGCTATTTTGTTTCCATTGATAAGTAAATGTTATTGGCAAAGTTCCAGACCAAGTACCATTGTCAATAACTTTTAAAGTGCCCCCAATTGGAGCAATCCCAATATAATCTATTATTGGAGTTATTTTATTTAATGGCTCTGATATTGCTTGCTCCTTTTCCAAATCAGTTGTAATAGGAGGCAAATCGTCATAAGGGTCTGGAAGCGCTGCAATATCCACCGTATCTGTCGGACATTCCCAAACGTACCAAATCGTAAAACCTATATCGAGCAATACTAAATTTTCATTGTGAGCGTCACTAAGGTAGTCTATACGAATAGGACTTTGTATTCCCGTTTGCATCTTATTTGCTGGCAACCTTGCCACTCGATTATATTCCGATAGTATGTTAACCGCTAAGGCTTCTAATTCTGCCTGAGCTTCGACAATAGATTGATTGACGTATTGGTTTTGGTTGTCGTAATATTGCTGTTTGCTTATAACCATACGACATTGTAAAGTACCTTTGACTGACTTTTCTTTTATCTCGATATTTGCCGTTGGATACATCAATTGAACCGCAGGGTATACACGTCCGAGCGCATTATTGCCAGTCCAATTATTCGTAATATTAGCATTTATATCAGAATACCAACCGTAATGATAAAAACCTATTCGCCCCGCTGTTTGTTGGTTAATACCGATGCAAACTTGGTTAAAAAGGTTTGATATTTGGACTATATTCATAGGTTATTGTGAAATTTTGCGACCGTAAAGCCGAGTAAAAACAAAAGAGCGGCACTAACCCCCCTCACAATGTCAGTTCCTGCAATGACCGCTATAATTAGCGCAGCTGTGCCAAAGATACTAACTAAAATAATAATCCAAGTCATTAAAATGTCTGGTCTAAGCCTCATTTTTTTACGATTTTTAAAGGTTCTCATTTTGTTTCGCTTAATTTTCTTTGATAGTCCGCCTCAGCTTTGCAGGCTGCAAGGTATGTAAAAGCCTCATATAAATCCGCCTGCTCTGCCGATTGTAGTGGTGTGAGTGTCGATTGGTTAAATATCCCACTTTCTGCAATGCTTTTTAAAGTAAGATACCAACCGAACTGCTCATTCAATTTTTCGACGCCTGCTTTAATCTCCCTAAAGCCTGAGCTGCTGTATAGGCTTGCAAATTTTGATTGGATATTTCGCTTCGCTTCAGCAAAAAAAAAGAGACCCGCAAACAATTTTCTAAGCTCCAATTTAAAAACATTTCCTCACGTTTCATTAAAGCATCCGAATATATTTCATCCTCTTTTCGCACCAATACGCACATAATTTTCGGGAGCGCAAGCCAGTTGCCATTTTCCAAGTCTTTCATATTAGCCTCAAACTGTGACGCCTCAGCATATTCAATTAGCTTTGATTTTTGCATATAGCGCATAGGCAAATACCAAAGTTCGCCGTCTACCTCAATTACGTTTGAATATTCAGGTTCCTCTACATTGTTAAGAATTTCGAGAATGCAAGAATAAAGGTACTGCAAGTGCCCTAAGTTCATCCCGTCCCCGTGCTTTTTGCCTCCGAGTATTTGCTGCTCAGTTAAGCCCTCTGCAAAGAATGAAACGACACGAGCGTAGTATGGATAAATTTTTTTAATCATTATCCTATCCGTTAGCTTTTCAATCTCAGCTTTGTACTTTTGCTCCAATGCCTCCGCTTCCTTTTCGCCTGCCTCGAAATACTCATAATAAGCGTTTTGAATATTGACTAACTCCTGAGGCTTTGTCGGCTCTACTAAGGTTACAAAATCAATATACTGCTTTAGGGTTATGTCTGCAAGGGTTTCGGGATATGTAAATTGACCGCCGTCGCTGGTATTATACTTCTGCATTTTTCTTTCTGCCTTTAGGTTTAACTTGTCTGTATTCATCCGTTTCGCTCACTGCTAAAACGTTGTTAAGCTCTTCGACATCAAACTGCGATACTTTGACCTCTTTATTTCTAAGCTTTGCAGCTTCTAATAATGAAATAGGTTTTTCTTTTAACACTACATTTTGAGTGAGGGTATTCTCTTTAATAGCTATTTCCCTTTTGAACTTGTTTTCGTTTTTCAGAATGCCTTTGTGTTTACCTTTCATAAATAGCGCCGTTTGATTAAATAAGCTCTTTGTGCTGAAATCGTGTGAGTAAGCGTTTAAGATAGCTAACCACTTTGCGCCAACTTCAAATTCGTCGTTTGTCATAAAATTGTATTTAAGTATTAAAAAATTATCCGTATGCTAAAATATTTTTACTGTGACCTTTTTTAAGCATACCCAGCGCCCAATATCTGCAGGCGTCCCAAGCGTGGTTAAAAGCGTCAACGGGTTGAGGCAATTTTCGCCCGTCTTTAGTTTCCTTCCATTTATAATTTTGTGCCTCTTTTATCCAATTAGTGCTGAGCTTTGATATATTTACTTTCCCGTACTGCTTAATTAGATTTATCGAATAGGCTACCGAATCCGCACCTTTGTCGGCTGGGTGTATATTCCAGCCGTACATTTTAAGCTCTGCAATACTTTTCGGGTCGGCACTATCCGCAAATATTGTGTCTTGCTTTCTTATACCGCACTCTTTTAATAAGTTGTTTATATCTCGATTTGTGAGCCCCGTTTGGTAAATTATCTCCCTGACATATATTTCGCCGTCCGATACTCCGCACTCAACTAAAGTTGTCGGGTCGTTAGTAAAACCAAAGTCCATACCAAAGCCATATTTATCCAAGTGGTTTGGCATTTGCTCAACTATTCTATAATCAAATACAGCCCCCTCAATTTTGCCCGTTTGCCCGAGCCCGTATACCCGCCAAAGCATTGGGTCTTTTTCCTTTAGTGCTACTATTCCGTCGACTATTGACTGACTGACAAAATGATTGTGCATAAAGTTCGAAATAAAATAAGCCGTTTGAGGTTGCCCGATTAACTTTTCGTGTGCCCAAAACTCTTGATTAGGGTTGTAATCAATAAATACTTTCTTTGAGGTTCTAAGGTTCAACTCATTAAAAATATCCCAGTGAACACCGTTTGCCTCGTTTACAAATAGTACCTGCCTTTTTCCATTTTTTGCATCCTGAGCCGTTTGGTATGATGTGAACTCTATTAGTGAGCCGTTTTTAAATTTATAACTCTTTGTGCTTTTATTGAAGTGCCCGTCAAGGCTTGCTAATATGAAAGGCGTTTCCGATACTATCTTTTCGCTGTCCCTTATTGAGCCCTTTGCTAAGTTTGGATAGTCCTGACCAACAACTGTAATAATCCAACCGTCATTCTCAATAGCCAAAACAAAAAGGACCTGCATTATTGCATAAGTCTTGCCTGCAGCCGTTCCCCCTTGATTTATGCAAATAACCTTTTTTGTCGGGTCAACATTTGCAAAAAGTTCGGGGTTTTTGTTCCACCTAAAAAGTGAGGTTGTATTCATTGCTCAGGTTTATAAGGTAGTTTTTCCTTTCCCTCAATAACATTTATGGTAAAGTCTATTTTTTCGCCCTCTGCCCCCGTTATTTCAGTTTTCTGGGTTGGCTTTCCGTAGGTATAACTCAAAAGCATATCGACCGCCTTTAAATCCCCTTTAAGAGCTTTATTTACTACTACAGTCATCAAGCCGTCAATTAGTTGAGAATTGTTTTTCTCCTGACTGAGTAAGTCTTTTAAAACCTCTTTAATGTCCCTTAGTGTCCCTTTAGGTCTGCCGTTTGGGTTTCCCGTTTGTCCTTTTTTAAACGGTTTTAAATTATCCTCTTTTGCCATTAAGTCACTGTTTTGTCACTGTTTAAACTTTTGCTCTACCCGTTGCAGCGTGGAGCTTATTGTAGTCCCTAAAACCTGCAATGTAGCTTTTATAGTTAATGTATTTTTGGTTGTCTAAGTTCCGATAATACCACTCAGTTATAAGCTCGGCAGGTTGATTTGTGTCTATGTCGGTTCGTATGTCGTCAAAGTCAAAATAAAAGTCCGATATTACTGCAATCGTTCCAACGTCGCCACCTATCCACCCGTCAAATAGTAAATCTTGCTTATTGCAGAAAGCCTCGACATACGCCTCACAAACTTTTTGATATTGCTTTTTAATATTTTTCACAATTGTAATAACTTTTTTAAATCCTCAAATATGCCACTAAGAGCGTCAATCTTTGCCTCAAGTTGTTCGTCGCAAGGGTTGTCCATTTGCACCCAGCTGAGGGCTTCTAAATAGCCTTTAAGGTATTCAAGTTTGCGCCTTAATCTTTGCCTTTCTGCGTGTGTCATTTCTCTAAGCTTTCAACTTTTCTTATTGCCCAAGCGATACCCTCGTCACCGCCCCAACAATCCCAAACAAGCCCGCCACACCCCTCGTCAAAAGGTACGTCTTTATTTTGTTTGTGCCTTATAAAAGCCGCCATTCTTTTGACCGTTTCCAGACTTATCGGTTCTCGGTTCGCTAATTGGTTCGCCCGTGCCCAGCCGACAAGAGTTCCACATCCTCTCGGGTTTCCGTTTTCCTCTTTCCACTTTAAAGCCCTCTTTGCATTGTTGACCGCTGCCTCTGGATAGTCCGTAAAGCTTTCACCTCTTATTTGTGCGCTCTTTTCGCTTTCGTAAGTAATAGAGCAAACTGCATAACGTTGCTTTAAATCAGTATACTCTGTTTGCATCACTTCGTCCGACATACAGCGCTCGATAAAAGTGTCGAGGTCTTCTCCTTTTTTTGGTAGTGGTATTGGCATATTTATATTATTTGTCCGTTTCGTTTAATTGTTAAAGTAGGGTCGAGTTTTTTCATTCGGTCAATTATTACTTGACAATACTTTGGGTCTAATTCCATTACAAATGATTTCAATTTTAATTGTTCAGCGGTTATCATTGTTACTCCACTTCCTCCAAAATAGTCTGCAATAGTTTTAATGTTTTGCTTCGTTTTTTCAATGCACCATTCAACTAATGAAACAGGTTTTTGAGTTGGATGCACTCTGTTTGTTTTTTCCGATGATTGTGTAAATTGTCTTACCACGCTTCGAATGTTTGTCCACGCAAGCTCACAATCTGTTTGGTCGCTACCTCCGTTATTTTTATCCCAAACTAACCAACATTCGCTATCAGGTAAAGCACTACTGTAGTAATTTGCACCCCACCAAACGTGAGATGACTTAGGATAAAGTGAATGTATTAAATTAAAACTATCTCTTGCCACATCTGTGTTATCATCACCTAAAATATCAGTACCGTATCTTTCTTTTAATACTCCGCTTTTTGATACCGCATTCATTCCATATGGAGGGTCTGTGTGTATTAAATCAGGAATTAAACCTTGCATTAATTTATCAATGTCGTTTATATTCGTAGCACTCCCACAAAGTAACCTGTGCTCTCCTATCTCGAATAAATCCCCAATGACTATATCCGTTTCAATACCTCCGTCAGGCACTTCGTAATCGTCCTCCTCCGCTTCGAGTGTTTGCTCCTCAGCTTCAAAATTTGGCACCTCAAGACACCACTCTTCCAATTCCACAGCGTCCCACTCATTCGCCAAATTTTCCCAGTCATTCTCACCAAAAGCGACATTGTCCTTAATTGTTATTGCTCGCAGTTGCTCGGCTGAGTAGTCTGCAGGAAGCACCTTGCAGGGCAGCTCTTTATATCCGAGTTCTTTGCAAGCCGTGTATCTCATATTGCCCCCTATTATAACAAACTTGTCTTCGTGAGGGTACACAATAAGCTCACGTGCCCCGAGCATTTCGGGATTGTCCTCGATAGATTTTTTTAGCTTTTCAAACTTTGCGTCCTTAATTAGTCGGGGGTTTTTTGGCAACCCGTCAATCTGTCCCTTGTTCTGCTCAATCGAGCTAATTGGGATTAACTTACTTTTGATAATTTCGATTTTTTGCATTATATTTGTGCTATTTAGTGCGAATATAGAATTATTTTGTAAATTTGTCAAACAAAAACGTTAAATTATGAAAAATCTTAAAACCTGCGTCGTTATTGCTGCCGAACTTATTACGAGCATCGGGAAAGTAGTTGAGGACAAAAAAGTCCAATTTTCGGAAATTCTCGGGCTTGCTCCTGAGCTTTTTAAAATCCCTAAATTGGTGTCGAACCTTGATGAGGCAATACTGGAACTAAAGGCGGGTATCTCCCCAGAGTATGCAAACGAGATTAAGTCTGAGGTTGGTGCAAAGTTAAATTTAGATAATGCCAAAGCGGAGATTATTACCGAGGCAACAATAAATTGGCTCATAATTACATCGAGTACCGTTATGCAAACAATATCTCAGTTAAAAAAATAGTTAGTTAGTCATTCTGGTTTTTTGAAGTGTGCCCCGTAGCGATACGGGGTTTTTTAATGCGAAAAGCCGTCCCAGAGTTGGAACGGCTAAACACTAACAAACAAAACAAGAAACTAAATGTCGTATTTATAAAGCTCGTAAGCCTCAATTATTTTGATTAGCGACTGAGCATAGTGCGGAGCGGTTGCATAACCCGCTTTTTTTAGCCCGTGTGCCCACTTTTTATATTCCGTGCGCTTAAGTTTACGAAGGTGCGAATATCTTTTCATACAGAGTAATTTTGAGTGGTCACGATATGAACGCCAAGCTGATTTATAAACTTGAAATTTGTCGTTTGGTATGTCATCACGGTAAACTGCATATTTACCAACGCCACGATATTTTATACCAAAGTGATTATTATGTTTGCGGCTTAATTCCGATTTGCCTGCATTGCTTTCTAAAATGCCCTGAGCGAGCTTAATGCTTACTGGTATATTAAATAACTCAGCTTCTTTCTTTGCCGTCTTTAAAAAGCGTTTTATGTAGGCATCTACGTGAGTCGGTATTTTTGTTTGTTGCTTCTGATTTGCAGGCGTTGCAAGTGGATAGGTAGCACTCGCAAAAAGTAAGGATGTTAAGAAGATTAGTGTTTTCATTGTGTTGTGTTTTGAAGTTAGTAAATTTTATTTCCACATCTTAAAGGTGTTCCGTCTGAGTTAAATATTTGCATTGCTGCCCTATCTTTAATCTTATAAATAAATCCATTTTCGCATCTTATATGATAATCCCAATGCATTCCAACTTCATAAGGGTCTTTAGGTTCACAGCATATTGCAATGCAAAAAATCACTGCAATAAATAAAATAAAACCTAATATGGTTTTCATTGTGTTATGTTTTGAAGTTAAAAAAGTAGTCCTGACAGGATTTGAACCTGTACTTTCAATAGTTTCCAATTGAAAGCTCTACCAAAATAAACAAGACAGGACTTTAAAATTGCGTTTTTGAATTATCCCCTGAACGCTAACAGTGCCAACACACGATTTGGAATACTTAGGCGTATCATCTTCGGTCCATACTCAGCGCTAAGCAGAGGGCTTATAGGTTTCATTGTAGTATATTTCACATTCTAGCTTACCAGTAGAAGGATAAAAGAAATCTTCGCTATTAACACCTGCATTAAAAGCGTCTTCTATCTGCTCTTTTTCCATTTCTAAAGCTTGTTCAATTTCTTTTTTCCAAGCATCTGTATGTTTGCCACATATCTGCTCAATTAACCATTGTACTGCTGTCATATCATTTCTTTTTATCAATTAACAAAATTAAACCGATGCCAAAGCATAAACCGCCAATAAAACAAAATACTAACATAAGATAAAGTTTTTCAAGTGTTAAACCGAATAAGAGCCCTATTCCCAAGCTTATAAGGGTCAATAAAATAGTGTGTTTCGGGCTCATCTTTCAGTATAAAAAGGTTTAATTTTTTCAAATTGCTTTCGGGTTCTTACCGTAATAAAAGCGTCTTTGTGAGCTCTTTGCCACGTTGTAAGCATAAACCACGCCTCCTCATAAGTATCGTAAGGTATCAAAATTCTGTATTGACTGCCTGCTTTTTCGTAGTGAGCCGTGTCGAAGTCACACATTGCTAAGTGCTCCGCCCGTACTAAGTGAGGATTTTTAGTGCTCATTATCTGGATGCAATAGATTGAGTCCTGAGTTTGTGCCATTGCTGAAACGCTCAGCATAAAGATAAAAAATAGTGTTTTCATTTTGAAGTGTTTTAAAAATTAAGTAAATAAGTTTATAATGTTTTTATCTAATTCAGTTTTACTATATCCGTATTTTTCAATATCGATTTTTCTTTGTTTAATAGTTTCAATCCAATTATTAGCACTTTTAAAAAAATCTTTTTTTATTTCGAACCCGTATGCCTTTCTATTTAATTCTAATGCCGCCACAATTGTTGAGCCACTACCAGCACAAGGATCAATTACAACATCTCCTTCATCTGTAAATATTTGAATTAACTTTTTTAATAGTTTTACAGGCTTTTGAGTTGGATGCAACTTTGGAATGCTATCATCATCGCGTTCCCAATCAATACAATTAAAAATCATTTTCCCTTTGTTTCTAAATTTTGGCAATTTTTCACGATAAAAAACTAAGCCATATTCGCAATTACCAACTATTTTCATATTAGCTTTTAAAACCTGAGCAGAAAAGTTTTTGCGAAATACTAAGTTAATATAATTATTTAAACCGTAGCGCTTAGCTAATTCAATTAAATACATTTGCTGGTCAAAAGCGCAAAAAACAATCATACAAGGAGCATCGTTTTTTTCTTTTGGTTCATTTTTAAGTAACTGACTGCAAAAGTGCATAAATTCAGCAGGTTTAAAATTTTCATCAGTATCAAAAAATGATTTTCCCGCTAATTCTGATTCTCCATTTTGGTTATCTCCATCTTTATACCAAGCTGGATTCGAAGCATAGGCATTATTGCCTAAATTGTAAGGAATATCGGCTATAATCAATTGCGCTTTTGTCGAAATATACCTTTTAAAGTTTTGAAAATGGTCATTAAAAATCATTGTTTTAAGTTTTTTGAAGTTATCGAATATTTAAAGATACATTTTCAACAATAAGAGCTCCGTCTATTAGTTGACCTGCCTCGAGTGCTTCCTTTAGTGCTGTTTTATTCGGCTCATACTTAATGCGCATAAATTCGCTCGGTATGGCATTTTCGTCCGTAATTGATACTGACTTACTTTTACGGCTCGATATTGTCACAAAAGCCGTTTTAATTTGCCCGTGCGCTATAACTGACTGGAGTAGCGTGTCCGAAAGTTTCTCGGCTGAGGTTTCGTATCTTTTGGCTATATCTTGCAGGCGCTTAATTTCGCTTTTAATTAGCTCTGCCTGCGACTTTAATTGTTTAATAACATAAACATAGCCCTCGCCCTTACTAAGTCGCTCAGATTCGGAAATTTCGAGAGCTGCTTCGAGTTCTGGTGTCATTTCGCCTCCGTTGTTTTCAATTGCGCTGTAAACTTCGTAAAGTTCGGCATCAATGTTAAATAGATTTTTCATTGTTTGAAGTGTTTTGAAGTGTTTATAAATATTTATTCTTGTTTTTTCTAATTTGTTGTGCTGTTGTAAGTTTGGTTTGTTTGGTTGTTTTAACGTTTGCAGTTTTCATAATCTTAATTTTTTGAAGTGTGATATATTTATTTCCTTATTTGTTGTTACAAAGGTAAAACAACTTTGCAGAATAAAAAACATTTTTGAACTTTTTTTTAAAATTTTTAAAACTTTTTTCTTTTTTGGTAGGAAATAGCCTCCAAACGTGCTCTTAATGCCAGTTTATACGCATCCCTTTTGTCTTGCTCACCTTTAAGACCCTTATAATTTTTAACTGTATAGCCAGATTCTTTGAGCGAGAATTGCATCGTCCTATTATCCCACTTCGTCCCCTTTTCTGCAGGGCTAACCGAATAAACACCAACTTTGAGCCGATATTTTGCGTAATCGACAGACATTTGGCTTACTGCCTGATTTTTTCCTACGTCCCGACTAATCTTTTCACGTGCAGGTGCTGAGCGTATTTTAGGGCTTATAAAGGTGTGATTTGTTTCGTTGCTGTTCTCAATACAGATAAAAGCTTCTAAGTTATTGTCCGCAATCTTATCGATAAATTCGACAAAATCAATAAAGGTTTTCATTTGCTGAAAGTCTGCAATATTGTCATTAAGTACGCAAACGTAAAAACCGCCCTCCCTGAATGCTGGGTCAACCCCTATATATAGTATCATTTCTTAATAATGTATTCCGAAATTGCCACTAAATCTAAACTTTTGACTAAAGTCATTACGTCCTTTCGGTTTTCACGTCTGAAAATATGGTATAATTCTCGGTTAGTCATTGGCTTTTTATCTTTACAGGCTACTTTAATAAAACCTTGCAGGGCTTCCCTTTTTACTAATATATAGCATCTGTTTAACTCAAAGGCAAATATATCAGCTTCGCCGTATAACCAACCGAAATCCCCGTTTACGTTCTTAATCTCGACCCAGTGAAAATCCTCGTTTGTTTCGGCATCGCTTCTGTTGAGCTTTCTTAGTGCCTTAACGTCAATTTTTTCATTACCTACAATTAAATCCCAGTGCTCTTTCATATCTTGTTCAGGCGTGGCGAAAACAACGTCTATAATATCATAGTTTAGAGCCTCACATAAAGATACTGCAAATTGATATTCTGCAAGCTTACCGACTTTAAATTGTTCCGTTTCGGTTATATTCATTAGTCAAGTGTTTTAACGTATTCTAAAAATTCCTCCCACGTTCTTTTTTTCATAAACTTTGCAACCTTTTTATCAATAAAGGCGTCTTTTGCTTCGTGGTAAACATACTCTACATTGTTTATTTTTATGCCTCCATACATTACTCCGATACTGATATATGGTTGCTGTGATGCGTGCAAAATTACTTTCATAACTGTTGAAATTTTTTAAGGTAGTTTAAAGTTGCTTTCATATTGTGCCCGTTAGGTCCGCCGTTCCACATTCGCGCTAATTCGTCATAACTTGGATAGTGTCCGTTCTTCATTGCGTAGGTATGGCAATTTATACCCATAACCGCCCAGAAAACACGCTCCGCCTTAGTGCTGTCAAACATATCTTTGTGTTCGTATTTGAGTAAGCTTTTAAGCCCTGAGGCTGTGACGCAAACGTCGTGCATTTGGTATCGCCCGAAAGCCCTGCCGCCGTCCCCGATTAGGCTGTCCGTGTTCAATGTTTCGAGCTGCCCAATTTTGCGGATAAAATAGCTGTCGCTGTCGCAGGTGTCCTTAGTAATGTAAATAGTTTTGACAATTACTTCGGGCTTTGCTTCTGGCTTATTTCCTGCAAATATTACGGCTGCAATAAGTAGGCTAAATAATATTGATTCTTTCATAAATTTTTTAATTTGCATAACTAATAATTTGTTTTAAGACCATTTCGTGGCATTCGTAAAAAGTATTAAAGACTTTTTTTCCGAGCCTGCTATCAAATAACATTTTGTCTTTGTACTCAATATGATAATGATAAGTGCCGTCAAGATACTGAATAACCTCACATTCGAATAGCCTATATTTATATGTCGTTTTCATTTTATAGGCTTTTTGATTTTCGAGTCCGACGTGGTAGAGAAAGTAAGTAGCAGCTCCGACGTCTTTGCGTTCCCTGCCGCCCTCTTTGTATTGATGAAAAGTAAATCCTGATATTGTCATTGTCTTTTATTTTAAAAATTCCCAAACATATAATTTTGAATAAACAATTTCTACTTTTTCCTTAAATTCTTTTCCAGCCCTTTCATTACCTTTTTCGATATTGTCCAGAAAATGTCTGCTACTTTTTGCATCGTACATATTTTGGAACGTTGCGGCTCTTTTTTGCAAACCTCTTTTAACTAAATACTCAGCCTCATTATATATCTTTTTTCTGGTATCGGTGTCAAGCTTTATGATATTATTGTCAATTAGAATTTTTGCCCAATGTATTCGAACATCCTCAAAAGTTTTGTATCTGGATTCAGTGCCATTTTTTCTGTACTCTAATTCAGCTTTAAATTCCTCAATTACTTCTTGACGGGCTATATAGTTTTTATGGTTTACCTCACTCATAAAAGTTTCGCCTCGCATATTTTTTTCGTGCTGAGCTTCCAGTTCCGAAATTGCTTTGTTTCGTTTTTTAAGATATTCTGTTAAAATATCGCCCAACATAGATACATTGAACTTTCCGTAATAAGCAACCATATTAACGTCAATTTCATTTTTAGCTCCCATTTCAAAAGCTATCTTTATTTCTGGAACTGAAATTGATTTGTAATTCCTTTGCACAAAAAGTGCGGATTCAGTCAATACGTTGTCGTTTAAGTCATCGTTCTTTATACCGCAGTATATTTCAGCACAAAAGCGCAAAGCCATTGATATAGATATTACGGCATCCTGTTCATTTAGGTTCTTGATTGCCAAATACTGATTGCATAAAATTATCTCGCATTTGTCTCTGCTCATTGAGAGATTTGAGGGCATTTTCGACAATGTTAGTAACAGATTTGCGCCTAATTTCTTGCTGTTGTTCTGAGTTGTTAAGTTCATTTTTTAAAGTTTTAGATTTGATTTGTAATTGCAGAATATATTTTTCAAATTTTGATTTTCTGAATAATGTTGACGGTACAAAGTTTTTATAAATTTCAGTTCCTTGCCATTCATTATTTTTCATTTTAACTACTGCTATAATTTCCTCTAAATTTGCCCCGTCAGATATTCGTTCTTTAATTAGCTTATAAGGCTCATATTTTTCAATTCCTGACTTTGTATTTGGAATTTTATATTTTACTCCGCTTAACTCAGTCAGTAGCTCCAAAACCTGAGTAACCTCAAAATAATACTTTGCATTTTCTGCAGGTTGAATTTGTTTGTCATTTATAGAAATAATATCCTGACTATTTTCATAAAAAGAAAAATCGCTTTTCTCTTTATCTGAGTTAGTAATTGTGTTAGTAATTGTGTTAGTAATTGTGTTAGTAATTGGTATTGTATTTACCATTTGGGAAGTTGCATTTTCCCGTTCGGTAAATTCCATTTGCCCATTTGGTAAAATGGATTTGCCCATTTGGGAAGTTGCATTTTCCTTTTTTGAACTATTGATTTGCAGGAACTCATTTTCATTCATAAAGGCATACCAAATAGTCCTATCAAAACCAAGCTTGTTATAATTGCCCTTTATTAAAATATTTAGTTTTAAGAGGTTTTGAAGTATTGACCTAACTTGTTTTTCAGTCCAGAAAGGAAACAGCTCAGATAAGGCGCTTATAGTGTTATAAGTCCAATAATGACCGTCATAAAAATTTGTATTGTTAGCTTTGTTTAGCCTAATCCAATATTGAAAAGACTTAATCATTATAGCCTCGTCAACTCCGTATTTTTTGGCAAAATTTATGTCAAAACTATATTCCATTGTTATAAATAAAAAACCCGTTATAATCTCCAGAGGTACCAGACTCTTTTGATTACACGGGTTGATATGATTATTTTATTATTATAGTTTTATGGTAGCTGGTACTCCGCCGTAAAACATACACAAAAATACAAAAAGCACCTGAATAAAAAAACTTTTTGCGCTGTTTTTTTAAGCAACGGTAATACTTTGTGTCATATAGTCAACAATTGCAGCCGACAAAGTGCGCTTATTAGCTCCGACCAAATTGTGGTTCCTATCGGGGCGTGTTATGCCTTTGGCGTTCAATTCGTCGATAATGCTATTCACAATATCAAAGACCTCTTTTCTTTGCCCCTCGCTAATTTTGCCAGCGATATAATGCGAGCTAAACTTTTTTAGTAATAGCTCAACCGTTGAGGCTTTGCTTAGTTTGTGCATTTCTGCAAGGTAGGTAATCCGAAAATTCAACCGCTCAGTCATTTTCACTAAGACTTGTTTATTGCGCTTACTGACCTTTTTACGCTCTATCGGGTATAATAGAGCGTTTAAAGTCGTTTCAATTTCGGGAGTGATATTTATTCTTACTAGCATAGGTTTAAAAGTTCTTTTTGTTCTTTAGTTAATATGTAAAATTTTTCAACGTCTTGCAGGCGTTCTGGATTGTTTGAAATCCATTGTAATAACTTTTGCATTTCGTCCTCAGTTCTAACCTGCTTTTTCTCTTTTGGCTTTTCTAACTGCTCTTTTTTGATACTGCCAGCACTTTGAGCGTCGTCATCAATATCAACACTAATTCCAAGCATTGCAGAAAGGGCGTAACGTTTAGCGTAAGTTATACCACCTCCAAGCTCTTGTAAGGCGTTTGTGCCCTTATTGCCACTCATAGGGCTAAAAGGCATCTCTGACTGGATATATTGCCCAGAAACGTGATATAAAGCCGTTACAAGGTATTCCCCCGCTAATGCCTGCACTATTGCCAAATTATTCGAGCTTAGTATCGGGCGAATTGTGTGTAAAATATTGTCAAGGCTTAGATATTTGTTTCGTAGGTGCTCATTCTTTGCATCCTTTTTGAGCCCCGCCTTTTGAAACTCAGCATTGAACTTTACGAGCGACTGAATTAACTCGCTAATGTTTTCAGATTGTTTGTACATAATTAAAGTTTTTGAAGTGTGAAAAAATGCAGTTGGTCGGATGCTGCTCCCCGTTATTTTTAGTCTATTAGTTGTTGTCTTCTTTGTTCCTCGTAGTAAGATTCAAGAATTTGTATTTGCTCCTCTGTATACTCAATACTTTGAATTGAAGTGCTACCCTCGCGCATCTCTAAAACTTCGTCAAAGGTCGGTACTACTTTTCTAACCGCCTTAGAAGTTAGCTCCTGAATTTGCAGCAATTCTGTGTGAGTAATTTGGTAAATTTCGATAATAGATTTAATATCTTGTTCGTCGTTATCGGCTAATGCAATAAGTAAGTTAAGAATTGCGTTTGCTACCTCTTTGTGAGTAAAACTAAATTCCCAAATAAGTCTGTGATAAAATTTTAAAGTTTTCATAATTTGAAGTTTTTGAAGTGTTTATAAATATTTATTCTTGTTTTTTCTAATTTGTTGAGCTGTTGTAAGTTTGATTTTTTTTGTTATTTTAACGTTTTCAGTTTTCATAATAGTTAATTTTGAAGTGTGATTTATTATTCTTTTCGTTCTTTGTTGTTACAAAGGTAAAACAACTATTTTAATAAAAAAAGCTTTTACTAAAAAAAGTTTCGCCAAAAGTGAAAATAATTTAAAAAAGGCTGCCAACCTCCCCAGATTGACAGCCAAACGCACCCCTAGAATGAAAAAAATTAAGCTTTATTTTCTACTTTTTCGACTTTCTTTTGCTGTACCTTTCCATAAAGTAGCGTCCCCGTAAAGGCTGCAATTGAGCCCAAAAAGATACTCATTCCAGACCAATCCAAAGACGTACATTTTAAAGCGTGGATTAAGATATAAGTAAAAATACCTAAGCATAGCAAACAAACGCAAAGTGTCCCCAAAAATAGCGTCACTCGCATTGAGCTTATATCTGTACTTTCTTTTAAAAAATTGAACATATTAGTGCAGCTTTTCGATTGTTTCAACTAATAACAAAAGCTTTCGCATCATTGCCGTATTATTTTCGACTACATTATTATTTAGGCTTACTGTTTCCAAAAGTTTTGCCCTATCCTCTGTCAAATAGTCCTCGAGCTTTTTCTCCAATTCCTGAATCCTTGACTCGTTCTTTTTATGCCAAATAAAAAACTGCTTACCCATAAAGTAAATAAGCGCAATCATTAAGATAGCAAAGACACCTAAAACGCCATAATTTGCAAGATTTGAAATTGTACTTTGCTCAGTAATTTGCAAAAATAAAGTATTCATTTTGTTTTAAATTCAATTATTTGTAAATATTTGACCCACCAACAATCAATATTTTCGTTATAATATATCTGATATAGTGGAAGCATATAAGCCCCGTTCGGCATACGTAAAGGCGTGAACCTATGACCATCTACATAATACCGACTTGCTAAATATTTGACTTCCTCTTCATCTAATATACCCCCTAACATTATAATTCAATCAAAGTAAAATTTATTTTCTGATTAGGCTGAAAAATCTTTATAGCCTCGAACCATTGCTTATCGGGCACTACCATACAACCTGCCGACCATTGGTCAACAATTGAACCGAGACCGCCTCTGTGAAAGTTTATGCCGTAATAGCCCTTAGTCTTAATATTTTTGTCGATAGTAGCATCTTTATTGCCGTCCCGATATACTTCAATAGCTCCAGACTGATAAAAGTAAGGAGCGCCTAACCAAAGGCTTTTCCAATTTGCTGAGGTAGTGAAAGTATGTGAGCCGATAACTTGCTGCTCACACGCAACCGCCACGCCCGTAATGCCGCCAACAGTCAAAGGGTTGTAAACATAAAAATTCCCCGCCTTAGTCGTGCACGGCAAAATCATATCGGCATTTCTGTTCGAAAATCGAACAACAATATCAGAAAATTTATTATCGAATGTTTGATTTAAGCGCAACCAAACAAAGTCATTAACTGGTTTTACCCATCCTCTGATATTGCACTCAGCATCGACTAATTGCTTCGCTCCTGCAAGGCTAAGAGACCCGATAATGCCGTCGATAGCACCTGAATAATATCCCCTATCTTTTAGTATCTGTTGAAATTGTTTCATTATCAAACAATAAATTGAGCTAACCAAATATTAACCATATCGGGCACATCTGCATCGTCCCAAGTGTCAGTATAAGGCATATTCTCAGCACGTACACCAAAAGAGGCATAATTAGTATTTAAAAGCACATCAACGCCCAAAAGTTTATCAAGTGCTTTATCTGAAATTGTGTTTAGGTTAATTGATATTGCAGGGTCTGTTATCTCTACTTGAAACTGAGGAAACTTGTATGTCATTTTATTATTTTTTTATGTTATGAAAGTGTTGTTCCTGTTACGGTGAAAGTTCTACAAGGGATATAAGTATATGAATATACTTTTAAATCTTGTGTTATAGATCCTGCTGTCAATAATATATAAGCGTTTGTTGTTGTATCCGAAGTTGTTGAAGTCCAGAAACCTTGATTATATGCTGTCGAAATATTGAAAGGTGAATAATTAAGCCTTAATGCTGTTCCAAAATTTAAAAGACTTTGCAGTTCCATAAAATTAGGTACTCTCCAACCACTTGTAAAAGTGCCTATACTTAAAGCTAATGCTCCGTCTATTGCATTATTCCACGTTACATTTGCCGACCTTGTTCTCCTCCATCCTAAAACAGTTGAGCCGTTGAAAGTACTCCAATCTATTACAATATTATTTGTGTATGTTTGACCGCCTAACTCATCAGTAAAACGATTGGTGTTGCCAAAAGGGTTATTTTCAGCTAATACCGTAAAACTTACATTTCGACCACGTTCCAAGTCACCATCATCGCCTGTCCTGTAACTTATTGTTTGTCCTGTTTTCATTAGCTGTGCCGTTGTTCTGCTGACTGCAGCTGCAACCGCTTTTATATAGTTCCCTATCATATTTTTTTACGCTTTTGTTATGTTAAGATTTACAACCCCTGCAACCGATGCTGTGACAGTAACTTTGCTACCTACTGCGATTGTATTTGTTAAAGTATATGCCGCTCA
>Ga0315902_10001839_pt1 | contig 33665 bp, 39 predicted proteins | sample LakEriMetagenome_9_FD_203523 | JGI IMG/M metagenome (GOLD analysis project Ga0315902, IMG submission 203523) | Freshwater fungal communities from buoy surface, Lake Erie, Ohio, United States - Buoy 12 MA117 | ecosystem: Environmental > Aquatic > Freshwater > Lake > Lake biofilm | place: USA... | reverse complement strand
CACTGACCATCCTCTACACCAACCACCGCCAGCAACAGGTCACGGAGACTTTCGTGCTGGGGGCGGATGGCAAGGTGGTCAGGTCTGTCGCTGCCTACGCGTGACCGACGACAGTCGTGGTTTCCGCCGGAGCATTCGCGCGCATCTTGGATGCGTAGATCGCCGACTCCATCGCGATGGTCAGGCACTGCGCCGGCGGCAGGATGCGCGAGGCGCTGAGCAGCATGTTGGCGGCGGCCTGCGCCGTGATGGCGACCCATGACTTGCGGTTGGCAATGCCGCCCGCCGTGCGGATGGCGGGGCTTATCTCGCCGGCGAGGGCGGCGAAGGCGACGGGTCCGACCAGTTTCAGGAGGTCGCGCGTGGACGCCACCGGCTGAAGCTTGTCCTCGACGGAGGGGCGGCCCTCCTTCGGCGTGTTGAACGAGTCGCTGACATGGCGGAACATCGCCGGCACGTTGGGCAGGTCCTTGCGATCGAGACCTTTGGTCAGCGCGGCCGAAACCATCATGTTCCAGACGCGCGAACGTGCGAGCAGGGGATCGCTGACGCTGTAGAGCATCTCGTTGAGCGCATCGCCATAGAGGAAGATGCGGCCGTCGGCCTTGAGGGTGACTTCCGAGAGTTTCTTTTCGGCGGTCGCCTTCTCCATCTTCTCGACGTCGGAAAGAAGCGAGACCTGGGCTGCGACGCCTGCGACGGCGCCGATGGCGGCCATCACCGTCGGCGCATGAAGCTTGCCCTCAAGTGCGATGCGCGGAGGAAGATTGCGGATCAGGTTGCCGAAGGCGTAGTTGCACGCCGTCTCGTCGGCTTGCCCGGCCCAGGGGAAGGGGTTGCCGGTGTTTGCGTTCGGCGCCTGCTTTTCGAGTGTGGTTGTTCCGTTCATGTGCAGTCTCCCAGAAGCGTTTGGGCTGTCCAAGCAACTATCGGGCCGCGCGAAGATTAACCATCGGCGCTCTGCAAAAAGTCATTGACCCTCACGCATCGTGAGGCCGCAGAACAGCGTCATGAAGGATCTGACCGTCAAGCAAGTTGCTGCGATTTCGGGCGTAACGGTGCGCACGCTGCACCATTATGACGAGATCGGCCTGCTCGCACCGGCCCATATCGGGGCGAATGGTTATCGCTACTACGGCCGCGCTGAACTGCTCCGGCTGCAGCGGATCCTTTTCCATCGCGAACTGGGCGCGCCGCTTGGTGAAATCGCGGCGCTGCTGAACCTCGAGGGCGAGGATCAGGTCGGCGTCCTGATGCGCCATCGGGAAAAGCTGGAGGCGGAGCGGGAACGCTATCGCGTCCTCATCGAAACCATTTACCGCACGGTCGCAGCCGTGAAGGGCGAGGCGAATATGTCCAATGCAGATCTCTACAAGGGTTTCTCTGCCGAGAAGCATGCCGCGTACGCAGCCTGGCTGGTCGAGCGCTATGGCGATACGATGAAGGACGACATCGCGCGCTCGCGCAAGGCGCGGGGGGGCATGTCAGGGGCCGAACAGGGCGCGGCGATGGATGAGTTGAAGGACATCGAGACTGCGCTTGCAGAGGGCATGACGCGTGGCATCGCGCCAGGCTCGGAGCCGGTGGACGGCATGATCACGCGACACCGCGCATGGGTGGCGGTTGCCTGGGGCAAGCCGTGCTCGCCGCAGGCCTACGCGGGGCTGGCCGATCTTTATCTCTCGCATCCGGATTTCGTGAATCGCTACGAGACGAGTGCACCCGGATTTGCGGTATGGCTGACGGACGCGATGAAGGCGCATGCAGCGCGCGCGGCGCAGGTCTAGCGTGCGGCGCGACGGGTTTGCGCAGGCGAACGCCGGGCCGGCTTGGCTTTCTTCGCGGTCGCCTTCTTGCGCACCGGCGCGGCGGGCTTTGCCTTGAGCGTGGATACCACGGGCCAGCGGCCTGTCTCTTCTTCCCAATGCGCGCGGCAGAGGGAGACGTACATCGACTTCTCGATGCCGACCTGGTCGCCGCTTGTGACCGCGCGGCCGTCGGCTGTGCGGCGGACGACCATGGTGGCTTTGCTGCCGCAATGGCAGATGGTGCGGATCTCGCGGAGATTATCGGCGATGGCGAGGAGTTCAGCGGAGCCGGGGAAAAGCTCGCCGCGGAAATCGGTGCGCAGGCCGTAGCACAGAACCGGAATGCCGAGACGGTCTGCGACGCGTGCGAGTTGCCAGACCTGCGGTTTCGTCAGGAACTGCGCTTCGTCGACGAAGACGCAGTCGATCTTCTTCTTGCGGTGTTCGCGATTGATCCAGGCGTGCAGGTCGTCAGATTCGCCATAGAGCAGCGCATCGGCGCTGATGCCGATGCGCGAGGTGATGTGGCCTTCCTCGGTCTCGGCATAGAGCGCCGAAGTGAAGAGCAACGAACGCATGCCGCGCTCTTCGTAGTTGTAGGACGCCTGCAGCAGCACGGTGGACTTGCCGGCGTTCATGGCGGCGTAGGAAAAATACAGTTTCGACATGGCCGCTCTCCGGACGCTGCAAGTCTGCAGCGGTCAGGCCAGGAGGCCAAGCAAGAGCCGGCGCAACCCTGACGGTTTCTGGGGATGAGCGAACGCCGGCCTGTGCGGCGATCCTATTGCGGCAGGCCGGCCGCGACGAATTTCGCCAGGTCGTCGAGCTGATCGGCGGAGAGGGCCGCGGCCATCGGGGGCATCTTCTCGCCGGGGCTGACCATGCCCTTCACGATCTTTTCCTTCACGGCGTCGTAGTCGAGGCCTGCGGTGAGGGCGACGCCCATCTGCGTGCCCTGACCCGTGGGGCCATGGCACATTGCGCACGAGCCCGCGCCGGCATAGACGGCGCGTCCGTTGGCGAGTTCTTCGGTGGTCGGTCCGGCCGATGCTGCGGGGATGGCTGGCGCGACCGCGGCCGCGGGCGCAGCTGCGTCGGCAGGCGCGGTGGAGAGGCTGTCGGTGGTGTTCTCGGCGGCGGGGCCGCTGGGGCCGACGGGCTCTTCGGCGATCGGCGCGGGCGGCGGCGTGGCGGGCGCGGGTTCTTCGGCCGCGGGCGTGCAGGCCGCGATGAGGGCGAGTGTCGAGAGTGTCAGAGTTGCAAGACGAAAGTTCACGCGAAGCCCCCTTTGAGTACGCCTGTCCCGGATCCGTGCGGCATAGCCGGATATCCCGGCCCCTTCTGTCTGCCGAATGAACTGATCGCAACCCCCGTTCCGCCCCCGGGGACTTTGTTCACGCAGGTGTGGGCGCGTGGCCGGCAGCGGCAACGCCCGGGAAGATGTGCACGCCCTGGCGGTTGGCGCGCTTGATGAGTTCCGCGAGCGTGATCTGACCGAAAGCGCCCTTCCAGCCCTTGCCGTGGAACGCGCTCACGGGTGTTGCGGCGCGCAGGTCGCTGAGGGGCGTCACGTCCTCGACCAGCATCAGGCGCGGGCCTGGCTCGTGGCAGGCCAGAACAAGCGATGACAGGGCCATCGGATCGAAGGCGGCGACCAGGATGGTCTCGCCGCGCCATTCGTGGAGCAGGGCGGCGAGGCCGTGGCTGTCGGCGAGGGAGCGGGTGTCGTGGAAGAAGACCGGCTCCGACATCAGCGGGTTGAGCCCTGTGGCGGCGCCGGTGTTGCGCGTGCGGATCAGCGGCTGGTGCGTGCGGCGGCGCGTGTGTGCAATCGTCCAGCCGAGGCGGCGGCCCAGCGTGAGCAGCTGGCGGGCGGCGCTGCCCGCTTTTGCATCAGGCGTGCGGTCGGGCACGGCGTCCGCCTGCAGGTCGACGCAGATGAGGCGACAGGTCGAGTTGTCCATGGGGAGACCCTGGAGCTGGAAGGCTAAGCTGGAAGACGTCGGTCGGGAGGCGGCGGTTATGCCACCGCAGGGCGGGCGGCCGACCGGTCGAGGACACTTTCCTCGTCCCACTCACCCTCGGGGCGCATCACGACATAAGGGTCGCTGTCCATCGTAACGGCGTCATTGCGCGCCGCGAGTTCGCGATAGCATTCGACGTAGTCGTAGTCCGAGAAGCGGAAGCCCTCGCGGCCCTCGCGCGGGTGGAAGCCGAGCTGCTTCCAGAATGGCACGAGGCGCTTCTGGATGTAGCCGAGCACATGGCGGTAGCCCTTGCGTCCGATCATGTCGACCGCCGTCGCGATCATCAGCTTCACGAGTGCGCCGCCGCGCACATGCTTCATCACGCACACGCGCTCGATCTTGGCGAACGATGCGAACCAGCGGATGCGAAGTGTCGCGACCGGCTCGTTGCGGAGGTACGCAATAAGGTGGGAGGAGGAGAGGTCGTTGTTGTCGAACTCCTCGTCATAGGGGCAGTCCTGTTCGGCGAGGAACACGGACGCCCGGATCGCGACGACTTTCATGAAGTCGTTGAGATCGCGCACCATCTCGATGCGCAGGTCATTGTTTGCGTGATTTGCTTGGACCGACATCATGCCGCCATCTCCATGACCGAGGCGCAGCGCCAGAAAAGGTGGGGGGTATTGTCGAACGGGAAGAAGCCGAGATGGCGCATGATGCGCGCGCCGGCTTCAGTGGAGTCCCGCCCGAAGAAGGGCAGGTCCGGAAAGTAGCGGTCGATCAGTGTACGCAGGCCAAGCACCAGCGCGCCGCGGCTGACCTGATCCTTTCCGGCGTAGCACCAGCAGTAGAAGCCAGCGAGCGGCTCGCCCATGCGGGCGACCCATTTTTGATCGATGTTAGCCGCATCGAACGTGTTGTCGACGAGGGCTGCGACGCCTGCAGCGGTGAGCGCGAGCGGAGCAAGGAAGCCTGTGACCTCTCCGCGGCGGCGGATCACCCAGATCGATGCGCCGGTCAGTGCATCGACACGCTTGATCTCGTCGAGCGAGGCGAGGCCCGGCCCGAGTTCCTGCGTTGCGAGTGCGTGCACGTCGGCGAAATCCTGGTCGCTCGCTGCATGCTCGAGACGCACTGCCGCCATCATCGCTTCGGATGCGCCGTGCATGTATTGTGTATGCAGACGTTCGCCTCCCAGCGAACGTAAAAGCGATGTCGCGCTGTTCCCCATCACCACCCCCCTCACACCCCGACCGTTCTGGCCGTTAATCACTTGCTAACCATTCAACACAAACTGGAGCCTTGCACCATTGCGTTTCAGGCAGAGCGGGTATGACGGGCAAGGACCTCAACGAACGTCCTATCCGCGAGCTGGTCGATTGGTCGGACCTTCGAACATTCTACGCGGTGGCGACGGTGGGCTCGATGAACGCCGCCGCGGAACTCATGGGCGTGACGCAATCGGCAATCTCGAAACGTCTCGGACAACTTGAACAGCGACTTGGCGCGCGCTTGCTGGAGAGGTCGCCGACAGGCATTCAGCTAACAGAGGCAGGCGCAGAAGCGCTCGATCACGTGACAACCATGATGCGCGCAAGTCAGTCTCTGGAGAACACGCTGCGTGGTCTTGAGACGAAGACACAGGGTGAAGTGAAGATCTGGGCCAATGACGGCATTCTGGCCTTCTGCATTGCTCCGAATGTTTCGTCTTTCCTTGCCGAGAACCCGGGCGTGCGCCTGGCGATGACGTCGGACCGCAACCTTCCGAAGCAGGGGCAGGGCTATGCGGATGTCGTGATCGGGTTCGATCAGCCGGTACAGGGCGACGTCGTTTCGTTTCCAATCGCGACGCTGCACTACTGTGCGTTCGCCTCGCGCGACTACATCGCGACGTACGGTGTACCGACCGGTCCGCTCGATATTGGCGCGCACCGTGTCCTGAATCACACGCTCTACAGCGAGAATCCGGGCTGGAAGGATAAGACGGCCCAGATCGCGGCGCTGGTGGAGCCCGCCTTGCTGACCGATTGCAGTGCATCCCTGTTGCAGGCGACGGCCTCGGGCGCGGGAATAGCGGTTATGCCGAGCTACGCGGTGCGGCTGGATGCGCGGCTGGTCGCGCTGCCCATGCCTCCGCTGGCGTCGGTGAAGGTCTGGCTCGGGTTTCACGAGAGTGCGCGCCGGGCGCCGCGGGTGCGCAATGTTGTAAGCTGGGTGCGACTGATGTTCGACCGCCGGAAGAACCCCTGGTTCCGGGAGGACTATGTGCCACCGAGCCTGTTCGACAACGCGCCGGCCATCGCCTGGCCGGACGAGCGTGCGGCGTAAGCGCCACGCCTGGGCAGACGCCGGTTCCTGCCAAAAAAAGGTCCAGATTGCGGGGGCACGCTCCACATTCCGGGGCGCAGCAGATATTCAGCGGCCGTGACCGTTGAGGTCGCCGCGCCCCGCTTGAAAACGCGCCAGCAGGCACAAACTAGCTCTGCATGTCCCGTTTTCGGGCCCAGACGAATTCTCCCGGCATACCCGGGCATAGACGGAGAAGCAGATGAATCGCGGTGTTGTTGTCGGCGCGGTTGGTGGACTGGTTGCGGGAGTGAGCCTCGGGGCCCTTGCGCTGGCCGCTCCTTCCTTCGCGCTTTTCTCGCAGAGCGGAGCGGTGGTCGCAGCCCCGGCGGCAGCGCAGCTGGCGTTGCCGGCCATGTCGCAGCAGGCCCGTTGGGGCGTGCTGCCGAACCTGGCCGACCTGGTGGAGGCGGCGTCGCCCTCGGTGGTGCAGATCGAGGTTCGCAGCCAGGCGCGGGCGCAGACGATGCGCCAGCCTGGCCCCAACCCGTTCGAGGGAACGCCCTTCGAGGACTTCTTCCAGGGCGCGCCCGGCGCGCCGCAAGGTGAGATGCCTGACCAGCGCGCCTCGGGCTCGGGCTTCTTTGTCGAGGGCGGCTATGTCGTCACCAACAACCATGTCGTCGAAGACGCGACCAAGATGACGATCCTCCTGAGCGACGGTCGCCGTTTCGATGCGGAACTTGTCGGCACCGATCCCAAGACCGACCTTGCCGTGCTGAAGATCGCGAACGGCAAGGACCTGCCGCGCGCCCTGCCATGGGGCGACAGCGGCGTTGCACGGCCGGGCGACAGCGTGTTCGCGGTCGGCGCGCCGTTCGGACTTTCCAACACCGTCACGGCGGGCATCGTCTCGGCCCGTGGCCGTAACCTCAACGGCCAGTATGACGACTTCATCCAGGTCGATGCGCCGATCAACCGGGGCAATTCCGGCGGCCCGCTGCTCGATCACACGGGCGCGGTGATCGGCGTCAACTCGCAGATCTTCTCGCCCAGCGGCGGGAATGTCGGCATCGGCTTTGCGATCCCGTCCGACCAGGCCAAGGGCATCGTGCAGCAGATCGTGCAGAACGGCTCGGTGCAGCGCGGCTGGCTGGGCGTGGCGATTGCGCCGGTGACGCCGGAAATCGCCTCCAGTCTCAGACTGGCCGATGCGAAAGGCGCGATGGTGAACTCGGTGACGGCGGACAGCCCGGCTTCGAAGGCGGGGGTGCGTGAAGGCGACGTGATCCTGTCATTCGGCGACCGTCCCGTCGCCAGCGTACAGGACCTGACCCGCGCGGTGGCCGACACCAAGGCGGGCGCCACGCGCGACATGAAGATCATCCGGGACGGCCGCAATCAGACGCTGAAGGTCAACATCGCGGCGCTGAAGGACGAGGTGCAACGTCCACAACTTGCCAGCGCTGCTCCCAGCGCCACGCGCGGCAGCGTCACGGAGATGGCGGATCTCGGCCTCACGCTGGGCGTCAATGGATCGGACGTGGTGGTCACCGCGGTGAAGGTGAACTCGCCGGCAGGCGAGGCGGGCATCCGCACCGGCGACAAGCTGGTGAAGGTGAACCAGACGACGCCGGGCACGCCGGAAGCGGCCAAGAAGGCCGTGGAGGACGCGAAGAAAGCCAACGGTCAGGCCGTGCTGCTGCAGCTTGAGCGGCAGGGAACCAAGTATTTCGTCGGCGTGCCGTTCAGCGGCTGATCTGCCGGAACTCTGGAATCGGAAAGCCCGGGCCTCGCGCCCGGGCTTTTTATTTGCGCCGGGCGGGGCGGTTAATTCGCGGCAACCGCCAAAAGCGCCCGGAACTGGCTGTCTCCGCTGCCGGGCGGCAGGTTTTGCCTACCCTTTCTTAACCACTCATTTGCGAGAGTTAACGGCCGCAAACCATAAACTGCGTTGGAGATCAGGCATGGATGGCCTGGAAGTTCTGGATTTTGGCCGCGACGCTCTCTGGACCACGGTCTGGATGTGCGCCCCCGCCATGATTGCCGGTCTTGTCGTGGGTCTCGTGATCGCCTTCTTCCAGGCGCTGACGCAGATCCAGGAGATGACGCTGGTCTTCGTACCCAAGATCATCGCGATCTTTGCGGCCCTGCTGATCTTCCTGCCGCTGATGGGAGGCTTGCTGGCCAACTTCGCAGACCAGGTCTTCACCCGCATCGCCGAATTCTAGGGGAGCCGAGACGCGTTGGACTGGCTGACCCAATACGCCTGGATCGGGATGCTGCTGTTCTCACGGCTTGGCGCCGTGCTGATGGTGGCGCCGGTGTGGGGCGAGCAGGCGATGCCGCCGATGATGCGGCTGGGGATGGCGCTCCTTGTGACCGCGACCCTCGCCCCAGCGCTGGCGGGAAGCGCGCCGCAAGCGCCGGCGGACATCATCATGGCGATCCCGCTGATCATCTTCGAAATCGTCATCGGCCTGATCCTCGGGCTGGGCGCGCGCCTGATGATGAGCGCGCTGCAGGTGGCGGGCGCGACCGTGGGTCTCGCCTCGGGTCTCGGCTTTGCGCAGCAGGTTGACCCGATCGCCAGCCAGCCGGCGGCGATCTTCTCCGGCTTCTTCTCGCTGATGGGCCTGCTGCTGATCATGTCGGCGGGACTGCATCGCGTGATGCTGGAAGCTGCGGCCGACAGCTACCAGATTTTTCCACCCGGAGCCTTTCCGCCGATCGGGGACGCTTCGAGCTTCATGATCGATGCGGTGTCGAACTCGTTCAGGCTCGGCATCCAGATCGCGGCGCCGGTGCTGATCTTCTCGCTGATCTTCAACATCGCGCTCGGCATGGTCTCGCGGCTCATCCCGCAGGTGCAGGTGTTCATGACGGCGATGCCGCTGTCGATCATCCTCAGTCTCGCGGTGATCGCGCTGGGGCTGGGCGGCGGTTTGATGATCTGGCTCGAGGCGATGGAGACGCAGATGCGCGTCTTCACGGTGCGATAGGGGCGCGCCATGGCCGACGAGCAGGATGACAGCCAGAAGACAGAAGAGCCGACACAGAAGAAGCTTGAGGACGCGCGCAAGAAGGGCGACATCGTCAAGAGCCTCGATGTCCCGATCTGGTTTCTGTTCCTCGCGACGGCCGGGATCATGTCTGCGGCGGGGCCGCTGGCGGCGATGATCGCTGATCCGCTGGTGCGGATCATGGACCATCCTCACGCCTTCAAGCTGACCGATGGCGGCGCGCAGCAATTGCTCGGCGCGCTGCTGATGTCGCTGGCGCTGCCGCTAGGCATCATCTTCTCGGTGATCGCGGTCGCCAGCGTGCTCGGCCATGTGATCCAGCACCGCCCGCTGTGGACCGGCGAGAAGATGAAGCCGGAACTTTCCAAGCTGTCGCCGCTGAAGGGACTGCAGCGGATGTTCGGCATGCAGGGTTGGATGAACCTGCTGAAGTCGTTCCTGAAGATGGGAGCCATGACGGCGGCGATGATGTACGCCGTCTGGCCCGAAGCTGCTGCGATTTCGGAATCCGGCAGGCTGGATCCTGAAGGCCTGCTGCTGATGACGCAGGTGATCGCGGGACGCCTGCTGCTCGCCGCGATCGTCGTCATCGGCATCATCGCGGCGATCGACTACGCCTACCAGCGCTTCGACTTCATGAAGCGCATGCGGATGTCGCGCCAGGAAGTCCGCGACGAGGTCAAGCAGCAGGAAGGCGACCCCTATATTCGCGCGCGCCTGCGCCAGATCCGCCTTGAGCGCTCGCGCAAGCGCATGATGCAGAACGTGCCGAAGTCGACTGTCGTGATCACCAACCCGACGCACTATTCGGTTGCGCTGCGCTACGACCCCGAGGTCGATGCGGCGCCGGTCTGCATGGCCAAGGGCGCCGACGAGGTGGCGCTGCGCATCCGCGAGAAGGCCAAGGAGCACGGCATTCCGATCGTCGAGAACGTGCCGCTTGCCCGCGCGCTGTTCGCAACCGTCGAGATCGAGGAAACGGTGCCGCGCGAGCATTTCGAAGCGGTGGCCAAGGTGATCGGCTTCGTCATGAACACCGCGAAGGGGAGGAAGCGCTGATGTCCGCCACCGCCGCGGCCCGCCGCAGCCTTGTTTTGACTCGCGATTTTCCGGTAGCCGCAAGGTGGCCAATGCGTCAGATTCACGTGCAGACTCAAATCGTTAACCTACCCGGGGCTGATGGGCTTCGGGTCTCCCGCCCACTTGCCGATCGCCCGACCTAGAAACGGAATTCCGCCCATGGCTGATGCGAACGAACCGCTCGCTTACGAGACCATCGAGACCCCGGCGCCAGCGGCCGCCAAGGGCTTCGACTGGATCCAGCTTGGCTTCTGGTCGGCGCTGGTGATCGCGGGTGGAGCCGCCGGCATGGCGCTGACATGGCAGGATGCGGTGGGTCCCTCGGGCGCCGTGCTGGTCATCGCGCTGGCGGCCATGACGCTTGTGCTCGTGCTCTGGGCCGTGCGCGGCGCCGGGCGGAAGCTGGGCGTGTTCCCCGAACGCGGTGCGGCCGAAGCGGCGGCGCAGTCGACACGGCGGCACGTCTGGCTGGAGGCGCTGAACGAACCCGCACTGATCTCGGACAGGGGCGGGGCGAGCGTTGCCGCGAACCAGGCTTACCAGGAACTGGCGCAGCTGGCGCACGAAGTCGGCGACAGCGCGCATGCTCCGTCGGTCGACCGGCTGTTCTCGTCGAACCCCGGCATGGCGGCGCCAATCTATCGCTTGTCGAAGGCCGCGAAGACTGGCGTTGCCCGCACCGAACTTCTGCCGGCGCTGCTCTTCGGCGACAGCCTTACCCCGACGCAGTTCGAGGCGAGCGTCGCGCCGCTGGGCAAGACGCGCTCGCTGTGGCGCCTGCGTAAGATCGAGACTGCAAGCGTGGTCGCGGGCGGGTCCGTCGATGCGCGCGCGCTGTATGTTGAAGATGCGCCGGTCGGCTTCTTCTCGGCGCGCCGCGACAACCGTGTCGTCTACATCAACCAGGCTTTGCGCCAGATGCTGGGTCTGCCGGATGGCGAGCATGCGCTGCGGCTTGAAGACATCATGCGGCCGGAAGGCCTGAAGCTGGTGAAGCGCGAAGTGCGCGGCCAGACGAGCCAGCGCGCCGAAGTGATCCTGCGCGCGCGCGACGGTGTGGAGACGGCGGCGACGCTGATCACCACATGGGCCGGCAAGGGCAGTGACGCGCTGACCCGCTCGATCGTCTATGTGGCGAATGCTTCGGAACAGAACGTGCGGCGCACGGGACCCGCGCCTGCTGCCACGGGCAGCGCGGAAGAACGCGCCGCAGCGAGCCGCATCGACGACGCCATGTTCACCGATGCGCCGCTGGGGATTGTGCGGCTCGACGGGGAGGGCGTCGAAAGCGCTGTGATGCTGGATGCGAACCGCGCGCTGGTCGAGATGACCGGCGGCCGCGCGCAGCCGGGAACACGCTTTGCTGATCTCTTCGTTGCCGATCAGGGCACGGCAGCGCTGGCCGAGGAACTGACCAAGGCGCTGGATGGCGCACGCACCTTCAAGCTCGCGGGCAGCAAGGACCGTTCGGCCGATGTGTTCGTGATGCTGGATCGGCGGGGCAGGCCTGCGGCAGCCTACGTCATCGACACCACCGAGAAGCGCGACCTCGAGAAGCGGCTGGCGCAGGGCGAGAAGCTGCAGGCGCTGGGCAACATGGCGGGCGGGCTCGCGCATGAGTTCAACAACATGCTGCTTGGCATCATCCTCAACGTGAACAAGCTTGAGATCCGCCATCCTCCGGGCGATCCCACCTTCTACGAGCTCAAGTCGATCAACGAGTTCGCGGCGCGCGGCTCGCAGCTGATCCGCACCATGCTGGCTTTCACGCGCCAGCAGACTTTCGTGCCGGAGGTGTTCGACGTCACCGACGCGCTGTCGGATTACTACACGCTGCTGCGTGACATCATCGATGAGCGCATCAAGCTGGACATCGTGCACGGCCGCGACCTGCCGCGCATCAAGGCCGACAAGGGTCAGCTGGAGACGGTGGTCACCAATCTCTGCACCAACGCGCGCGACGCCATGGTTGAGAAGAGCGGCGGCGGGCGGCTGCTGATTCGTACGTCGCGGTCGGATGCGGCGGCGGCGCGCAAGGATGGGTTCATCCACGTCACCGATGGCGACTATGCGCTGATCGAGGTGGTGGACGATGGCGGCGGGATTCCGCCGGAAATCCTCGAGAAGATCTTCGAACCGTTCTTCACGACGAAGGCCGAAGGCAAGGGTACGGGCCTTGGCCTTGCGACCTGCTATGGCATCGTCAAGCAGCTTGGCGGCTTCATCTATCCTGTCTCCAAAGTCGGACGCGGCACCACGTTCAAGATCTTCCTGCCGGCCTGGACGGGCGTGGTGGAAGAATCGGCGCCTGAGTCGATGCTCGATACGCCGATGGCTGCGCCGGTTGCGGAAGTCCCAAGTGCGTCTCGCAATGGTGGCGATCTCGCCGGCCGCGGCAGCATCCTGCTGGTGGAGGACGAGGATGGTGTTCGCGGCATCGCAGCGCAGCTGTTGCAGTCGTTCGGCTACCAGGTGGTCGAAGCGTGCGATGGCGAACAGGCGCTGGAGATCATCAAGCAGCAGGCGGGAACGATCGACCTGCTGATCTCCGACGTGGTGATGCCCGGCATGGACGGGCCGGCTCTGTTGCGTGAAGCGCGGCCATGGCTGACCAAGACACGCGTGATGTTCATCTCGGGATATGCCGAGCGCGACCTCGCCAAGACGCTTGAAGACGACCGCGCCATCTCCTTCCTGCCCAAGCCATTCACGCTGAAGCAGCTGGCGGAGCGGGTGAAGGCGGAGCTCAAAGACGCGGCTTGAACCAGGCCGGCCCTGACCTGCGCTTCAGGCGCGCAGGCTGGCGCCGGTTGCCTTCGCGACCGCCTTCACGATGGATTGCGAAATCGCCTCGATCTCTTCGTCTTTCATCGCTGAGCCGCGTGGTTGCAGCGTGACCTCGATCGCCACGGATTTCTTGCCGTCACCGATGCTGGCGCCGCGATAGACGTCGAAGATGCGGGCGGCGGTGATCAGCTTCGGGTCGGCCTTCAGGGCGGCGCGAGTAATGTCCGCGGCTGCGATCTTCTCTTCGACCAAGAAAGCGAAGTCGCGGCGCACGGGCGTCTGGTCGGCCTTGTCGAGGACTGCGCGCGTCTTGGTTGGCTTGGCCTTCGCAGCGGGCAGGGCGTCGAGCGCGAGTTCGATGGCGATGACCGGGCCGTCCACACGCAGTTGTTTCAGGAAGCCGGGGTGGAGTTCGCCGAACGTGGCGATGACCTGCTTTGGCCCGAGGCGCAGCGTGCCTGCGCGGCCGGGATGCCAGTAGGGGGCATCGACGGGGCCGATCTGGAACTTGTCGGGTGACTGGTCGAGCGATTGCAGCAGCGCGAAGAGATCGGCCTTGGCGGAGAAGGCGTTATGGGGCGCAGGCTGACCCTGCCAGTCGCGCGCCTTTGCAGCCTTTACCACGGCGGCGACGTGCATGCGCTGGTCGGTCGGCTTGTCGCCCGGATAGACCGGGCCGGCTTCGAACAGGCGGACATCGTCGGCGCCGTGGTCGGCATTGCGCTGGGCGGCCTGCGCGAGGTTGGCCAGCATGGAGGGGCGCATGTAGTCGAGATCCGACGCGATCGGATTATCGACGGTGAGGGCTGCCTGCAGGTTGTTTGAGCCGCCGATCATCAGCGCGGCTGTCTCATTGTGCATGAAGGACCACGTCACGGTTTCGAGGAAGCCACGCGCTGCGAGAACGCGGCGGCTCGTGCGCACGCGGTTCTGCAGCGGCGTGACCACAACGCCGAGCGTCGCAGGCGCTGGAAGTTTTTCGTCCGGCAGCTTGTCGTAGCCTTCTATGCGGATCAGTTCTTCCACGATGTCGGCGGAGCCTTCGACGTCGGGGCGCCAGGAGGGAACTTTCCACGGCCAGACATCGCCGCCGCCTTTCGAGGACGTTTCAAAGCCTAGCGCCGTGAGGATTTCAGCCATGCGCGCCGCGGGCATGTCGAGGCCGGTGAGGCGTTTCATGTCACGTGGCTTGAACGCGACGGGCGCTGGCCCTTCCGGGACCTCGCCGGCGACGACGATCTCGGACGCTTCGCCGCCGCAGATCTCGACGATCAGCTTTGTCGCCAGTTCAATGCCGTCGACGCAGGAGTGCGGATCGATGCCGCGTTCGTTGCGGAAGCGGGCGTCTGAGATGATGCCGGTGGCGCGGCCCGTGCGGGCCGTGCGGTTGGCGTCGAAATAGGCGCTCTCGATGAAGACATCGACGGTGTCGATCGAGCAGCCGGTGGACTCACCGCCCATGACGCCGCCGAGGCCTATGGCGCCGCTGTCGTCAGCAATGACACACATGTCGGCGAGGCTGGAATAGGTCTTGCCGTCGAGGGCGACGAAGGAGTCGGCCGCTGTGCCGAGGCGGGCGCGGATATCGCCCTTCAGCTTGGCGGCGTCGTAGACGTGCAGCGGGCGGCAGCGGTCGATCGAGATGTAGTTCGTCACGTCGACCAGCATGTTCTTCGGGTTGATGCCGATCGCCTTGAGGCGTTTCTGCATCCAGTCCGGCGACGGCTTGTTCTTGACGCCACGGATGAGGCGGCCGGCGAAGACGGGGCAGGCTTCGGGCGCTTCGATGCGGACTTGCACGGGGCTCGGGAATTTGCCCGGCACGGGCTCGACCTTGGGCAGCTTGAACGGGCCGAGGCCCTTGGCGGAGAGATCGCGCGCGATGCCGACGACGCCGAGCCAGTCGGGGCGGTTGGGCGTCACTTCGAAGTCGATCACGGTGTCGAGCGCGAGCGCGTCGGCGACAGGCGCGCCAACTTTCAGCGTGTCTGGAAGTTCGATGATGCCGCCGTCGGCGATGGCCTGTTCTTCGGAAAGGCCGAGCGCCTGTGCGCGCGGCTGCCAGTCCTCGAAGCGGGCGAGGCGCAGGCGGAAGGGGTCTTCGTCGGTCTGCATCTCGCCGCCAGAGCAGAGCATGCCGTTAGACACGACGCCGCGCACGGGCTTCGGCACGAGCGTGATGCCGGAGCCGGGGATGAAGGCGCCGATCGGCGCGTAGGCGGTGACGAGGCCGGGGCGGGCGTTGAGGCCGCCGCAGACGATCTCCTTCATGCCGTCGACAGTCTCGACCTGGCAGACCTGCAGCTTGTCGGCGTTCGGGTGCTGGGCGGCGGAGACGATGCGGCAGACGGTGAACTGCTTCAGCGCCTCGCGCGGATCATGCGCTTCCTCGACCTCGAGACCGGCCATGGTCATGGCGTCGAGGATCGCCGGGAGATCGGCGCTCGTGTCGAGATAGTCCTTCAGCCAGGGGAGCGTGAATTTCATTGGGCGTCTCGATTCCAGACCATGGCGGTGTCTTCCGGCCCGCAGACGCGGAAGCCGAATTTTTCGTAGGGGGGCGGTTTGTCTTCGTCGGTGAACAGCGAGACGAAGGATGGTTTTGGCGCATTGGCGCGCAACCACTCGGTGAGCCGTGCGATCACCATCCGCCCGACGCCCTTGCCCTGATGTCCGGGGTCGATTGCGACGTCGGTGACAGTGAAGAAGTATCCGCCGTCCCCGATGATGCGGCCGATGCCGACGATTGTATCGCCGTGCACAACGGTGATGCCGAACAGGGCGTGGGCTGCGCCACGCCGCGCCTGCTCGATGGAATAGGTCGTGAGCCCTGCGGCGCCGCGAAGGCGCAGAAGCGTTTCTGCATCGGGAGCGACGTCGTGAAGGACGTAGCCGGTGGTCACGACAGTCCCCCCGTCACCGTCGGCAGCAGCCAGGGCTTGAAGCCGTAGTGCTTGATCCATTCGACGTCAGCTTCGAAATAGGGGCGCAGGTCGGGCATGCCGTATTTGAGCATGGCGAGGCGATCGACGCCCAGGCCGAAGGCGAAGCCCTGGTATTTCTCCGGATCGATGTTGCAGGAGCGTAGCACGTTGGGGTGCACCATCCCGCAGCCGAGAATCTCCAGCCAGTCATCGCCCTGGCCGATCTTGATCTCGCCGCCGGAGCGGTCGCAGCGGATGTCCATCTCCGCGCTTGGTTCGGTGAACGGGAAGAAGTGCGGGCGGAAGCGCGACTGCGTCGTCGGCACTTCGAAGAAGCGCGAGAAGGCTTCGGTGAGGCACGCTTTCAGGTGGCCCATGTGGACGGTCTCGTCGACCACGAGGCCTTCGATCTGGTGGAACATCGGCGTGTGCGTTGCGTCCCAGTCTTTCCTGTAGACGCGGCCTGGCGCGATCACCCGGATCGGCGGTTTTGTGTTCAGCATGGCGCGCACCTGGATGGGCGAGGTGTGGGTGCGCAGGAGTTTCCGCGAGCCGTCGGCTGCAGGCTTCATGAAGAAGGTGTCGTGCATCTCCCGCGCCGGATGGCCGAGCGGGAAGTTGAGCGCGGTGAAGTTGTGGAAGTCGTCCTCGATGTCCGGACCTTCGGCGACGGCGAAGCCCATGTCGGCGAAGATCGCGGCGAGTTCCTCGAACACCTGCATCACCGGATGCAGCGCGCCGACCGGCTCGAAGCGCGGTGGCAGGGTGAGGTCTTCGCGTTCGGCTTCGAGGCGCGCATTCAACGCTGCCATTTCGAGATCGGCCTTGCGCGCGTTTAGCGTCGCGGTGAGGCGATCCTTGAGGCCGTTGAGCGCGGGGCCGGCAACCTGGCGCTGCTCCGGGCTCATGCCGCCAAGCTCGCGCATCAGAAGCGAGACGCGGCCCTTCTTGCCGAGTTCGGCAACGCGGATTGCTTCGAGCGCTGCTTCGTCAGACGCCGAGGCGATCGCCTTGCCAGCGTCCGCCTCGATCTCTGCAACCTGTTGTTCGATAGCCATGTCGGTCTCGTGCGTGGGGTGCGCACGGGGCCATAGTCCGCCCCGCGCTTAGCGGCTCGGAACTAGCGGAGAAAGGCTTCGGAGATAAGTGCCGTTGGCCGATTAGGCCGCGAGCGCCGCCCGGGCCTTCTCCACCAAGGCGGTAAAGGCGGCCGGCTCGTGCATGGCGAGGTCTGCCATGACCTTGCGGTCGACGCCGAGGCCAGCCTTGGTCAGGCCGTCGATGAAGCGCGAGCATGTCAGCGTGTCATCGACCGAACGGACGGCCGCGTTGATGCGCTGGATCCAGAGCGAGCGGAAATTGCGCTTCTTCTGCTTGCGGCCCTTGTAGGCGTTGACGCCGGCTTTGACGACGGCGGCCTGGGCTGTGCGGAAGGTATTCTTGCGACGGCCGTAAAAGCCTTTGGCGGCTTTGATGACCTTGCGGTGACGGGCGTGGGCCGGAACTCGGCCGCGTGCGCGGGGCATAGGGAAACTCCGATTATCTGATCAGGGAAATGCCGCGGACGGCTTACTTGACGCCGTAGGGCAGGAACTTCTTCACGATGCGGGGGGTGTCAGACTCGGACACGACTTCCGTGCCGCGGTTCTGGCGGATGTACTTCGCATTGTGGCTGATCAGTCGGTGGCGCTTGCCGGCGACGCCGTGCTTGAGCTTTCCCGACGCGGTTTGCGAGAACCGCTTTGCAGCGGCCTGCTTGGTCTTCATCTTCGGCATTTCGGTCTCCTGTGGGCGACAGTCCGACCCGAAAAATCCATTAGGATTCAACGGCGCGACGCCTGAAAAAGTCCCGGGAGGCATGCCATTAGCCTGTCCGGTCCTGTGGAAGGCGGGGTTTATACGCGGGAGTCCCGCAAAAGCAAGGCGCCGCGGTTCACGAGAGGCCCGCCGCCTATTTCAGCGTCCGGACCGTCTGCATCACCACTTCGCTGGTCGGCCGCTTCTGGTAGGCCTCCTCGTACAGCTTTGCCTTCACGGTTCCGTCCCTGGCCACGAACAGGATGATCGGGTGCGGGATGCCCTCGAAGCGGGCCTTGCCGTTCATGGCTGCATTGCGGAGGCCGAATGCGTCGATTGCCTTTGAGCCAGTATCGGACATCAGTTTGTAGGAGATGCCGTTCGCCTTGGTGAAGGTGTCCAGCACAGCGGGGGAATCGTAGGAAATCGCTGTCACGGGCCAGCCCATCGCGTCGAGGTCGCCGGCGATTTCGTTCAGGCTCTTGAGCTGCAGCTTGCAGAACGGGCACCAGTCAGCCGACCTGACGAAGACCAGCGTGGCGCCCTTGTCTCCTGCAACGGACTGCAGATTGCGCGCCTCTCCGCCAGTCGTGGCGATCGTGAACGGAGGCGCCTTTGCCCCGACTTTCGGACCGAGCTCCATACCGGCAGGGAGTTGTGCGATCGCGGGCAGGGCGATTGCGGCGGCGGGTAGTGTTGCGAACAGGGCGAGGGCGAGCAGCTTTTTCACGGGATACCTCCACGAAGCGTCGGGCGGCAGTCGCGCCCCCACTGCTCAATCCGGATGGGCGCGTAGGAAGGTTACGCCGTGCGGGAAAGAAACCTAGCCGCAGTTGATCTTCTGGATCACGCCGGCGGCGTTCGCCTCGATGTTCATGCGCTGGGCGATATAGTCCATCGTCACTTGCGTGCCCGGGCGGATCAGGTGGTTGAGGCGGCTTTCACCGGGTACGCCGGGGCCGTCGATCGGCTTGCCGATGAGTGCGCCATACATGCCGGCGCCGCAGGTGTCGTTGGCCGCCGCGGGGAGCGCGGCGTTGGGATCGGAGGGCGCCTCGGCCTCGGGAGGCGGGCTTGCGCAGGCCGATAGCGAGAGGACGAGCAGCAGCGTCGCGGCGAGTCTCATGCCGTCACTCCATGAATTCACGAGGGTTGGCTCAGGTGCAGCGGAAGCCGGTGATGACGTCAGCCGCGTCGATGTCGACGTTGAGGCGGTCCGCGCGGAAATCCATCGTCACCTGCGTGCCCGGGCGGATGTAGCGGACATTCGGGCCTTCTGGCGGGACGCCGGGCTCGGTGATCGCCTTGCCCACGAATGCTGCGTACTGGCCGGCGCCGCAAGCGTCGGCCCCGGGGGCTGTCGGATCGGGTGCAGGGGGCTGGGGCATCGGCTGGGGCTCGATCGGAGCTGCGACCGATGGCTCGACTGCGGGCATTTCAGGCGCAGCGGGTTCGGAAGCGGGGGTGCACGCCATCAGTGCGGCCCCGGCCAGAAATGCGAGAAGAGCGTTTTTCATGCCGAGGAGAGTAGGCCGCGGCTGTGGCCCGGCAAGTGAAGGTGCAGTTAGGCGGGCCTCGCAAAGCGTGGCCTAGCCGCAGGCCTCGCGCACGACCTGGGCGATCATCACGCTGATGCCGGCGTCGTTGAGGCTGATCAGCGGCTTGCCGTCCTCCTCCATGTACACCCGGACGTCGGGCCGCGCGTCTGCGGCGCAATGCTGTGCGCGATAGGCGGGGTCGACGTCGACATAGAGCTGGCTGATCATTTCCAGCTCTCCAAGACCGCGGCCGTATTCGGCGACGAGGTCCTGGATCACCTTGTCGACTTTCGCCGTGCTCTCGGCCCAGCGTCCGTCATCAGTCAGGCGTACGATCTCGTAGCCCGCAGTGTATTCGGGGCGCGATCCTGCGGGCGTGACCTCCGCCGTGAGCGGCAGGGTGGTCTCGAATTTCGGCTCGCCGCGAATCTTCACGACGGCCCTGAAATCCCACGGACCCTTGCCGTGAATGCCCGGCGGCAAGACCCAGACGAAACGCTGGCGAGCGGGATCGAACTGGTTCGCCACGGTGGACAGCGAGATGTCCTGCGGCGTCTCGGGCGAGGCGTCAGCAGGCGCCTGCACCGGCGGGGCAGCAAGCGGGGATGTCGGCGCGCCGGGCGAGGCCTCGCCGGCATAGGGCGCGGTCTGCAAGGAGACTTTGCCAGACGACGGTCCGGCCGACGGTGTCGTCTCGCCTCCAGCACAGGCAGCGAGAACGGAGGCGGCCATGATCGCCACGCCAGACCTGAACATCACGTCACGCTCCATGCTCTGCAAACGGGGTTCGCCGGGCATCAGCGCGGCGAGAGCACCATGACCATTTGCCGGCCTTCAAGGCGCGGTTCGGATTCGACCTTGGCGACGTCGGCGAACTCCGCCTTCACCTTGGCCAGCAATTCCATGCCGAGGTGCTGGTGCGCCATTTCGCGTCCGCGGAAGCGCATGGTGATCTTCACCTTGTCGCCCTCCTCGAAGAAGCGGCGGATCGAGCGGCCCTTCACCTCGTAATCGTGCTTGTCGATGTTGGGGCGAAGCTTGATCTCTTTCAGGTCAGCCGACTTCTGCTTCTTGCGGGCTTCGGCCTTCTTCTTCTGCTCGGCGAAGCGCTGCTTGCCGTAGTCGGAAATCTTGACCACCGGAGGTTCGTTGTCGGGCGCCACCATGACGAGGTCGAGCCCGGCCTCCTTGGCTGCATCAAGCGCCGCCTCGATCGGCATCTCGCCCTGCTTCTCGCCTTTCTCGTCAATCAGGAGGACGCGCGGCGCGCGGATATCCTCGTTGATCTGCGGACCTTCCTTCTTTGGCGACTGGGCCGCTTGTGGACGCTGAGCGATGGTCGATCTCCTTGGTGACTTCCGGGATGCGCTGCCGGACAGCGCAATATGCCCGCGAACGGGGCAATGTTCAAGAATTCGGGCCTTGCGCAAGAGCGCCGGCGGATTCCGCAGGCGGTTCGGCCGAATTGTCCCCTGCCTGGGGCGCGGCCGGCACGGGGCCGTACGGCGCCATACCGGCCGGCAGGATGCCGAGGCCGAAGGCGGCCCGCTTCACGTCGTCCAGCCCGATCTGTTCGAGGGCCTGGGCGTGCAGGACCATCATCGGGCCGCCGCGGGGGGCCGCCCGGCCGAGGCGGGTCTTGGGGTTCCAGACGGTGTGGAGGTCCAGCGCCATCTCTTCATTCCACTCCTGCGCGAACAGGCAGACGCCCGGAACGCGGGCGGCCGCCGCCAGATGCATCGGACCGGTATCGCCGCCGATCGCCAGCAGGGCGCGCTCGGACAGGGTTGCGAGCTGGAACAGGTCGGTCCGTCCGATGATGCTCTTGGCGCGGGGTTCCTTGCGCTGGATCTGGGCGCCGATATCGCCTTCGGCCTTGCCGCCGACGATGACGGGCGTCACGCCTCCGGCAGCGAACCAGCTGGAGAGGCCGATGAAGCGGTCGACCGGCCAGCGCTTTTCCGGATGCTCGGCCGAGGAGCCTGGGATGATCAGGACGTAGGGACCATTCAGGCCGAAGAAGGCCGGCTGGAAACGCGGCGGGTCGCGGAAGGCCGGGCGGACCCAGTCGAGGCTGGGGGTCAGCTCCCGCCCGATGAACCAGCCGGTCGGGTCGCCCGGCGGCTTGGGTCCGAGGCCGGCATGCAGCAACTGTTCGGCCAGGCGGTCGAAATTGTGCATTTCGGCCCGCTCGGGATTGATGTGCTGGTGAGAGGCGCCCTTGGCGGCGCCCGACCAGAGCGGCTTCTTGCCGGTGAGGCCGACGAAGTACTGGGCGGTCCGGTCATTGTTCTGGAAGTCGTAGACCATGTCGTAGTTGGCCGCGCGCAGGCGGCGGATCAGGTCGGTGCGGCCCTTGATGTCGCGCGGGCGGCCGTCGGCTTCGACGATGTCGAAATAGGGACAGGCCTTGGCGAAGGCTTCGAAGGGCTCGGTCGTCAGAAGTGTGATCCGCGCCGACGGGTGGGTTGCGCGCACAACGCGCATGGCGCCCAGCGCCTGCATGAAATCGCCCAGCGCGCCGAGCTTGATGACCAGCACCCGGCGAAGCGTGTCGCCGGGGTTCGGGGGCGGGGTGTAGTTGTCCAGTATGCTCATCGGGCCTGACCTGTCAGGCCTTCATAGACTGCCAGCGTCGCCTTCTGAAGCGCAGATGTTGTAAAGCGCTCGCGGACCCTGAGAAGGGCTGCATCGCCCATGGCGCGCCGCCCATCTGGACCCATGACGAGGAGCCTGCTCATCGCCGCGGCCAATGCTTCGGGATTTGCTGGCGGCACAATGAGGCCGGTTGCGCCATTGACGATGATCTCGCCCTGCGCCCCGATGCTGGAGCCGATCGCGGGAAGCGCCATGGCGCCGGCTTCGGCCGCAACCCGGCCGAACGCTTCGGGCAGGTTGGAGGGCGCAATCACGATATCTGCGAGGGCGAGGGCGGCTGGCATGTCGTCGCAATGCCCTACCATCATTACCTGTCCGTCAAGACTGGCCGCGGCGATCAGCGTGGCGAGTTCCTGGCTGTAGCCGTCGCGGCCCTGGGCGTCGCCAACGAACAGCATGCTGAATGAAGCGCCCTGCGCTTTCAGGATGGCGGCGGCGGCGATGGCTTCGCGATGGCCTTTCCAGCCGGTGAGGCGGGCGGGGAGGAGGATGGTGGCGCCCGTCGCCGGTTGCAGCTTCCAGGATTTGAGCAGGGCGTCCTTGCGTTCCGCCGAGACCGCGCTGGGCGAGAACTTCGCGATGTCGACGCCGCGATGGATGGTGACGATCCGGCCGTTCGCCCAGGGGTGTTCGGCAAGGATGTGGCGGGCCGTGAAGTCGGAATTGGCGATCACCCTGTCGCCGCGCGCCATGACCGAATTGTAGAGACGCTTGAGCCCGCCCTTCGCGCTGTAGACGCCGTGATAGGTGGTGACGAAGGGGAGCTTTGCCTGCCGCGCCGCCCAGAGTGCGCTCCAGGCAGGAGCGCGGGAGCGGGCGTGGATCAGGCTGACTTTCCTGTCGGCTGCGATCTTTGCGAGGACGCCGGCATTGGCGCGGATGGCGAGCGGGTTCTTGGTCGGCAGGTTGTCGATGCGGATCAGTTCGCCGCCAGCGCGGACGAGTTCGGCCTCGAGGCGGCCGCCCTGGCTGGCGACGAGCGATCTGGCGCCTGCGGCCGTCAGCGCTTCGGTCACTTCGATGGCCGTGCGTTCGGCCCCGCCGGCGGCGAGGTGAGGGATGACCTGCAGGATCGTTGCCCCGCTCAGCGGCAAGCGTGATTCCCCGTGCGATCCCCCGTGGCCCCAATAGTCGCTTTTCAGTTCAACGCAAACCGGGGAGAACAAGGCCATGACAGATGCAGCCGAATATCTCGACGAAGCCGGGGCGAGGATTGCCTATCGCCGGAGCGAAGGCGATCCGGGACGCGCCGGGGTGGTGTGGCTCGGCGGGTTTCATTCCGACATGCTGGGCGAGAAGGCGTCGGTGCTGCATGCCGCCTGCCGGGAGGCCGGGCGGAGCTTTGTGCGGTTCGACTATCTCGGGCATGGCGAGAGCAGCGGGGCGTTTGCCGACGGCACCATTGGCCGCTGGCGGTCGGATGCTTTGGCTGTGGTCGACAGGCTGACGGATGGGCCGCTGGTTCTGGTCGGATCATCGATGGGCGGGTGGATGGCGCTGCTCTTGGCGCTGGCGCGTCGGGAGCGGGTGAAGGGGCTGGTGCTGCTGGCGCCGGCGCCGGATTTCACCGAGAAGCTTATGTGGGCGTCGTTCGATGAGAGTCAAAGGCGCCAGATCATGGAGGAGGGGTTCTGGATGCGGCCATCCGAGTACGACCCCGCCGGCTATCCGATCACGCGCGACCTGATCGTCGAGGGACGGGAGTGGAGTGTGCTGGATGGCGAGATCGCGATCGAGGCGCCCGTGCGCATTCTGCAGGGCGGCCTCGATCCCGATGTGCCGTGGACGCATTCGCTCGATCTGGCGGATAAACTGCGGAGCAAGGACGTGGTGTGGTCGCTCATCAAGGATGGAGATCATCGGCTGTCACGGCCGCAGGATATCCAGCGAATGGTCTCGAGTGTCCTGGGGTTGGCGGGTGAGGTGGAAGGGTTGCACGGCTAAGACACAACGGGGCCTCCACACGGACCTATGCTAGGCAAATCTTTTGTAGCCGCCGCCACGACCATCCAGCCAACCGTCATGGAACGCCGGGAGGACGCCGCCAGGCCCGAACTGGAGCCGATGATCTCCATTGTTGGCAGCTTCGTGCATTGCCGCTTCAACTTGGCCCTGCGCCTCCGACCAACGCAATTCGTGCTTGCAGAATTCAAGCAGGTCACTGTCGGCCGATGAGCGAAGCATCTCAATAAACTCTAGTGCAAGGGCCGCTCGCTCGGCTGGGTGCGCGAGAACATCAGCTAGCACGGCTTCGAATTCCGGTTCGCGGTCTCTTTCCAAATCATCGGTCAGTGCCTCGGCCTCGCCGACGAGACGGTCAAATTCTGCGATGACGTCGCGGGTCGTCATGACCCAAATTCCAATACACGATCTGCCAAAGCCGATCTCTTCCGAAGGCGAATTGCCGCCACTCAATCCTGCATTGCCTTGGTAAGACAATCCCGCAATCCCTCCCGATACGTCGGAAACTCCGGCCGCCATCCAAGCGCCGCCTTCGCGTGCGCATTCGAGACACGCTTGCATTCGGCGTAGAAGCGCTGGGCCATTGGCGAGAGGTTGGCGTCTTCGAACGCAACAGCGGGCGGCGGGTCGATGCCGAGGAGTGAGGCGGCGCAGGTGAGGACGTCGTCGGCGGGGGCGGGTTCGTCGTCGCAGATGTTAAAGGCGCCGGTAGCGGGACGCTTGATTGAGAGATGGAGGGCGCTGGCGATGTCTGCAACGTGGGCGCGGGAGAAGAGCTGTCCGGGCTTCACGATGCGTCTCGCGCCGGGCTCTTTCACGCGCTCGATCGCGGAGCGGCCGGGGCCGTAGATGCCGGGGAGGCGGAAGATGCGTGCGCCGGCTGTGGTCCACTGGGCTTCGGCGGCGGCGCGGTTGGTCGCTTCGCGGCTTTGCGGGTTGAGTGGGGTTTCCTCAAAGGCCCAGCCGCCGGCGAGGTCGCCATAGACGCCGGTGGTGGACAGATATCCGATCCAGCTGGCGGTCGGCGCGAGATGGCTGAAGCTGCGGAAGACTGGGCAGCCCTTGTCATCCGGCGGGACCGAGATGAGCCAGGCGGCGCCCCCCAGGTTGAAGGTGGACGGCGGGGTGATTTCGGCGCCGGGCCAGATGTGGGCAGCGTAGCCTTCGGCGCGAAGGGGGCCGGCTGTGGAATCGCTGCGGACCGTCCCTGCGCAATCCCAGCCTGCCGATGCGAGCGTGCGGGCGAGTTCGGCTGCGACATAGCCGAAGCCGAAAGCGAAGAGCTGCGTTGCGGCCATGATCTTGCCTTGTCCTCTGGTGTACGGATTAAGGCCCTCGCGACCTGAGGGCCAGCCCGGAACGATCCTGCAATGCGTTTGTTTGTTGTCGCGTCCCTCGCCGTTTTCGCCGTGACGCCAGCGCTTGCGCAGACCGATCAGGCCCGGCTGGAGCAGTGCATCGAGAAGATCGATCGCGACGCCGAGGGCGCCTATCAGGACGGGCTGACTTGGCAGGCGATCGGCAATCCGCCGGCGGCGCGGCAATGCACGGCGCTGGCGCTGATCGCGCTTGGCGAGGAGGCGGAAGGGGCGGCGCGGCTGGAAGAGCTGGCGAATGCGCCGGAGGCGGGGAGCGCGGACATGCGGGCGGTCTATCTCGCGCAATCCGGCAATGCGTGGCTGATGGCGGGGATGGCGGAGCAGGCGAATGTGACGCTGACCAACGCGCTGAAGCTGCGGCCGGGGGATGGCGAATTGTTCAAGGACCGGGCGCGCGCCCGCGTGGCGCTGAAGCAGTGGGCCGAGGCGGGCGATGATCTCGACGGTGCGATCATCCAGTCGGCGGGCGATGCGGAATCCTTCCGGATGCGCGGACATGTGCGGCTGAAGCAGGGCCGGTTGAGCGAAGCCTGGCAGGATGTGGAGGCGGCGATGAAGCTCGCGCCGAGGGATGTGAATGTCGTGGTGCTGCGCGGAGATGTGCGCGAGGCGATGCGGAGAGAGGGGATGGAGGACCCGGCGGGCCTCGACCAGGCGCTGGAGCCGCGCGCGCGGATTGTTGGGAATTAGGCGCACTGGCGCGATCCCTGCCGCCGGGCGGCGGGGTTGGGTGGGCGGCCCGGTCCGGAATCAGTCGCGGGAGAGGCCGAGTTCGCTCAGGCGCTTGAGGTAGGCGCTCATGCGGTCCGTTTTCTGGGCGGCGAGTTCGGCGAGGTAGGGCCAGGTGTAGAGGCCGGTGTCGTGGCCGTCATCGAAGCGGATGCGGAGGGCGTAGCGGCCGACTGGTTCAGCGCCGGTGACCCCTACGCGGCGTTTGCGGACGGGCGGGGGCGGGCGCTCATTGCCGTGGCCCTTGGTCTCGGCGCTGGGGCTTTCGACGCGCAGGAGTTCGTAGGGGATGGCGCCTTCCGTGCCGTCGTCGAAGCGGACCAGGAGTTCGGCCCGGGCCTTGTTGAAGCGCAGTTCGCGGGGCCAGGGCGCCTGTTGGGCGGCCATTACTTCGGCGCGCCGAGGTCGCGGGCTTCGTCGCGGAGCATCACCGGGACGCCGTTGCGGATGGGGTAGGCGAGGCCGGCGGCGCGGCTGATCAGCTCGTTGGCTTCGCGGTCATAGGTGAGGGCGGAGCGGGAGACGGGGCAGACGAGGACTTCGAGCAGGCGCGGGTCGACGCCCGGCTCGTGACCCGACTCGGATTGGTTCATGCCATCCATCTGCGACTTGCTTTCTGCAGCGCTCATCATTGCACGTATCCGCCACCCTGACCTGGACGTTCCATTTCTAGCAGAGTTATGAGCGCCGTGCACCTGTCCTCGAGCGTGCTTGCTTCGAGCAGGGCCTGCTTCTCGGAATTCGCGAAGGGACAGCCTGCGGCGAGGGAGTTGATCAGCGCATCGAGGGGCGCTGATTCGACCTCGCCCCAGTCAGCCTTGAAGTCGCCGCGGCGAAGGTAGCGTTCGAGCGCGCCCATGAGACGCACCCGCGCCGAATCCTCAAGCGCCACATCATGGACGAGGTCGTGGGCGAAGGCGCTCCAGTTGGCGCGGACGAGGCGATAGGGCGCGCCAGCGGCAAGGTCTTCGCCCGCCTCGAAGCGCATGATGCCGGTCAGCACGATGAGGTAGCGGCCATCGCCGGTTTCCTGGAAGGCCGAGATGCGGCCCGCGCAGCCGACGCGGCTGAGGGCCGGGCGGTCGTCTTCCAGCGGCGCATTGGGGCCGAACATGGCGGCGGGCTGGATCATGCCGATGAGCCGGTGGCTCGCGAGGGCGGCATCGACCATCGCAAGATAGCGGGGCTCGAAAATATTGAGCGGCAGGGTGGCGCGGGGGAACAGCAGCGCCCCCCCGAGGGGGAAGACCGGGATGGCGGCGGGAAGATCAGCTGGCTTGCGATAGGTGCGTGGCAAGAGGGCCCTCGTCGATTGCGTCCCCACACGCGATGCGTGGTGCATAGCATGAGATGGGGGGCGCCGCGACGCTTTCCAGCGTCCTAGCCAATGAAGGCGTGAACGAGCAGCGCGCCGGCTATGGCGAGGAAGACAAGCAAGGTGCCCATCGTGCCCACGGCGCGGCCGATGGAGAAGCCGCCTGAGCCCGCAAGGCCGTAGGCGTGCAGGATGCGCGAGACGAACAGGACGAGGCCGCACATGTGGATGTACGAGGCGGGCATGCCGAGCATGGCTAGGCCGGCGATACCCACCATGAGGACAGGCACGTCCTCGACGGCGTTGAGCTGTACCCGTGTGGCGCGGTTGAATTCGGGGTTCGTCTCGCCGGAGGGCAGCTTCATCTGCCCACGGCGCGCGCCGACATACATCTTGAGGCCCAGCATCATCAGGATGAGCAGGCCAATGTTCATCGCCGCCGCCTGTGCAGGCGACATGGCTGTCAGGAAATCCATGTAGTGCTCCCCGGTCGGTTCCGTCTGCGGGGAGATAGGCACGGGCGATGGTTCTTGTCATCCCGGCCTGGCGCAGGCTTTCGGGCGCCGGGATGACAAGTTGTGGCTGCCGCCTTACCAAGTGCGCATCAGGGAGTTCTGCATGGCCGAGGCGGCATCAGGGGGCGACCGGCTGTTCCGGTCGATTGCGGCCGCGAAGCCGAAGCTGGTCACGGGCGTGCCGGACGGCATGCTGGCGCGGACCATCATGCTGTGCGAGGCGAGCCCGGATTTCCCCTATATCGCGTGCGCGCGTGAGGAAGAGTGCATCGGTGTCGCCTGCGGCGCGGCGATGGCAGGCGAGCGCGCCATCGTGATGGTGCAGAATGCGGGCCTGCTGAATTCTCTGGGAGCGTTTGCGACGATGGGGCTGCGCTATGGGCTGCCTATTGTTGTCATCGTGACGAACAGGGGGGCGCTGGCCGACCCCAACGGCTACGACATCGAGAAGCGCGAGGCGTTCGATGCGGGCGTGCGGCCGATGGCGCGAGTGTTCGATTTCGATGCCGGAGACCTGCCGGACGACCTGATCCCGGCGGCCTTCAAGTGGGCGGAGGCGGCGCGGAAGCCGGTGATCCTCGCGCTGGAGAAGCGGCTTGGCGGGGAGGCTGCGCCATGACGTTGGCAAGCAATCTTCCCTCGCAGCAGGATGCGATCGCGGCGGCGCTGGCGCTTTATCCTTCGCGGCCGTTTGCGGTGTCGGACATCGGCTCGCAGACGGGCTGGCTGAAGGCGGCGGGGCATGACCCGCGCAATCTCTATGTCTCTGGGCCGATGGGGCTCGCGACATCGGTGGCGCTTGGGCTGGCGGCTGTGCGGCCGAAGAGCCAAGTGTTGGCGATTGCCGGTGATGGCGCGCTGGCGATGAACCTCACCTCGCTGGCGACGATTGCGGGGGCGAAGCCTTCGAACCTGTCGATTCTGCTGGTGGACAATCGCGTGTACGAGTTCACTGCGAGCGTGCCGACGCCGACGCGGGAGCTGGACTGGCTCGCCGTGGGTCGCGCGTTCTTCGGCGAGGCGCAGTGCCTGCGACTGTCAGAGCTGACGGCCGAGCGCTGGGCGGGCGTGGCGCGGCCGGCGATGATCGTCGCGGACGTCGCGCCGGCGCCGGGCAAGCCGCCCGCGCTGGGGATGACGCCGGCGATGATCCGGGCTGAGTTTCTGGGAGCGAGCCGGAGGTAGGCCGATGAGCCTCGCGCTCATGGTTCAGCGGACGGCCCTGCGGCCCTGCTCACCATGAGTGCCACTCTGGCAGCGCTCGGAACGATGGCGCGACTGCCGGGCAAGGCTCGGCGGTCAGGCGACTATCTGAACAAAACCGCCGACAGTCTGCGGCGGCCTTCCTTCGTGACGTCGGCTTTTGGGCCGGCGGCTTCGAAGATCTTGAGGAGCTGCTCCTTCGCGGCGCCTTCCTTCCAGTTGGCGTTCTTCTCGAGGATGGCGAGGAGCTGGTCGGCGGCTTCCTCGTGCTTGCCTTCGGCAGAGTAGAGCGCAGCGAGGTCGAAGCGGGCGTCCCAGTCGGTGGGCGTGTTGTTGACGCGCGTCTTGAGCTCAAGCGTCGCGTCCGGCGCGGAGGTGTGGCTCAGCAGGTCGAGCGAGGCGAAGATGCCGACCGCTGAGGGATGCTTACGGTTCGCTTCCGGGATCATCTCGGCGAACTGGCGGGCGCGTTCGACATCGCCGGCTTTCAGATAGCAGCGCGAGAGGCCAGCGAGGGCTTCGATGTTGTCCGGCTCCTGGTCCAGCACGACGGAGTAGATTTCGGCGGCGGCGGCGAAGTCTCCGGCGTCGGAGGCGTCTTCGGCAGCAGCCAGCATTTCGGCGACCGTCGGGCCAGCGTCGGGGCCGGCGGCGCCCTTGATCTTGTTGATGAAGGCGCGGACCTGGCTTTCGGGCAGGGCGCCCATGAAGAGATCGACCGGCTGGCCGTTCTTGAAGGCGACGACGGTGGGGATGGACTGCGAGCCGGTCATGCGCGCGATCTGGCTGAAGACCGCGGGGTTCTTGTCGACGTCGATCTTCACCATTTTCACGGCGCCCTTGTTCTCGTCGACGATCTTCTCGAGCATGGGGCCGAGCGTGCGGCAGGGACCGCACCAGGTTGCCCAGAAGTCGACGATGACGGGAACGGTCTTCGACGGCTCGATGACGTCCTGCAGGAAGCTCTGGTCCGTGCCGTCGGAGACGTGGGGGCTCTTGGGTCCGCCAGCGGGGGGACGGCCTGCGCCTGCGCCAATGATGTCCACGGAAGAGCTCCTGTTCGTTCGGCCGGTTGGCTTCTGGCACCTAGATGGGCGCGGGCCCTCGAAAGGGCAACAGCCTTACCCAGCGGCCAGTTTCGTGAAATCCACGGGCGTGACGGTATGGCCCGTGGCGACGGCAAAGCCAAGAAAATCCGCCCGGGAAATCGCGGTTGTCATATCGCAGCGGAGCGGGTGGAAATTGAGGATGTCGTGGGCCAGCAGGGCTTCCTCGGCGACCAGTCGGACCCGGCCCGCGGTATCATTCATGACGGCGAAACCGGTGACCGAGCCGGGGGTGACGCCCAGGGCATCCCACAGCAGGGGCGCATCCGTGAAGGACAGGCGCTGGCAGCCCAGCGCCCGGTGCAGCTGATTTAGCGGCAGGGTGGACGAACCCAGCGCGCAGACCAGGACGAGCTGGCCCGACTTGTCCTTCATGAAGAGGTTCTTGGTGTGGCCGCCGGGAAGGTGGGCCTTCACATTCTGGCTTTCGGCGACGGTGAAAACCATCCGGTGCGTGATCGTGGTCGTGCGTATCCCCAGCTGGTCGAGCAGGGCGAAGAGCGGGGCTTCCGGCGCGCGGGAGAAATCGTCGGGCGCGGGCATCGGGCCGCGGCCGGGCGCGGAGGCGCTTTGATCTGTCATGGTCGCTGGTCTAGATGGGGGGACAGTAAAATTGAAGGCCGGTTTTCGGGACTGAGGCTCCATGCGCTTCGACTGCTACAAGATTCACGATTGGGCGCCCGAAATCGTGCCGGGGCAGGGCAGGCGCGCGTGGATGGACGCGTTCCAGGACCGGCACCCTTATCGCTGCCTGCCGCTGACAATGGCGAACTGCACGGGATGGGAAGTCCTATGCCCGGTCGGTCTCACCATTGAATGGGATGGCGGCCTGCTGGAAGCGGCGATCAAGATCACCGGCGACGAGCCGTGGCCGCCGGTGAAGAATATCGCCGACAGCCATTTTCGGCGCGGCATCGTCACCTTCCATACGGGGCATCTGTTCCGTACGGAGCCGGGCTGGCGGGTCTGGGCGATGGGGCCGCCTAACGAACCCAAGGACGGCATTTATCCGCTGCAGGGCCTGATCGAGACGGAATGGCTGCCGTTTCCGTTCACCATGAACTGGCAGATGACGCGGCCGGGCAAGGTGCGCTTCGAAAAGGGCGAGCCGTTCTGCTTCCTCACCCTGGTGCAGGACCAGCCGCTGGAGGAGGTGCAACCGAGCCTCAAGCTGCTGGCGGACAATCCGAAGCTGTTCGAGGAGTACAAGGCCTGGGCCGAGAGCCGCGGCGACTTCAACAAGAAGCTGATCCAGCGCGACGCCGAGGCGACGAAACAGGGCTGGCAGCGCCACTACATGAAGGGCCAGAAAGTCTCCGGCGGCGAGGCCCAGACCCACCAGACCAAGCGCAAGCTGAAGGCGCCCAAGCCTGTGGCCAAGCCGCTGCCGGGGCTGGGTGGGGAGTAGGCAGGAGGGCCATTGTATCCCGCCCCTTGCGCCCGGCCCGGCTTTCGGCTTATAGACCGCCCTCCCAAGGCCTCCGGGCCTGTTCCTACCCAGGATGCGGGCGTAGCTCAGGGGTAGAGCACGACCTTGCCAAGGTCGGGGTCGTGAGTTCGAATCTCATCGCCCGCTCCAAAAATACTCATAAAAACAGTAACTTAGATATGCCCTTCGGGGCTATCGATTTCCTTTTCCCCGCCAAAAAGCTATAAACGGATCATAAACGGAGGTAGCCGGTTGGAGCGACCCCGTAGTGGCCGTTGAGAGGCTTTATGGGGGACGACGTCCAAACGTCTGACGAGCCGAAAAAACGAGCGGCCCCACAGGTCCTAGAGAGTAAGACGTTCCGAGACGGGGCGATCTACCTCTACCGCCGAGCGGATTATAAGAAGCCGACGTGGTTCATCCGGCTCAAGATTCCCGGCGCCAAGGGTTACGTTTGGAAGTCGAGTAAGTCGGCCGACGAACACGTCGCCTACAAGGTCGCTGACGACCTCTTCAACCAGTCGCTCGTCAAAGTCCTAGGTGGCGTGAATTTGTCCTCGAAGCGGATCGTGACCGCTCTTGAAGGGTACATCCGTCATCTCGATTCCGACAAAGACAGGGAGTCGGTCAGCCACAAGATTCTACTCGCCAGGCGGCTCATCCCGATTTTCCAGAAGAAGACTTTTGGTGATCTGGATACTCGGCTCATTTCGAAAATGGTCGACGACCTGACCGAGCGGTCGGTGAAGGACAAGCTTTCATCCAACACGATCAAACGGATCTTTTCTGACTTCCGACATTTCTTGAGTTGGTGTGTTCGGGAGGGCTACCTCGACAAGCTTCCCGCCTTCCCAAAAGTTTCGACTGAGAAAAGCCGTCGCCCGGATTTCGACCCCTCGGACTGGAGGAAGCTAACTCGGTACATGAGGGAGTTTCAGAAGGTCGATCACACGTCCGTCCGACGAGACCGAACCCTCCTCGTGAACTACGTACTCATCCTGGCCAACACAGGTGTGAGGGTAGGCGAGGCTCGAAATCTGAAATGGCGAGACATCCGGTGGGTTCAAAATCCAGATGATCCGAAGGACGTCCATGTCGTCCTAAAGGTCAGGGGAAAAACCGGAGAGCGAGAAGTCGTCGCTCGGACTGGCGAGATCAAAACGTACTTCGCCAGAATCCTTGAGCTGAGGCGCTTGGATTTGAAGAACCCACTCTCCGACATTTACGAAGAGAAGGAAGTCCCGGTGAACAGCCACATCTTCTGTGGCGTCGACGGGAAGCCGATCTTGAGCTTCAAGAAGTCCTTCATCAGCCTGATCGACAAGGCGGGAGTCACTTACGACACCTTCGGCCAGCGACGCTCGATTTACTCTCTCCGACACACCTACGCTACGTTCAGGCTCCAAGAGGGAGTGAACCAGTATACGCTCGCCCGAAATATGGGGACTTCAGTAGCGATGCTCGAACTCTTCTACGGTCACAACTCGAACGTTGGGATGGCGACGGAGCTAACTAAGATGAGAAAGGGCGGAGGAGGTGGTGGAGCCAAACAAACAAACTCATTCGACTGGATGTTTTCTGAATAATTAACTCGAATTAATCAAGTATTATCGTATATCAATATGTGTTTTGGGACACTAAGTTAAACGGCGTTATAAATATATATGACTGGTAAATTACATATCCGTCGAGTGTGATCCAAACCTGTAGAGACACGGAGGCCTTGAGCTTTCAGGTCAGATTTCAGAAAGGGACGCTAAGAAAGCTCGTCGTTCCAGTTTAAAAGCGTTGAGGCTGTTTGATGGCTTCAACGTACGAAGGGGGCTCTGAGAAAAAGCAACCTCCACCCTGAAGGACGGTCGTTCCATAGCCCCTTCAGTGGCCCGTTTCAAAGTAGCGGAGCCTAAAACGAGACAGGGAAACCGCCGTTACCCGTAAGGGTTGCTCTTATGGAAATGTGAAAAGCGCTCGAGTCTAAGGACGCTTTGAACATACTATGTCTGCTTAAGGCGTAGTATGTTCAAAACAACTCGGTCTAAGAACTTTAGACCCCACTGATACCAAAACAATTGAGAAAATGAAGCTTGAGCGAAGCGAAATCTCCGAAGGAGATTCGTTGGTGTCCGATTCGAAGCCGCTAAATTCGAGAAATCCAAGTC
>Ga0315902_10001838_pt1 | contig 33681 bp, 54 predicted proteins | sample LakEriMetagenome_9_FD_203523 | JGI IMG/M metagenome (GOLD analysis project Ga0315902, IMG submission 203523) | Freshwater fungal communities from buoy surface, Lake Erie, Ohio, United States - Buoy 12 MA117 | ecosystem: Environmental > Aquatic > Freshwater > Lake > Lake biofilm | place: USA... | reverse complement strand
AGTGCGATGCGCTATTTCAAAGACCCTGTCGGAGAACCTATTGATTTTATTAGACTTGCATCGACTCCAAATAATTTTGAATCTTACATTTGATTTTACCAACCCAAGCCACCTTAAAATGGAATGAGTCGATTGATAAGTAGAGCTTATGGATCTTTAGGTTTGATAGGCTCGATCATATCCAAATGCAGATACCGATGCCCATATTCTTTGACAAAGAAGTATGGCTCAACAGATCCGTCATCAGTCGCAATCCCCACCTCAGATCCTATTGACACACACAAAGCTTTAGCGTTTGAATTGGTTACAAAGCAATCTTCAGTGCTTACCCCATGCTTAAAGCACCATGTTTCAAACGGAGTCACTCCCGCCCCCTATGATCCAAAAGATCCACCAAAGCCAAAACCAAAACCGAACCGACCACAAAAGCCGATACGATGCCAAGCGGGACGAGGATGATTAGGCCGATGATCTCAATCAAGGTCACGAAATGCCCCCTCAACCTTCATTCGTTCAATTAGACCATCTGCATATTCTTGATCTTTTAGGCGCTCAATAAGATTCTTTAATCGGTCGTCACGCTTAAATGGATCTTGGATAACTTTATAGGCCATCATCACCCTCCTCTTTCTGCATAATCAATTCAATCTTGAAAATCTCAATACACCCGACAAATTGCGAAGTCTCCATAAAAAGATCTGCATATTTATCTCTGAGTGTATTCAAATCGGATATAAGCGCATCAGATAGATTTTGACTCATCCATTCAACCTCGCTTCCAACTCCTCAATATCAAGTTTCAACTTCCGAATCAAATCGCTCTGATCCGCTACCTGGTCGTTCAGCTCATCCAATCTCTCAGCAGCCTCAGCGATTGCAGCGGTCGCCACACCATCTTCACAATAAATCTCTCTCGATAAAATCCGCATGGATTCGATTAGGATTTTGATGTTGGTTTTTTTCATTCCTCACCCCCATCATCCACAAGCTCATCTTTAATCTTCTTTTGAATCAGCTTGTAAATGTCGTTTTGCATCGTTCCATCAATCTGCATTTGCTCCAATTGCCCTTCCAAAACTTGCGATCCTGCATAGGCATAAATAACCGTTCTGCTTGGCAATACTATGCACATTGAAATCAAAAAAACGCTAATAACCGTAATTGACGCTAATAGCTTTTTTCTTTTGATTACATAATGCTCAAATTCTTTTTCAAGAACGCTTACAATAACCCAAGAAAAAACGCCAAAAAGGCCGATTGTCCCGATAAGTGCAAGCATTGCATTTATCTCATGCACAATATCCGCAAGATACATGATTAAGACTAATTCACTCATTCCCCCATCTCCTTTCTGAGAACATCCACGCCCAATTTAAGCGCATAAGACCAGCTTACATTGGCCCGTTCAATCACCGCCTTATACTCGTCATAAGTCGGTCGATTCAGTTTAATCGGAGCAGATTGGAACTCTGCTTTTTGTCCGAATAGTGTTTTTTTAGTCATTCATTCTCCATTCATTTAATACCCGCAGGTTTTGGGCGGGTATAGGCTAGTTAGTGGCAATGTTACCCGAACACCCGAACAACTGCCGATTTATAATAATCCTCATTAATTTCATTACCTATAAATTTACGGTTAAGTTTTTTTGCTGCTAAACAAGTTGTTCCGCTGCCCATAAATGGGTCATAAACAATATCGTTTTCATTGCTCCAAGTCTGTATGTGTCTTTCTGCAAGTTCAAAAGGGAATATTGCAGGATGTTTACTATCATTTTTTACATTGGCAATCTCCCAAACATTTCCAATCATTTTAGTATCAGCAACAGTATAAACACCTTCGTTATTATAATTATGCTTTGATTTTGTTGCCCTATGTTTTTTTACTTTAGTTCCAGCACATTTACTTTTTACCTTTATTGGATTAAATGTTTTCGGTTTCCCTTTGCTAAAAACAAACATATATTCAAATTCCTGCTGATACCTCGTACTTTGTGTTGGTACTGGGTTTGGCTTTTTCCAAATCATTGTGTCGTGTAGGTTCAATCCATTTTCAACAAAAGAATATGCTTGTTTAAATGATGTCATTGTTTCGCTTCCCTTTTTAGTTTGGTCTGCAACTATCCAAACAATTACACCACCTTGTTTTAAAACTCTACAAAGTTCATTACATATCGAATGAAACATAAACTTAGTATCGTGTCCATAGTTTCTCATATCATCATAAGGCGGAGAAGTTACCACCAAATCGATGCTTTCTGCCTCCATTTCTCTTAAAGTAAGTAAGCAATCTTTATTTAACAAAACACTGCCACTAACACGGGTTTGGCAAAATGGCTGTTCAGTAATTCTATTTGACATTTGTTCTTCCTTTTAAAGTTTAGTAATTCTATTTAGCTTCGGGTTCAGCCACTTCGCCAAGCCCGATACCGTTGGGTGCAATTAAAAATCAAAATCAATCGAATCGGCAAATAACCACTTATCGCCAATCAGTATTTCAAAATCTTCACCCACCCACCTATATTCATATTTGCCAGACTCAATGTAAGTATCGTCCCCCACTGGAACTGAAAGACCTTCCTCAACTAAATCTTTGCGAACTGTGCAAAATGTTTTTTCGACCATTATTTTTCCTTTGATTGATTTTTAAAAGCACCCAACAGCGTGTATCCGCCATTAGATTTGAAATTAACTGCGGATACACGCAGGCGTTAGGCGACAATTTCCTCAGACTTTATCACCCCATCCACCACCTCAGCTTTTACGATTACGCAATCCGTTCCGTATTCGTCTTTTTCCTCATTAGCTTCTGCCAATGTATCGCACACGCTAAAAATGTGCGCTCTATGGGGGCCGGTGTGGTAGCGTGAGTCATAAATCATGTATCTTGTTTCGGTCATTTTATTCCCTTTGTTTGTTTGTGTGAATCATCGCCTAACAAGCTATATACGCCATTCGTGCGCATATAGCCGAGCGTTATCACAAATTATTTAACCACATGAATTTTCTCTTCGGCAATGAAAGTTGATAAGACCCAGTGGCAATCTTTAGTGTACGACATTACATTGTACACATTGCCACTATGTTCCAACTTCACTTCAATTGCATTAAAGGATTTCAGAAAATTCACTTGTGATTTATTTAGAACTACTAACATATTAATCCTTTCTTAACTCGTGATAACTTTCAATACACGCAATAAACTGCGCGTATCGTTTCCGTTAAAAGCAATAGGCACGGATTACCTTTCAGCATATGTCCCGTTTAGTTCTTTATGCACACCTATTGCAGATTGTTAAAACTCAATCACCCCATCCCGCCAATTCAAACCCGCTTGAATCGACTCCAAATCAACCTTTTCGGATTCATCGGAATCATCTTCGAGCCATCGGTACAAGATCACGGATGGGTCTGATAAATTCATTTTAGCCAGCATTGTTCGTGGTTCACTCTATCAAACATACATAATTTTTCTTATGTAGATCAAGTTTTTTCAATCTTTTTTTTCGGCCTCCCACTCGACTCATCCCAAACCCAAACGACCCCATCCAACTCGACCGACCCGAACCGCTTGACAATGATCGCAAATTTCGATTCCTCGCGCTTTTGGGCCATTTCATCTAGGACTTTGTCTTGAATGCTCATATCTTGCTCAGCCATTGGTCATAAATCTTTGTGGCAATTTGAGCAGTCATCACAGGGGGAACGCTCATGCCAATTAGGTAGTGTGGTTTTGATTTTAGAAAGTTGTAGTCTTGGGGGTATGTTCCAGCTTTGCAAAATTCAGCTTTTGTGAGTCTGCGATTGTATTCATAATGGTAGGCGGTTCCATCATGGTGAGCGACAATTGTAGAAATTGGCTTATTTCTATTTACTCTATACGCATTATGAAGCATACCTTTATGATGCACCGAACTAAAAGAATCACCCTCTTTGCATAATTTCAAGCATTTCATATAGCTTTGGCCAATTGAATAAATATCATCCACCACATCACGCTCATCTATTTTTATAAATGGAATCTCCCTCTCCATAAACTCCAAATCCAGCCTAGGAGTCTGCTCAAAAAAACTCGTTTGCTCTAAAAACTGACCCGCCAAATCCTTTCTCAAAGCAATAAAAAAGACCCTTTCCCTGCGTTGCGGAACTCCCATTTTAGACGCATCAAGCAAATGCCATTGGATATAATACCCTGCTTCCTCAAAAGCCTCTTTGATCCTGCGCACATAATGCAAAGCCTCACCCATTATAAGCCCTTTTACATTCTCGGCAATCACGATTTTAGGTTGTAGCCTTTTAGCCAAATCAATAAAATCAAAAAAGAGCGTGTCCAAAACTTGTTCAGCTTGACCCTCTCTAAATTTCTTTTTCTTTCCCCAAGCCTCCTCCCTAGATCCAGCCATGCTAAAACTCGAACAAGGTGGCGATCCATCCAAAATATCCAAATCAAATAATTCTTTGGGTAAATCCTCTCTCAGTTTAAAAGTCTGAATTGGTTCCACAAAAGCATACTTTGGATCATGATTCGCCACATAGCAATCAGCCATCCTTGGATCAATCTCGTTGAATCCGATCACATCAAACCCCGCCAGCTTGTACCCCATTGTCGAGCCTCCACCGCAAGCAAAGCACGAAAAGACCTTGCCCTTGTCCTTGGTGAAAACCGCCTCTGACAACTTCCAATCGTAATGAAACCCCATGACACTTCCTTTGTTTTGATTTTGAGCGCGTTTCTAGCCGATTCTAGCCAATATTTTTACTTCCTAGTCTCTTTGTACTACTTGCGCCTAAAAATGACTACAAGGACTCCTACAATCAAGGCTAGGGTTATTCCGTCTGCGATTGGTTCAGTCATCGTTAAACCGCCTTGACCGAAGCGGAGCGACAATGCTTTGCCACTTGCGCCAAATCGACTCTCTCAGCCCTTGGGGGAGTGATTCAGCCCAATGCCTCAAAACAAGATCCTCCTGCGCACTTGGCACTTCAGGAACACCTCCCGCAATTTTCAAAATCTCCAGTTGCCTTGCCCTCATCGGGTGATACGCTTGGATCATTTCGGGGATCTGCATTCTGACTCTCACGCATTCCGAATAAAACAAATAGCGTTCCCAATTCATGCCGACAATAGGCGAATTTTGATCTTTGGATTCGTCAAAAGATTTTTCGTTTGACTTGGCCTTGATTGTCCAATATTCATCCCGAACCGAATCCCACGATTTCAAAAAATGGGGGAGAGTTGGCTTGGAATAAACTGACATGGCATGAGAGATAATTTTTGGAAGAGCATCAAATGGAATTTTCAGCTCTTGCATTTTGCCTTGGAAAATCGAAGCCATAAAAGCGACCTTTTGAGATTCGATTGCAAATCCCCCCGCCACTCCCCAAGCCTCAATTCCTTTTTCGATTTCTTGATAATTCATGTTCATGCTGGTGTCGATTTCGTGTAGTTGAACGGGTTGTAGTATTCGCTTGCTTGTTTTTCCCTTGGCTTGGATTTTTCAGTCCTTGCTTGCCGATCTGCCCAAAGCTTCCAATTTTGGATTTTCTCGGGTCTTCCATTTCCCAAAGTCGTCCATTCGGTTGCATCAGCCTTGCGCCAAATGTCAGTCCATTGTGATTCACTCAGGCCATGGGCTACCATCGAAGCATTCCCTTGGACATAATCCAAAAACCTCTCAAGATCGGGAGCGTCTCGAAGGGAGTCAAAAAAATCCGCCCGCCCTTCTTCCCTTTTAGGTTCGCTTTGGGGGGGAGGGGGGTTTTCTTTTGTTTGGTTTTCTTCATTTAACTTAACTTCATTTAACTTAACTTGCGCGGGAGTGCTCTCGGAGTCCTCTTGGAGTACTATGCGATTCTCATAAGATGGACACCTTGGTTTTGATGGCTTATCTATTCTTTGGTGCTTTGCAAATCCCTTAATATGCAAGAACTTACCTTCATTCGTTGAGTACTCCAAGAGTAGTCCTTGAGTAATCAACTCACCAACCCAGCTATCGACATTTTCATTGGTTTCATCAGGAAACGCCAGTCTCCGTATTTGTTTCGTTGATCTCTCTAAATTGCCCTGATCGTCAGCTATGCACCAAGTCGAAATGAATGCTAGTCGAGCACTCAAGGAGCACTCTAGGAGTCTATCATCAACAAAGAACTCAGGCTTAATCATTCTCTGTCTCATCGAACGCCCCTTTTTGGTGTAATTTTTTTGATATCCTCAATGATTCTATGATATTGTCTAGATCTTCAAAGTGGATCTTCACACCATTTTGATCATTGTTTGGGTCGCAAATCAAAACGACAAAATCATCTGCATCCTCAACAATATTTATCCGCCATGTGTAAATGCGTTCGTTTATTGTGCGCACGTTCACTTCTGTTTCTCCTTAGCCCATTGAGTCAAAGCCTCTTTAGTGTAATAGGGCTTGCCCGTTCCAAGGCTAACCGATGGAATTTCAGACTGAACCTTTTTGAATGTGTTGCGGGTCAATCCAAGAATCTTGCAAGCCTCGCCAATGTTGTATAGGATCTTTTCGGGCATCTCGCCTCCTTTTGTGTGACATGATTCAAATGTACCTCAATTTTTCATAGATCGTCATTTTTTTGCAAATAAAATTTTTTTTCGTCATTTTTTCACACATTCCCCAAAAAATGAAGTACATTTATCTCATCAGCAAACGAGAGCTGACAACCACGAACAAGGAAAATGAAATGCTTGTAAAAGCGACAACAGCAAACGGCATTGAAGCACTCAAGGCAAGCGACTACACTTCTGACTTCATTAAAGAATACGCATTGAAGTTTGAATACTTCTATGAGGAATTGCCACACCTCAAAGAGGGCGAAGAAATTTTTGGGGATTTGACCCCAAGCCAATTTGAGCGACTGAGCAAAGAGTACGGAATCAGATAATTTAACCCGCGCCCCGATTGGGGCGCATTTAACCACAACCAAGGAACCGAAATGACCGAAAAAATCAACCTAATCCTAGCGCAACGCGGAGAATGGTCTCTAGTTGTAACAAACCGAGGCGAACTCACAATTGTCAAGGCCATGAGCCTAGACGACCCTTTGCAGTGGACTCAAGAAGAAATTGCAGAGTCCAAAATCTTTATACTCTGGATTCTTTCGATTGTGCCACAACAATTTCCGCTAATGTGGGAAAAGATCCAAGAGCTTAAAGAGAGTTTGGATCACCTCTATGAGATCCGCAAAAGAAACGATGCGATTGACGCAGCCGAAGTCGATACAAGTGAGGAGTGGTAAAATGTTTAAGGCCAAATGGATCAACGGACAGATCATTTTTATTGAGGTCAAAAAATGAGTGACTTCAAAAGATTCTGCGAACTCAAAGCAAGTTATATGCGTGCAGGAATGGATGAAATTGACGCGCATCAACTCGCAAATGACCGAATGATGGAAATGACTACCTGGATCAACACACCCGATGTGGACGATTCAGATTTTGACGACACCAACACCGAAGAGGAAGAAAATGACTGAACAAAACCAAAATTTATTGAGTCAAAAATCAAATGATTTGGCTTAGATTCGATAGGTACTGCCCCGAAAGGGGCTTTATCCACCTTTGGCAACTCCCATGTGGACTAAAAGGATATAGGACATTTGAGGAGGCCAAACGCTATCAAAAAAAAGATTGATTGGCTCAATTTAATCATGATAACCCCGCCCGTTGTTATGGCAGTCGGGGTTATTGTAACCGCCATTCGTGAAGCGGTAAATAAAATACTAGCTCTTTGGAGGCTATTTTGATAAACACCACTTTTGACCAAATTGAAAACGAGTGCAGTCAAATAATGATATGCGCTTGTTGTTTGCGAGTATCTGAAATGCTCGACTACAGAGATATTTGCGCAGATTGTGCGATTGAGGATTTCGATTCCCGCGCGGAGTCGGATGAGTTTTTACCGATGGGGGAGGAATTATGAAACCGAAAGAGTTGTTTTGGCTCAATGTCGCCTTGGTTTTACTCAGCGCAGTTTTAACCTATTTCATCGGCTACAATCACGGGCGATCTGCTCAAATGGAACGGAATCAAGCCGAATTGCTTGAGCGTGGTTATAAATTGCATCATCCAAAAACGGGCGAAGTGATTTGGCGAGATTCGCTTAAGACCTATAAAAAACTGCCGAATATTGCCCCACCTATAGAGAGCTTGGAGAAATAATGAAAAGCAAAGTCTCAAAAATCACCCTAGACCCAATCGCACGAGCTAAAAAAGTGGCCGAAAAAGCCAAAATGGTCAAAAACCCTCATGCTCGATTAGATCTAGCAGTCGGCCTGCTCCATTTCCTTGTGCAAGAAATCGAGAAATCAGTCTCAAAACTAAGTGACCATGCCATATCTCAACTTTTCGTTTTATGCGATTCCGCTTGGCAGAAATTCGCATTTTCCCAAATCGGACCGATTAGTCCCGATGGGGATTATGTCCATGAACACTGGTTTCGCGAATCAATTGTGCAAATCAGCACAATCGGTGCGAATGGAGAGCGCATTATATCAGAGGAGCTGAAAGAGAATTTTAGGCGACTCGGTTGGGAACGACCGCTTGAGGATTATCTTGATCCAAAAGGCGACTCGATGCGTTTAGATCTTGATATTGTGGTGTGCAAATGAGACTCGGCAAAGCAGGCCCAAACACCACAAAAAAGCCTTGTGTGATTCCAGAGAAGATCATTCAAGCCCAAGTTGAGTCATACCTCAGAGCAAGGCGCATCCCGTATTTGCGCCTGCCCGATGGCCTCTATAGGAGTTTGGGGCGCATGACAAAAAGAGATGGAATCGACTCGGCAAAAGCCATCTCTGGCTATCCCGATTTGAGCATTTTCAAGGTGTTACCCGATGGCTCTACAAAAGTGCTACCGCTTGAACTCAAATCCGCAAAGGGCAAAATGAGTCCGACACAAGAAATGTGGGCTCAGAAAATCGGGACTAAATTGGCTCGATCCGTTGAGGAAGCGGTGGCCCTGATTCAAGAATTTTGGGATAAATGACTTTTTTGAGTCAGATCGCTTTTTTCTCTTGCTTTTTGCGCTTATGTAATTTATCTTATGTAACAAAGGAGCGAACATGATTTTCCCAAAACAAAAATACTACTCTCACAACGAAACAATAGAACTCAAAAACGGGTTCTTGGATTGCGAGTTTTGGCATGAGTTTCAAGGCAATGAAAAAAAGTTTTTTGTCAAAATAACTCGTTTTGACAAAGCGCATACAAAAAAATGTGTTCTATTCATGGAATGCTTTGATGGGCATACTCAAGCTGAAGTTTTTTTCAACCAAAAAAGATCTGAGGTTATTAAATGAAAACATTAAATTCATTAAGTGGGGGTAAGACTAGCTCATATTTAGCGATGCACTATCCTGCTGATTATAATGTTTTTGCTCTGGTTTGTATTGATGATGTAAAATGCACACCAAAAGATAAATCTTTAGTGCAATTTGCAAATGACAAGTTGGAGAAGTCTGGGTTTTTGCAAAAATACGGAGAATTTATAGCAACTGCTGAAGATGACAAGATATTAAAAGTCATGATGGATCTTGAGCAAATGCTTGGTAGTGAAATACATTGGGTAAGGCATAGATCGCTTGATTTTTGGATTAAAAGAAGAAAGCGACTATTTAGCATGATATCAAGGTACTGCACAAAAGAAACAAAAGTCATTCCTATTGCTGAATTTGTTTTTGAGAATTGCATCAAAAAAGATTTTGGCCCAGTTTTTATGGCCCAAGGCATTCGTTATGATGAAATGGAAAGAGCAAAAAGGGGAGACCTTGTTAATTACAAAAATAAAATAGTAGTTGGAAAGCACCCAGGCGGACGAAATAAATGGCAAGAAGTTGAGTGGGCCATCGCAAGCTATCCGCTTATCTATGACAGAGTGCTTTATCATAAAATCCATTCTTATTGGTTGGATAAAGATCTTCAATTTCCAGAAGATTCAAATTGCATTGGATGTTTTTGGAAGGATGCTCAACAATTGCGCAAAAATTGGGACGACCACCCACAAAAAATGCAATGGTTTAGCGACCAAGAAAAAAAGAGCGGATATTTTTTTAAGCCACATCTTGACTATGAGATGATAAAGAGCATCTCGATTCAAGAGGAGTTTCACTTTGGAACTGGATCGGGTTGCCAAGCTGGATTTTGCACAGACTAATTTTTTACGCAAAATCATTTTTTCTCTTGCTTTTTCTGATTACATAAGTTAACTTATGTATGTGCCAATAAGAAAGGCACTCAACCACACCAAAGGAACCAAACAAATGTACAGCACAGAATCAAAAACAGCACAAGAAGTTTGTTCAAAAATCGGATTTAGCTTTGAATGCAAATTCGTTTCCGTACTTTCGCGAAATGGAAAAATCTACGTAAAGGGTACTTGTGGTAAGTCTCACGAATTTACTGCACTTAAGCGAGCATGTGAGCAGGCTGGATTTATTTACAAAGGCAAAAACTAATAACACCCCTGCGCCCCGATTTGGGGCGCATTTCAACCACAAAGGAACCAAACAAATGGCAACAATTTCCATTAAATGCAGTTTCGGCAATGCCAAGGGAGTCATTCACGCTCCCCTTTATACACACCGTTTCGAGGAAACCTTGGCTTTTGCCATGAGAGAAACCGAAAATATTAAGATTCACGAGATCGGCATTAGCATCAGAGAACCGCTTACACAAGGGGCGAGATAATGAAAACGCACTGGAAAAAACTGACCAATCCCGACTATCTTGGAGCATACGACTTTCAACCAAACGAACAACGCGAACTCACTATTGCAGGAATCGAACGAAAACAAATTGTTGGGGCCGATGGCAAAAAAGAGGAATGCACTATCTGCTATTGGCAAGAGCGATGCAAACCAATGATCCTCAACTCGACCAATGCCAAAACAATTGAAAAGGTTGCAGGCAGTCCGTATCTTGAGGATTGGCACGGGGTCAAAATCTATGTGATTGTGCAGAAAGTCAAGGCTTTCGGAGATATTGTCGATGCGCTCAGAATCAAGCCTGAAAAGGTCAAAGACAAACGCCCCACCCTAACCGAATCAGGCCTGCAATCAGCAATCGAAGCGATCCAAGCAGGAAAAACAACCCTTGCCGATGTGCTCGAAAAAAGGCAAATGACAGAAGAGATCATGGCAAGACTGATCGAAGCAATCGAACCCGAACCAACAAACGAGGCCCCAAGTGATAATGCCTAAATTCAAAATCCGTTGCTCTGCGATCCATTTAATTATGGGTCGCGTTGGCTTGACCGAAAAGCAAGAAGAAACGCTCAAAGAGTTACAGGCCAAACCGAAGCTAACCGCAAAACAAGAAGAAACGCTCTCAAGCCTACTCGACAAACAAAACAGTCCAGAATTGCCCGCCACGGCTACAAGCTACCTCAAAAAATGGTATGCTGAGACTCGATTTGGCTACTACGAGGAAACAGGCTCAAAGTACACCGAAAAGGGCCATCTGTGCGAATTGAATGCAATCGAGATGGTCGGATCTAAGCTAGACCTCTTTGGGCTCGAAAAGAACGAAGTCTTTTTTGAGAATGATTTTTTAACGGGCACTCCCGATATTGTCGAATTGAGCGAACGAATCACAATCGACACCAAATGCCCATGGGATGGCAAGACCTATTTGGAGCGAGTCACCGAACCGCTTGATGCAGAGTATTTTTATCAAGGCCAAGGCTATATGCACTTGACCCACTGCACCATGCACCATGTGGCCTTTTGCCTAATCGACACACCCGAAGAGGTCAATTGGGGCAAAGAGATTGAGTTTCATGCAAACGAATCCGAGCGAGTTCACATCAAATCTTTTGCATACGATCCCGATGTGATCAAGTCGATTTATGATCGTGTCGTGATGTGTCGGGATTGGCTTGAGTCGTATCACAGAATTGTGGAGAGTCGGTTAAATGGCTAAGTATCCGATTATCGCAGGAGAACGCTACGGATTTTTGGTAGCACTCGAAGGCAAAGCGATTCGACAAAAACGGAAATTCCTCTGCACGAATTGTGGTAATGTTTGCGAAAAGCAAGTCCGCCACGTTTATAATGGACACGCTACCTCGTGCGGATGTGGGCCAAGAAGGCCAAGCAAGAAAATGCAAATCAAAGTGGGCCGAGACATTGTTACAACTCAGCTCCGCCCCTGCATCACTTGCCGAAAAGCGGTTTGTTATGTCGAAGGCGAGGAATGCAAAACCTGCTATGAGCGATCACTTTTTGATTTGGCAGGGATCAAGCCGAGGAGTTACGGGGGGATTACGATTCAAAGCAAGACTTTGATGGGATTTGGACAAGTGGGGATTTTCTAGGAGGGTTCGCCCTCCTTTTTTAGTTTCGATATTACATTATAAACATCACTCAAAACTAGGCTAAATCATGCTTTCAATTCTACGAGGTGGCGACTATAAACGATGCGTTCAATTTGGGAAAAATGTTCCTCATACTATTAGCTTGATCGCTCAACTAATATACAAGATAAGCAAACCGACATATATTTATACGCATGAACTTGAATTGTGCGCATATAGAAGTATATTATATAACGAATTAGGAGTATATAGGAGTCAGTATTTTGAAATTCGCTCTCATCTTATGCGGTCAATTATTACCGCTAACAGATTTCGCCACGCATTGCCCGAACGGGGAAAGGCTCATAGGCCGAACTGATGCAAAAGGCTATGCTGAGTCTAAGTGTCCATGGATCACTTTCAAATGGCAGGGAGTCACTTTGGCGACTCGGATCGACTCATCCAAAGCCGAAGCCCGTTGCGTTGATTATATCTTGCGCAGAAAATAACTAAATTAAAAAAGGGCAGGCCGAGGCCCGCCCAGCTCTTGGCACAAAGGAACGAAACCAAGAGCATTAAAAAGATACACAAAAAGGAACACGATGACAGACGACTACAACCCAAATCATACGCATCTGAGCGATGAGGAGCGTGAGAAAATGTTTTCCCAAATCGACCGATTTATCAGAGTCGCTGGTAAACAACTCAAAGAATCCTCAATGGCAATCGCAAAAGTCCGCTCTGAGTACGATGAGCGAATCCAAAAAATATCCGAATCAATTGAGCCTTTCGCCCTTTTTGTGGATGCGCTCGACAAGACCGAGGCTAAGCCTCTCCCCTTGGCATCGGGGGAATATGAAACCACCAACACCGAACACATGGAGTAAACATGGGTGATTCAATTTGGCAAAATGGCGCATTTAACGAGATCGAGTTTGAACGCACCGTGGAACGCATCGCAGAGGCCACTTTTAACCCTCAAAAGCCTTGGGGAGAGTTTAAGTCTTATAAGCGTGAACTTGGCGCATATCTGAGAGCGCAAATCCTCAAATAATCAAAATAATCAAAATACTCAAGCCCTTTAATTAGGGCTTTTTAGTTTTTAAAAAGGAACAAAACGTGAATCAAATCACAGAATTTTTAGCAGAGCAGAACGCTAGTTACCTCTCAGGCAAATCAATCGAAGCGGTATTGGCAGGGGATTTGAACGAAGCCCAAGAACTGCTCAAACGCGAACAAAAACGACTCGAAAAGCTCCCAAAGCCCGTAATCGTTGCCGATCCGATTGAGCCCAAAGTAATCTCAGAGCGCATCCCATTTTCGCAACTTACCGATGTAGATCATGTCTGCGAAACGTGTTGCCGCAAAGAGGGTGCCCCATTCGACTACCGCATCACATCAAGCCGAAACGGGCAATGTGACTCATGTGGGAATGAAAAGCCCTTGCAGAGCATTATGCGGTTCAACGAGGACATGAACAAAAAAGACCAAAAAGAAGATCCAATTCCATTTGCATTGAGCGGATCATTATAGTATCTTTAGATTGTCCTGTCCTGGACTTGGTTTCGTGGTTGAATCCAAAAAAAGGAGACTCTGACGGGGGTCTCCTTTTTCGTATCTAGTCGTCATAAATGTCATCATCCAAAAAGATTCGAGCGGGATCTGTGCAGGGCAGTTTATTCTTGGCCCCATATTGAGCCTTCCCGCCCCGCTCCAAAGCCCAATGATATTGTTTGGCCTTGTGCCTAAAATACCACCGATTCGCTTTGACCGTCCACACATTAAACCGACTCAAAGGCACACTAGACCAAGCCAAATCGCCCGATTCATTCTTTTTCAAGACCCGATAAAGCGCATTCTCAGGATTTTCTACCATCAAAAGGCAATGCTCTAAAAATTCCGAATCAGAGTCTTTTTGAGCCTCGTGCAGTCCGATCCCGTGAATGTCGCACTGATGATAAGCCATATCATGACCCCGTGAAGGCAAGTCGAAAAGCCTAACTGTTATCGGATTGATCCGCCCCAGGGTGGCTTTGAGAGCCTTTTGCCAAAAGCCATTGGTCGAACCAATCCCGTTCATTTTGACCTTGCGCCCACAATGCGGACAGATTTCGAAATCCACTACCACACTTTGCCCCTAGCAGTATAAGAGCGGTCGTCACCCGATGGCCTAAAATCGAACCCTGCCGAATCACCCCATTGAGTCAGATTATAAAAGTAATAGCGTTCAGCCCGACCGCCCACCTTAAAATCACGCTCAAAAACCCGAACCGAATCAATCACTTTTGAGCACTTTGGGCAGATCGAAGCCATGGAATCACGGGTAATAGTGAACCAAACTCCACTCCCTTGATCCGCTATAATGGTGTCCTTTTTGAGTCCATCATTCTCAAAATAATTGATGACTTTTAAGCCATCACCACCAAAAACAAAACCCATTTGCTCAGAGTGAAATGTCGCCTCTTGACTAAAATCGAATTTGGCCTTTTTAATCTCTTCGATTTTTTCATCCATGAGACAAGCCGATAAACCCAAAGCAGCCAATAAAACCGAACCGATCTTAAATAATGACGTAGCCATTTGCATCCACCTTTTTTTGATTGTACCGCTCTAAAAGTGATCCTTTTGTAACCCTGCGCCCGTTGATTTTGGTCAGTTGGAAATGAGGCCGATCTTGCTTTTTGCCCTGCCATCGCCCGCCCCACTCGAAGCCAACCGCCTCAGCGATGGCAACGAACTCCATCCAATCGCTTTGTCCATCCCGATCAAGATCCTCGCGGACATTCCAAGATGCAGTTTCGCCGCCTTCGCCAAGCAAGCAAATATCAAACGCAAGCCCGTAATTGTGATAGGATAGGCCCGCAGGAGACGCAATAGGCCCGCCTTTTAAGTATGCCTTGTGTAGCTCCATTTGCTCCTTAAAAGTCCGAAAGGTGCTGACATACCGAACCCTATTTTGCATCCCGCTAATCTTGTCCATTAGCTCCAAACACTTTAGAGCTGATGGCCTCGCCACGGGGTGCATCAGCTTAACTCTTTCGACTGATATTAAGTCCACTCCACCGCCTCCATTTTTGTGTTAATTGTATCAATAATCGCTCGCTTGGGACATACATATCTGGATTATACTCCACCCCATGCGCCCAAAACTCAAACTCATCATAGCAAAGCCTAGCAAAATCACCTAGCTCCGTGCCATCGACACACCGCACCGATCCCAAAAAAGAGCAAAAATCAAAGAATGAATCTTGCATAAATCCATGGGCCAAAACCTTAATATCGGGGTTTGACCTATTCGCTTCGGCAAAAAGCTGAGTCTCTGTGTGAGCCGACCGAATCGCCTTGATTACAAGCCGCTCAGCAAATTCCATTGGCACTAAATTATTTAGAGCCATGACCTCTTTTAAGATCTGATTTTGGTTTCGCATGAAAACAACTAACTCAGAGTTAAGGGCTTTATTTGACTTGGCTTGGGCGGTCAAAGATTCCAAAGCCTCGACTTGAGCCCGACTTTTTCTAAAACTCAAAAACAGAAAAACCGAGATTGATAAAACCGCAAGACTTGCTTCGAGCCATGCGGGTATGCGTATTACACCTAAAAAGGTGTTAATGATTTCTTGATCCATCTGCCTAAATTAAAAAATCCCCTCTGTTACAAGGGGATTTAATTTAATTGAGTGGCACCCAATCGAGTTGCCAAGAACCAGAGCCCAAAGTCAGAGTGCCGTTTTGACCGCTTACGGAGTCGATGATCGTTGTTCCGCTTCCTTCGTTGATGGAGTATGATGCAAGCAAAACGTCTGCCGCTCCGAGCGCACGAAAATCCGCAATTCGAACTTGCGATCTTCGGGTTGAGTTTGCGTTTGTTCCGCGACCAATCAAATCGAGTTTTTTGGGCACACCCCCAACGGAAGTAAGCGCAATTCGATTCCACAGGTTCGCGGTTGGGTTCGTTGCGTTGTTGCTTATGCTAGAGCCATTTAAAACGGCGGTCGAGTTGACGAAAGACAAGTTAGATGTATCGCCCCGCCTCTCCAAGTTTATGCGGTCAGCATCGCCTAGTGACCACTCAAAATATGGCTGAAAGGTCGATATTGTCGTCTGGCTTGTGAAAAACTTGAACTCGACTTTTTGAACGTTGCTTAATGTTGGCAATGTGATGAAAGATGAGTTGTTTAGGTCTAGCACATTCCGACTCAAATAGCGTAGGCCGTTAGAGGTGTCCGTATACCGTAACCCCGCCCGAGTCGGAGCACCAATAACCAAATTCGGATCGCCATCGCCCCTTAATCCTCTGCGCCCCATGCGGTTGTAAGCCAAATAAGTTGTTTGCATTTTTTGCTCCTTAATTAAAGTACCATGCCAATGAGTAGCGACCTAGAGCTCACTATGCCACTATTTGCAAAAGCGGTAAATGTTGAAAGTGACCGCACTGTATAAGTAAATGGACTTGATGACCCCGTGACCGCGATCTCAAATTCTAGCTTAGTGCCACCAATTGTAAACGATGTAGATCCAAGATGATAGCGCGGGAATTGAATCAGCTTTGGCGCAGTAAACACCAATAATGTATCACCGCTTGTAATGCTTACATTCGATCCGCCCGCAGTCAATCCCGCAACACTTAACTCACCCCCCAACAAAGATGAATACCCAAACATGCCATCCTCTTGAATCACATTATTAACAGTGCCTGAAGTGCTACCGCTTACATTCAATCCTGATAAAATCGAACTAATTGTAAGTGCCACATTTCTTTTTACGGGCTTAAACCCGTCCTCACTCAAAGTCGCGCCAAGAGTTAAAAACGCACCGCTTTTATACTCAAGCTCCAAAGCACCCTTTTCGCTCCCGTTTGTGGATGATATGATTTTTCCACAAATGGCCCCATAAGATTCTTGATTTCCTGCCGAGTCTTGGAGATCAAAATTAAGGCAAACCTCTGATGTATTCGCGCTTGTGGCTCTGTAAAGTGTAAAAGCTTGAGAAACAGACTGCTCAACAAGCACATTCCCTTTGGCCCAAACTTGATAGGTGCCAATCGAATCAAATCTTTGACCAATCGTCGAAGCGTTCCAATCCGCGCCATTTCCAAAAGACCATGGACTCGAAAACTGATTGTGACCACTCAACTGCATCCCGCCCGAAAGTGCATTGACCCTCTGCACAAAACACAAAGTAGCAGTGATCCAATTGAGTTGATAACAAACCCTCTCAAGCGCACCAATCGAATCAAGCAGGATCGAAGCACCCGAAGTCTTACCCGCCATGACAAACGTGACCCCGCTTTGAGTCAAAGTGAGATTTCGCGCCAGGGTGGCATGACCCAAAACTGAGAGCCTACTAAACGCGCCTGCCGTGGGAGATGCGGTTGTAATTGTGACCGCGCCCGTTGAACTCGCTAGGTTAACATCTGCTTGGTTTCCGTTTGTGAGAGTCCATGTGTAAGCGGTCGCTGGGGAGTTGGATTGATTCGTTAAGGCCCACGCCCGAGCAGTCTGAGCCGCGCCAAAAGTTTGAGGCAGGCCCAAAACCGCTAGAGTGTCAGTCGCAGTAATTACGGGGATGTCGAGTTGTCTATTGGCAGTGATCGCCCCGCCTACAATTGTGTATGTAAAAGTGTCAGCGGGGTTATTGATTAGGAGGTTTGATTGGAGTGCGAGGTTACCGCTAATCACAGCCGGGCGATTTAAAGTCATCGCTCCACCCGCCACCCGAGCAATAGTAAGTGGCGAATCAATCGTATTACCGGCATCATCATATGCGGTCAATGCAAAATTTGACCCCGCATTTGATCCGCTCTCTGTATCAGTATTGGCCCGCAAAAGCCATCTTTGAGCACCATTAGTAAGGATCCTAAGACCGCGATTTGCCCCATTTGCCCCATCCGCATCAAATCTAGGCGATGCTGTGACCACCCCGCTAAATGCGCCTGTAGTCGCGCTAATCCCGTTTGCAAACGGAATCACCGCAGTTGTCGGAGTCGTCCCATCCCGCCTGATATACGCACTCAAATCAATATCAATGTACTCCCACCCGTCCGATGTGCTACGAGCGACCCGCCCCGATTCGTGGCCAATGTCTTCGAGTTTACCACCGCCAACATCATGAGATTGACCCGAATCCACCCCATTGATCCAGACCGCCCAATAGCCACGGGGGACGCTCAGGGACTCATAAAGTCCATTCCCTTTGTGGCTCATCGATATGGTAGACGCACCCCGCTTGAGTTGCACCGTGGCAGATGTGAGCGGGTTGCCCGATGCGGGGTCGCGCACCGTGAAATAGATTTTTTCATTGTAAGTAGGCATTAAAAGACCTCAGTTAATGTGATTCGCGCTTGTACCGATTGGCTTAAATTTAAGCCCGTGACGATGTATTTTGCTGATTTTAGGCGAGTTGGGATCGAGGGCAAGTCAACCTTTACAATCGACCCGATCTCAAGGCCGATGATCTCATTCAAGTGCGTTGTGAGCGTGACTGAATATCTAGGTTGAGAAAGCTGATTCGCAGTCCAAACCGCCAAGCGAACCGCGCTCAGATCATCCCGTAAAAATTGGCAATCAATTTGCTCCGTTGCGCCTTGACCGATTTTGTTTGCAGTCTTGATTAGCCCCAAAACCGCATCGGCACAATCCGAGCCCGTGACATTAGCATGACTCGACCGCGCCCCATTTGCATCCAAAACAACCGACCGCGAATATTTGCCACGCGCGTGGTCATACCGATAGCGCACAATGACCGATGTGACCAAATCGCGCCTTCCCGATATAGACCAAGTGCAAGCAGGCAAATTGTCACCACCCAACAAAACCGAAGTCGAATTGAATGTTTTGGCAATTGTAGCACTTCCCAAATCCTTGAATTGGATAGAATTGCGAAGGGCTATTGCACAAAAAGACGTGCGCTCTCTTGTGATTGTCCGCAGTAGATCCGAGGTGTTTTGAGGCGACCCCACCACAATACCACTTGCAAAATTGTCAGTGGGTAGACCCGTTCCCGAAAGGCCAAAAACGCTCAGTACATTCGCCATGGTCGCGCCTGATGCGTGCGGTGCCGATCTCGAAAAGACTTGATCCTCTTTGACCTCGACCCGCGCATTAAAAAGCATTCGCACAAAATGCAATTCGATTTGGGTTTGCAGGGTGAATGTGTTTTGGCTGCCCCAAAAATTATCCAACTCGTAGCCATCGGGATAGGCGTGTTTTGCACCAACACCTCTTACTACTAAGCTAGTCTTTGTAATATCCGAAGTCTTTTTATTAAGAGGATTGTATGTAGTGGTGCGGATTGATGAGACTTGATTTCGAACTGAGTCAAGCCTTTGCGCATGAGTCAAAGTTTGTAGGTCTGTACTGATTTTTCTGTAATCCCCATCGAAGTCCACAAAAACACCTTCGGCCCATGGGAAAACATAGCTTGCATCCGTCCCGCTTGTGTACTTGCCGAAAAGCATCCTATAAAAATTCGTTGCATCTTGATAAGACATGGACTCACCAATAACCCGCCCATCCGCTTGATTTATGCCAACAACGCTATAGGGGCAGTATCTCCCGCGAGTTCCGCACATAACGGAAAACTTTGATATAAGCCCATTAAATCCGATCTCTTCCCAGGTGATTTTGAGGCGACTTGAAAAAAGTGAGTTTGAGATTTTGACGCTCGGATTGACCCAATCCGCATGAGGGATCGGGCTAAAAATGAGCGGGCTTGAGTGGTAATTATTGGTCGTTTGCGCATCGCGCCATTTGATCCAATCGCCCGAAATACCACATCCAAGGGGGTAGCTAAATTCGGCTGTGGTTTCCGTCGCGGGCTCAAAGGCTTTGAAAGTCGTGGGGGCAGGAGGATCAGGAACAAGCAAAGCACCCTTACTTGATTGATGCGTGTACATGGGCCAACCGAGCGCATCATAGGCCTCAACAATCGCGATCTCTTTGGGATAGAGCGACCCTGTGAGCGTGAAAAATGCACTCTTTGGCGGATCTTGACCGACCCAATTTGTACCTGCATTTTGCACAAAAACCGAAGTGCCAAGTGCGCCCCGTGACACCTCAACGGGTTTCGAGCTGAATGCTGCATTGAGAAAACCTTGTGCGCTTGGTTGTGGTGCGGACCCGCTCAAATCATAGGCAAGCGACCGATTAGAGTCCTTTTTTGCGCACTCACTGATAACCTCCCCATTCGCAGGGAAAAGGGCATAAAATGGACTCCCTCCATCAATCGAAGCATTCCGCGCTGAGTCCATGGATGAATCACCACCACCCGCGCCACCAATATTGCTCAAGAGCGATCCACTTGCGCCCGTATCAATGCCAGTTAAAACCCCGCCCGATTGCACCAAAGTCCCACCAATGGGCCAAGACCGCTCTGCACTTGATGAGTATAGGTTAATCCCTAAAATAGTCGCGCCACTTGTACACACCAATCCCGAATCGGTTGTAATCGAATTAGGAAATACAGCAGGAATAAATGAATCAGAATCGTTCATGTTTCCGATCACAATAGGAGCGATTTTATTTTCTCGACCCGTGACGATACTACCCGAGACTTTGCCTCTTAAAATATTATCTTCTTCGGCAGTAAATTCAGTTAAATTAAAGCCTCCTTTAATATCTGAAATTACCCCATCGAATAGCTTTAGATAGGTGTCGGTTAATGGGTATGGATTTGATGGAGTAAATGTTATTACATTTGCATCTAAATCAGTCCAATTTGTGCCGTTAAATGCAAGTCCAGGTATTACGCCATCCTGCGCCCAAAGCCGAACGCGCCAGCCTAGAAAAAATGTCTCATCGGTTGCGTTCGCTTCGCACAGGGTCGCGTACCAACTATTTAACGCTGAAATGGAGAATTGTAGCTCTGATATTTTTGCAAGTGGATTTCTAAAAATATCATCAAAGCCTTTATCAATATCAGCAAACTCAAAACCATTATCAAAAACATTTCTCGGAGAGTTACCATAGTGAGTTGATCCGCTTGATGTTGCAAATGTGAATAGGGTAGCAGGGCCACCGATTGAAGGGTGATTTGATACTGTGCTAGGGGCATCGACTTGACAGACCCAAATTAAGCGATTAAGCATAGACACCCTCTGAATCCATTACACCCGCACTCGCAGGAATTGCATACCAATAAGGTATAACCGCATCCCATTTATTTAATCTACCAGTAGGAGTAAATATACTATTTGTGTTAGGCTCTCCCGCGTAACTCGCGTTTGTAATAGTAACTCCCACACCTAAACCTAAATCATCCCACGCATCGGGAACAATTGAAAAGGTGAATAATCCAAAACGAATCGTATAAGCAAAAAACTGCTCCAATTGAATCTTTTGGGAATTGCTCAAAAACTTGAAAACTAACTCCCCTTGAATAATAGTAGACCCGCCATCATAGGAAATTGACTGACCTGTAAGAGTGCGAATCGTTTTGGTTCCTGTTCGAGATAAACCGAAACGGGAACTTGGATCTAAACTCTTGCTTAAATTGACTGATCCGATTAACATTAAATCCTCCGCATCGAATTGTTAATAAGTGGGATCAATTCGCGCTCAACAAAACGCTTATCGACCACACCGCCCGAAATGGATATATTGATCCCGCCTGATTTGACACCGCCAAGACCGCTCAATTTGTTCACAAGGTCGCTAAACCTGCCCTCGTTCAAGGCATTGACACCCTCACGACCTAGAGCCCTTGTACCCCGTGCGTTAATGATGGATTCTTGCCCGTTCTCGTTTGCCAGGACCAACGAATTAACCCCTTCAATCATCCCGCCCGTAGCCATCCGAGTGGATCGCATGGAGTTGATTGTTGCAGTGGTTTGTGCAGTTGCGACCGCAGCAGCCGCGAGTCCCACGGGTAAAAATGGCTGAGTGGCCATTGCGTTCATAACCGCGCGATACCCACTCAAAAGGGCCTCGGCCACCATGAGACTTTTCATCTTGGGGAAAAATGATCTTGCAACAGTGAACGCGCTTTGGGCCAAGTCAAAACGGGCTTCCCGCTCCGCATGAATCCGCGCTAACTCTTGCTCGTGCAGAGCTTTTTTTGCATCGGCATATTGGTTCTCAACCGCTAATTCTGCGTTCTTTTGTTGCTCCAAAAGTGCGATTGAGGATAGTCCCATTTCCTCCGCTTGCATTCGTTTCTGTTCAAAATCCAGGCGAATCTTGGCAAGCTCCGCCTCTCGTTGCATATCCGCTTGAATGCTTGCATCAGCTTGAGCTTGAGCCCGGTATGCAAGCCCATCCACATACAATTGAGATTTATAGGCTTCTTGCGCTTTGAGTTGTTCTTGCTCTTTTTTGATAGCCTGGACACGGGCCTCATTGGCCTTGTTCTCCGCATCAATTGCGATTTGCAAGGAGTCGTCTTTTACCTTTTTGGCCTTGGTTTTTTTGCCTCCATCTGTGACTACTCCACCCGCGCCAAGTCCGCGCCCATCGTCTGTGATCGCAGTCGGATTAAGCAAATTGGACGCTTTGCCATAAAGCGCATCAGAGGACTCTTTTAGGGCATCCCGCGCGTTTGTGACAAAGTCGATTTTGATTGGAGTCTTGCCAAAGTATTCAAGGAGCTTATTAACATCTTTGAGCAGTTTTTGCAAAAAGTCATCAGCGACAAAAGTGATAGCATGGAAAATATCCACCACAGCCCCCGCTAGAGCGTTTGCAGATGCCAAGATCCATCGAAAGCTCGTTGCAATGCCTTTTGACACACTTGCAATAATAGGGCCCCATCCTTTTGTTAAGTCGATCAACTCTTCAAAAACCGGTATTAGATCCTCTTGTGCAGATGCCCCCGCTTGCAAAAACATTCCTGACAGACTTGCTTTGAGCGTGCCGAATGTATCCGCAAGCGCATCAGCTTTGGCCCCTGCCAAGTCGTCAAAAGTAAGACCAAGCTCCTTTGCTTGTTGATTTTGGGCCTTGAGTGAGTCCGCGCCTTGGTTAAGCAAGGGGATCAAGTCCGCTCCTGATTTGCCAAAAATGCCAACTGCTAAAGAGGTCTTTTTGGCTCCATCTTCCATCTGTGCGAATCGTTCAGCTACATCTAAAAATAGCTGATCCGAAGTCTTGGCGACTCCCTCAGCAGTCTTTAGGCTGATTCCCATTTGCTCAAAAGCAGGGTTTCCTTTTGCGGTCGCCATGTTTAATTTGGTAAAGGCTCCCGTGAGCTTATCGAGCTCAATCCCCGCTTGCCCAGCAGTGTAACGCATCCCACTTAAAAACTCCGTGGACGTGCCGACTTTCATTGCCGACTCCCAAACTTGGCTCATATCGTCAGCAGTTTTGAGGGCAATCGCAGATACTCCCGCAAAGGCAGTCCCGAGTGCCATAACCGCACCCATTGCGATTCCACCTGGGCCCAAAGCAGAGATAGAACTCGCCACACCCGCAAAGCTCGACCGAAGCCCGCCCGCTTGATTATTGAGGCCATCGACCCTTTGCGAAAACCTCTGCATTACCGCAGTGGCCCTATCTCTCACATCTAGGTTAAAAACCAAACTTTCAACCATTTTTCATGCTCCTAATCCGATCAGATATTATTGATTCTCTCAGTTTGCTTAACTTAAAGCTAAGTAACTTCTGAAAATATTCCTCATCCATATCAACAACTCCACTCATAAAAGGATAGGCCATAATTGTGGGGAGCTTTTCACCATCAAACGGACTCAATAAAATAAGCCGATCTGAGATTTCTTCAAATCGGCCTAGTCCCGCACAATCTCGATACATTAGGGGGTTTCCCTTGGGGGCAGTGTGTCGGCATGAGCCAAAGTGCTTGCACAATCCGCGAGATTCACACTGAGGCACCCCTGCATCTAACTCATCCGCGAACTCAGGATCATGCAAGCACTCAAAGCAATCACTCGGACTGAATTTCAGATCCTTTGCTTTTTGCCATTCGAGTAGATTTTTTTTCCCCACCTTGGATGTACGAGGTCATCCAAGGCTTAAATTCGGGGATTTGCGCTTCGAGTTGTTCAAAGAAAAGGATCTTTTGATCTAGGGTTAATGAGTCCCAATCGACATCGACCCCCTCGACCCGCGTACATTTTTCCGCGCAAAATTGAGTATGTTGATTAAAGAGCCATTCTTTTTGTTCAGCAGTAAGCGATTCAAATTTTAGAACGGGGTTATTTGGGTCTTTTAAGTCGTAATTTGCAGGGGTTAAATTCGAGTGAGTTTTAACCCATTTAGAGTGTTCAAGCGAATCAATCCGCTTAAAATAAACAGAAAAGCCCTCATGTTTGCGCGGTGCAAACACAGGGCCATCTAGTGTTAAATCAAATGTGAGAGCCATTTTTGTTCCTTTTTTAATGACTCAAACAATATAGGTTTTTTAAGCAAGGCGCATATAGTTTGTGGTTTGATCGTTTGTGAGCGCGATGTAAAAAGGTGGATTGTGTACCAAAGCCACCGCGCTTGCACCGCCACGACTTGCCACGAATGGATCTGCATTTTTGGGTCTGCGCGCTTTGAGTTGCAGAGTCCAACGAGAGCCATCACCGATCTCCTCTTTTGCATTCACAATTTGGCATTCGGGTAAGCACAAAATAATTCGATCTGTCCCGCGAGTGCCATCAAGTTTTAGGCTTAAAAGGGTTCCCGCTTGTTCCCAAAGCTTGTAGTTAATATCCTCGTGTCGGTTGATTGTGAGCTCAATATCCACATCGAGTTTATCTGTGCTTTGTGGCTCCGCGCGATTGATTCCGCTTTTGGTTGTGAAAATATCATCAGCATCACCAAATGCGACTTTTACACTAAAGCTGATCAAATCGACTTCGGGTAATACCGCATCAGCAGTGCCGATTGGGGCGGTATATTGGCCAATGTATGACTTGAATTGCCGGGTCAAAAAGTATTGACCATCTTGAGACGCTTGCTCTGTGAGCGCGTTGCCCTGGGTTTTGTTGGTATCGCGTAAAACCCGTTCAGCCGATCCGCTCATCTCGAGCATGAGTGGCATCTTGGGTTCTGCGCTTAGAGTGAACTCTTTGACTTTGCAGTTGATTGCAGTTTCGTCATAGTCAGCTAATTGGCGCAAAATGTGCAAATAGGTGTTGACTCGGTCGTTTGCGTTGTAGGCAGGGGATAGGCCCGCGTTTGCAGTAGCAAGTGCCGCCTCTGCTCCCGTGTATGGAGTTTGGTCTTTGCCAAGGGTGCGAAGTTCCAAGATGTGCAGTCGTTTTGATGAGGCCGTTCTTGGCCCACCCAAATCGGCATAGCCAAAACACCCAATCAACTCAGGCCCGTTCACCTCTGTGTAGATCTTGGTTTTTGCGCTCCAGGTCACAGGTACGGCGGTCACTTCTGATTCGCGGACTGCCATGGTTCCCGTTTTCGAGGCATCCTCATAAACTTCGGGGGTGTCAGAAATATCGACCTCATCCCATCTGCGCAAATGACCCGCGCCAAGGGTCGGATTGGTCGCACCGTTGTACAAATCGCCCGCTGCGGGGGCGTTTCCTTTAGCCTTAATCACTCCAAACTTGAGCAAATAGTCTTTTGTCGTTGCCATTAAATCGCCTCCTCATATCTGAATCTTGCGTTGGTATGTGTAATGGAAATGTTATCCGTAAGCCTTGCGAATTGTTGACAATCTTCCATCTCTAAACCTATCAAATTTGATGAGTTTATGAAGATCTGAATTGCTTGTTTGTGCTCCTCGCGATTTCCCGCGCGTGTAATTGCTTGGCTCACAGAATCGCTTTGCGTTGAGTCGTTTTTGTAAGTTCTGAACTCGCATTGAACAATCCAAGTTCGAGTCCTAAAAGCCCGTTCTACCTCTTGCCGACTCGGATCAAGGCAGATCGTATATGGCTTGATTGTGGCATCCTCTTGAGACTCGAAATCATGCGCCCAAACGACTTGCCCTGCGTTGATCGCAGGAACCGCTTTAAAGGCTGAATCAAGCTCAGAGATTAGAGTAGCTAGACTCATCTTGATTCACTTGGGGTTCTTGGGGGGCATAAATCGGAGCTGATCCGCTTGAGTTTGTGCAGTCATCAAGTAGCGCGCCTTGGTTTGTGCAGTCGATGAGGATGCAATTCTTGTAAATCTCACCCTTTTGAAGAGTCTTTCCACGGATTTCTTGATCTCTAAAAACATTCATGGTGTGCGGTTCCTTTGATATTCCATGTGTCGTGTGATTTGTCTTGCACTCCAACTAAATGCTTGATGGAGTGGTCTGAGTCGTTGTCGCCCTGGCTTTCGTATGTTAGCCAAAGCAAAGAGGGACTTGCCTTCATCGCCTTTGATTTCATAGGTAGCTGTCAAATGTCCACGGGTGCGCCTCATTGTAAATTCGAGATTGTCCCGTCTCATTGTTTTCGTAAAATTCCTTGTGGGATGCACTCCCGACATGATCGAATCTAAATCCCACGTTCTAAATGTGTCGATGTAATCGAGTTGCCTTCCCACGATTTTGCCTTTTGCGAAGGCTCTGCGCGGTTGTGCAGGGGCTCGTGTCGGTCTTGGAGCGTATCTGTTTTGGCGGGAAAATCCCCTTTTGTACCGCTCTGATGGGCCGACTCTGCGCCTTGTTTGCTCGATTGCCTTAACATTTTGGGGTAGATCTTGATAGACTCTGTCGGGGTCGCCCTGCACAAAACCGCGATCTTTCGCGCGGTCCTGAGCAAGCATCGCAAGGGTTCCAAGTGCATTACCCGTGATTGTTTGAATGCGGTCAATCGCGTTAAAAATGGCCCTTTGATTGGCTGTAATATTTGCGGATAGACTCACATTCATTTGGATCAATTGCCTTGAATGAAAATGGCTGTGAGGGCTTCGATCAGCTTCTCACGATTCGTGATGCGCCCATCGACACCCTTGATATTGCCAAGTTCGCGGAGGTCTGCATCAGTGTTTTGGGAAAGGCTAGTCATGTAGTCCAAGACCTCTTGGGGGAGAGCGGGTTCTTTGGCGGGGGCTTTGTCGCGCTCGTCCGTTTGGACTTCGCTTTGATCTGCTACAATCTCTTCAGCAGGGGCCTTGATTTTGAGCTTGGAATACTGCTCCAAAAAGACTACTTGAGAGCCGATTTGAGCAGTCTTGGCGACTGAATCAAACTCAGAACGCAAGGCATCATTGTTCTGAAACGGGCCTTTGACTTGGGTTTGACCATCGGGGGAGATTACCACAAAACACTTCAAATTCATTGTTTACCTCTAAAAAAGGGGGCCATATAAGCCCCCTTTGGATTGATTTGTTAAGGCTTAGGCCGAGACCATGCGCTTGAGAGTTGCCGCGCGGGTCATGCTGTAACCATACAAGGCCTCAACAGTGATTTTACGTGTGCGGGTTTGCTCTTCGATGTACTCGTAAATGGCGAATTGCATGCCTGTTTTGGCATCGGCAACAACGTCATAGCTCAAAATGGAGCCACCGACCTCGACCATATCAGCACCGAAAGCGACTGCAATGGCTGATTTATCTGTGATAAAGCCGACCAAGTTTTGTCCGTTCGCAGGCAAAATGTTAGCACAGATCACTTCGAATCCGTTGAGATTTGGAATCACACCTTGACGAAGCGCGGAGTCAGAACCAGAGCGATCAACGGAAATTACACCCGCATCTTTGAGCAGTGCGCCATGATAGGAGGGGTTCAGCACCAAAGTGTTGTTTGCTGCTGCAAATTGTGCAGTGGATGCAACAGTCCACAAGTCAGCGACATCAGCAAGGTCAAACGTGGATGCCGCGCCCGTGAATGAGGCCGCGCCAAAGTTTGCAGAGGTAATGACTGAGCAAATGTCTTGGAATGTCGCAGTAATAACCGCTTGCATATGAGCTTTGATGAGCGAATTGGCGCTAATGCGACTCAAATTGCGTTCCAAAACTCCCGATGTGGATTTCTTGCGCTTGTTGAGAGTCACATCAACAAAGACGACACCGCCATCATCCTCATTGGAGTAGTTCGCGGTCGAAGCGTTGTAATCAACTGCAGTTGCAGAGGAATACACGGGGACTTTGATTGTGTCGCCTTGCAGATTACGGGAGGCATCAACACCGACCGAAAACGCATCAATGGGGGCGATTGTGGGGCCAAGAGCATCAATGAGTTCAAGGCCAATTTCGGAAATAGTTCCGTTTGTAAATACTGAGTTTGCCATTTCTTAAAATCCCTTACTTGAGTTTGTTTTTGTGTTCTTGGTAAAACTTTGCGCGGGCAACGGGGTCTTTGATTTCTTGCATTTGGGCTTTTAATGCCTCGCGCTCAGTCGAGTCATCGCCATTTGATGCAGGGAGTGGTGCGCCATTGCGGAATTGATCCAAATCAGGATTAGGAGATTGGCTTGCTTGGGGTGCACGTCCTTTAAGGTCATTGAGAAATTGACTCAAAGCATCTTCGACCGTCGCTCCATTACGAATAAGAGTCTCAGCAAGTGCCGATTGAGTCACATCAGCAGATGCGCGGATCTTGTCTTGGCGATCTTGTTCAGCTTTTTTGTCAGCTTCGTTTTTGGCCTCAATCTCTTGGATTCGAGCCTCAAATTCTGCCCGTTGTTTTTCGAGGGCCGAATCAAGTAGGGCCTTGTGTTCTTCTTCGGTCACTTGCGCGGCCTCCGTTTTTGGTTGTAGTAAATGATTAGGACATTTTGCGAACTTTGTCAAATCAAATTTAGCAACTTGTGATGATTTTGAATCAGTTTTTTCGGTTGCGAAGCCTTTTTCGATTGATTCGTCAGCATTAAGCCAAGTTTCATCATTGAGCAGTGCGTTAATCTCATCCTCTTCTAGTGAGGTATTAGATTTATAAATACTCACTAGATTAGCTTTGAGCGCATCTAAAATATCCGCTTCTTTGCGCATTGCATCGGCATCGCCCATAGCAAAAGACCATGGATTATGGATCATTAAAACCGATCCTTCGGACATAGTGCGCTTCGATCCCGCCAAAAAGATAATGGATGCGATTGAGGCGGCAATACCATCAACAACGGTCTCAACTCCACGGGCTTTGAGGACATTGTAGATTGCGATTCCATCAAAAACAGATCCCCCAGGGGAGTTAATTCGGACCACGGGAGTTTGGTCTTTTGGGATCTGTGCGAGTTTTTCTGCAATGCTCTGAGGGGTAATAGACCACCCATCAATAGCATCATAGATCATGATTTCATTATTCATCGTTTTGGGCTCCTTTTGGTTCTTCGGTGTCGTTCTCTTGGGGGTCTTTTGGTTCTTCTGCTTGGGATTCGTTGGCATAATTCCCCATTAGGTCGCTTGGTTTTAGGTTGTATTTCTCAGCCACTTTTTGGATCACTGCGATTTCATTGGCACGGGTTTCTAAATGCGCAACGAGGTCAATTCCACGCTTGGCGAGTTCGCTTGTCATGGTCGTGAGTCCCGTTTCGAGATTGGTTTTTGCCGCATTCGCAGTTTTGACCGCATCGACTTCGGAATAATTTGGAGAGCCGATCCATGAAGGGACTTGGGTAGCTTCTTCAATCGAGATCATTCCCATCAAATAGGCTTCCATCATCACGGCCTTGTAGATCCGCGCAAAAGCAAACGAATTGCCCCGATTCCATGCGTCTGCGTACCGATAAAAGCCCTCTGTGCTCAACTTGCCCGATGCAAAATTAGTCCTTGAGAAATCCTTAAAAACGACCTCAACAGGTGCACCGACTGCTGCACAAGCAAATCGCACCGAACGCTCAAAAAGCACATCTAAATCAGTGTTTCCGCTTGGAGTCACGTTTTGCACTTTGGTTCCACGTGGAACAGTCATGATGCCATCAGGGACTGCATCACTCAGCAGAGTTACACCGCTTCCAAACGGGTCAATGATCGCATTCCCATCCTCATCAACTGCACCCACACCCGCATAGGTATCTGAGGGGCGATCCGTTTCGAGGATCACAGAGATTGCCGCATCTTTGTGAGCGCGTTTAAGGCAGGCATCCCACAAATTGGCTATATCGCTAATTTCCTGCATGATTGGGGTAATAATGGGGAGGCCACGAGACTGCAAAGGGGCTTGTGAATTGGGTCTACGCATCAAGACCGCAAGAGGTCGGCCTGTTTTGGGATCTTCGCAAGCTACGAAAACTCCACCATCTGCATCCTCATCCTTGTAATAATAGCCCGCCTCTTTTCCACTCGCAGTAAATCCCACACCATGCCAAAAGCGTAGACCTCGCCATGTGCCGCCTTGGGGCGTGTTTTCGGGGTTTGTGAGTCGTGTGGAACTGACAATTTGAATCCGAGTTTGCAAGCCAAATGCACTCGAATCGTTTACGATCAGAACCAAACAATCACCGACCTCAACTTGTTGTTTGACAATCTGCGCATAAATGGAATCAAGGTCTTGAGTCCCGCTAATGCAGGCCGATTTAGCCCACTCCCTAAAGATCTGAGTGCCCATTTCGGGGCCGACTGCTGTAAGCCCAGTCCCTGCGATAAAGTCGGTAAAAGAGCGCGAAAAAGCCGAAGCGACTGAGTTATTTCTGTGCAAATAGAGTGCACGGGCTTGGAGTCTTGGGAGGTCAGCAGTTAAAAGTAGGTTCTCGGATTTGTCCGCACGAATCGGAGTCCATCCCAAATCACTAAAATCTGCGCCACGATAATGACGGGTCATTGTAAGCCCCTCCGAACAAATCGAACAGGTCTATAGGCTGAGAGATTGCCCGTGTTTTCTTGCTGAATCTGTTGTTTTAATCGGTCTCTTGCGCTCAAAAGTTCGTTGATTGTCAAGTAATTTGTGCTTGTCCCATCTGCACGAGTCACAGATTGGACGTGTCCATTTTGACTACTAGCGAGCTTTTGTATTTGCGCTTCGATTGACGCAAGATCATCTGTAAGTGACATGGCACTCCTTTTGCATTAAAAATAAACCTTTTGACATAAAATTAGAGCCTTTTAGACCTGCGCATTGAAGCTAATTGCAAAACTTTGGGTGAAATTGGCTTGTTTTGCGCTACGACTTGGGGTTTTTCTGGCATTGGAATAGGTCTAATCGTTTCGGTTTGGGTGTAAACTTGCTCCACTTTGGGTTGAATTTTGTGCAAAGATTTCATGTGGCCCGCAAAAATTGCGTAGACCGTTGCATCTCTGAGGTCATTTTTGGCGAATTTGTGCGGCTTTTCCCACTTGAGAACGATGCCTTGAGCGGTTTCGACCTTCTTTTTTACTTCGGAATTGAGGTGTTGGAGATACCTTTTCGACACATCCGCAGGAATCTCTAGGCTAAATGGTGCGCCCGATTGAGTTTCTAGGCTTTTATGGAGTTCGTCTTGCCAATAAGTGTGGTCCAAATTGAATAGACTCACACCGACCGAAGCCTTACCATATTGCGCTTTGGGGTCTGCGCTTGTAATCACCCATGGAGCGGTTAGCCTGGAGTTACCCATCACGGGAACGAGCCATGGGTTTCGTCTGCAATAGTCATAAATCACGGGAGTATTAAAACCCGCATCAATCGCCCCCGCAACGCAAATAGGCGGGTCTCCATGGCCTAGCCAAGTCATGCCCTGCATTGTGGCGATTTGGAATATCCCTTTTTCAGCACGGGAGAATGATTCGATCCCGCCATAAAAAACAAGATCTTCCCAAATGAGGTATTTTCGACCATTTGCACCCCATCCGAGCAAGACCACAAAAGCGGAGTCCATGCCAATATCAATTCCGATTGAGCAAGCCACGACATCAGCAGGGATTTCGCCCCGTTTGTGGGTCGTGCTGAGTAGGGATTCTTCAGATATATCTGTGGTCAAAACGCTCAAATCCATAGGCCGAGCGCACCATGAGTTCCAAAATTCCGCGAGTTTTGCGGGGTCGTCTTTGCATTCAAGATAGGCAGCCACGACTTGGCTAAAGTTTTTAGTGATAGAGTGCCAAATTGCTTTACGAAAACCTACATGGGTCTCAGCTAGATCGGGATCAAAGCATCCGAATCGTTGCCCTTGCACTAATCCCATGTGATCCGCATCAGTTACCTTGCCACCACATGCAGGGCATTCAGCCCATGCAAGGCTTTCTGTTTGGATCTGTCTGTAATCAACTCCATCAGGCCATCTCAGAGATTCAAAATCAAAATGCTCCCATGCGCCACAATGAGGGCATTTCCATTCGATTACATGCCTTTTGGATTTGTTGTAATAATCTAGGATGCCACCACCACCCGATAATTTCTTTGGGGTCGATCCGATTAGGATTTTGAAGTTTGGCCTTGTTTGACCCCGTGCAATCAAAAGGCGAATCGGGTCTAAGTGTCCTGTTAAGTTCTCATCAATTTCATCAGCCGCCACCCAATCAGCGGGGGTTTCAGCCATTGTCTGGGGGGAGGACATTAAAGCCCAATTGATATAATTGCCCGCTTCAAATTTGAGCTGTACTTTATTGGACTTGCCTCTTTCGTTAATGAATCCAATAGGGGATCGCTCTGCAATGGATCGAAAACGATTGTATACACGGGTCTGCAAAGTGCTACCAGGCAAAGCAAAAACCCCGTTTACTTTGCGTTCGCCCATCATGTAGGCAGTCGCTTCAATCATTGTAAAAGTCTTTGAGCTTTGGGCTGCATACATCATTGTTATCATGGTCACATTTGGATTGCGTAGCATCTCTAAAACATCTTTAGATTCTGGAACCAAGTCATGAGTCGGTCGATCCACACCACGCAAACCCTCACCCGCAGGGAGTCGTAAAACCTCCTCGCACCATTCCCAAACGGGCTTATCTAGCTTGGCCTTAAAAATGGGAGCGAGTTTTTTTGAGGCGATTGCTAAAAACTTTTCTTTACTGATTGGCATTAAGGTAGCCCTCGCACTCTAAAAAGGCTTTATTCATTTCGCCTTCAATAATGTCTTGAATTTTCTTGGGGTTCTTTTGGCCCACCAATTGAGGGGTCAAAGTGTACTGCACTTGCCGAAGCCTCGAAACAAGCCTTGAAATGATTTCAAAACTCACAGAGGTAGCGTGTTCAATTTCGACTAGATTGCCCTCGCGTACCTGGTTCTCCATTTCCACTTTTTTGGTGGATTCCTGCCGTTGTCTGATTTGCCAAACTAGAGCCACCTCAGTGAGTTCAGCATAATCCATGGACTCTAAATCTGCATCAAAGTCAGCCAATTTCGAATCCATTTGAGGCATCTTAATAGGCTTGTTTTGCATATCGGGGGGCGGGGCAATTTGATCTAAATCCTGCCCTTGTCTCTGCATGTTATAATGTTTCTGACATAAACCCTTTCTAAACATGTTGTTTTGACATCCATAGACCGAGCATTTTAAGACCGTTCTAGTCTTTGTTTTCGGGCCACCTTTGGCTTTTGGCTTTGTCATTGATAAGCCTCGCTTATAGTTGATTTTGGTTGATTATCAATTGATAACCTACATATTTGAGGAAATTTCGCGAGTGCGATG
>Ga0315902_10001836_pt1 | contig 33686 bp, 57 predicted proteins | sample LakEriMetagenome_9_FD_203523 | JGI IMG/M metagenome (GOLD analysis project Ga0315902, IMG submission 203523) | Freshwater fungal communities from buoy surface, Lake Erie, Ohio, United States - Buoy 12 MA117 | ecosystem: Environmental > Aquatic > Freshwater > Lake > Lake biofilm | place: USA... | reverse complement strand
CGCCAGCGCCTCCGCCGCCGCCACCAGCAACGACTAGCAAGTCGGCAAGGATCGGGGATGTGCCGCTTGCCCTGGGGCGAAGCAACCTAGGCGACATGGGCATGGAAGTGCGCTACCGTAGGGATGTGACGCCGTTCAGGTCACGACCCAACGCGAGAGCGTCGAGTCGTACATGAGCAGCATGGAGCTATTGGCTGAGATCACCACGTCGCCCGCCCACGGAGAGATGATCCGGTTGGCGGCGGCGCTCGCGGCGTCCTGGTGGCGGAGCGTGATCGCGAACGAGCCGACGTTCCTGAGCAGGATCGCGTGGCCGTCAAACAGGCCAGCGGTGATTCCGGTGATGTTCCGGGCCGCGTCAGACGAGATCCGGAAGATGTCGGCGGTCGCAATGTCCAGGGCGTAGTCGTTCCGGTTGCTCGTGATCTGGGCCGGCGTGGTCGTGACGTTGACCGGCGCGGTCATCTGCTGCCAGTTTGCGGCGTTGAACGTCGCCCCGGTCGTTCCGGCCACGCTCCGGCGGTAGGTGATGCCCAGGTAGTGGACCAGTGCACCCTTCGCGTAGGCCGTGTTGGGTGCCCAGGGCGTGACCGCGACCCAGTTGATGCTCGAGGCCGACAGGCCGGCGGTCGCGATCTTGGCGTCCGTGACGCTGCCGTCCGTCGGGACGCGGGCGTCCGAGAGCCGAGCGTCGCCCGTGAGCACGACATTCGCCGAAAGCCTCGCGTCGGCCAGCGTGCCGCTCGTGAGGAGGCTGGCGTTCGTCGTGGCCGGGGCGGCGGCCTGGACGGCCGTCGTGAAGTCCGTGATCTGCGATGCCGTGTGCGTGTGGCTCGCCGCAGCGTAGCTGCCGGATGCTTGCTTGCCGTCCAGCTCCGCCTGCAGGCCCGTCACGTCGGCGATCGCGTGGTTGTGCGGGAGGTCGCGGATCGAGCCGAGCGTGACCTTCTGCGTCTGCGTGCCGGCGGCGTTGGTGGCGGGGACCACGGCGTTCGCGTTGGCCGTGCCGGCCGGGAGCTGCGAGATCTTCACGTCGGGCATGTCACTGCTCCGTGCGGAGGTAAGCCCCAGCCTCGGTCCGGAGCTGGTCGCCGGCCTCGGTCAGGATGGTGTTGGGCGTGGCCGGTCGCCGGCGCAGCCTGCGGCGGAGCAGGCTGATAATCCGGAGGTTTCGCGGCCGAAAGACGATCGCCATGGTCCCGCCAGTGTCACTGCCTCGTGCGATCGCTTGAACCGACCCACCGCAGCTCGCGGACCTCGTCGGTCCATCTGGCTTGGACCTCGAGCACCCGCTTCCGCACCTCGTCGGGCGTCGGGTCCGGGGCCGGCGGCCGCCATCCGCCGCCGCGGCCACGCTTCGGGAGGTCGGCGAGCTGGTCCCTCAGCCTGGCCCGCAGCGTGTCGACCGTCACGCCGACGGCCCTCGCGATCTCCTGCTGGCATCCTCCCGCCTTCCAGAGCCGGCGGACGTGCCGCTCCTGGGCTCGCGTGAGCAGCTTCTTCGCCGGGGCCGGTGGCCCGTCACGACGCCGCGGCATCGGGGAGCCTCGTGATCGTGACCACGGTCCGGGCCAGCTCGCCGCAGCCCGCGTAGCGTTTGCGGCATCGGCCGTCGACGACCTGGGTGTCGTCGTGCCAGACCGCCCCGGATGTCGTGATCGCGTCCTGGGCACCCTTCGCGAGGTTGTCCCAGTCGCCGGCCCGCATCCCCGGGAACGATGGCGAGCCGGTCCGCAGCTCGCCGCTACGCGTCAGGTGGGACGGAGGCCGCTCGAAGACACACTCGATGTCGATCGCGTGCGGCCCGTCGCTGGCCTCCCAGCCGGCCCGACGGGCCACGGCGGCGGCCTGGAGGGCCACGGCGGCCTTGAAGACCTTGATCCCGTTCTTCGTGGGCGTGTACGTGCGGCCGTTGGCCCAGCGTGCCCGCGGCTGCGGCACCGGTGGCCCCAGCACCTCGAAGGTGATCGTGGTCGCATCCATGCGACCGTCGAAGGTAGGGCGGCCACCGCCTGAATCTAGGGTCTATCGCGTGGCGATCCGGGCTGCGTGGCGGGCCATCTCGTCTGGGTCCACGCGATCGTAGTAGATCACGAAAACCACGTTCGCCTTGTTGCCGTAGAGCGACTTAAGCGTCGACCGCAGCCGGTCGAGCTTCGTCGCCGCCGCGTGGCTGAACCGCTCCGGGAACGAGACCCGTAGGAACGTCGTGTCGTTCGCGAAGTGGTCCATCAGCACCTGGGCCGGGGCGTGCTGCCACCCGCTCGGCTCGTAGACCGTGCGGACGGCCGACGCGATCTGCTCGGTCGTCACATCGAGGATCACGGGGCGGCCTCCTGGCGGAGCTTCTCGGCGAGGGCACGCTTCGTCGCCTCGAACCGCGCCGCGTCGTCGCCCTGGAAGGCCTGGGGCGGGCCGCGGTCTTCCGGCCCGCGGTAGCCCGTGGCCCGGGGGGTGTCCCGCGGGTTGTCGAACTGGCCGCCCAGCACCTTGTCCACGAAGCCGGGGGCCACGAGCTGCGGCAGCGTCACCGGATCGCGGAAGTACTTGCACCGCGGCAGGGCCTCGATCGCGGCCAGGGCCTTCTGGAACCAGCCTTCCTCGGCCAGCCGGTCGGCGGCCTTGTCTGGCGGGTCTGGCAGCTTCCAGGGGCGGCCGGTGCCTGCGGCCCAGGCCTTGCGAAGCGTGTCCCAGCCGGCCGGCCCGGCAGGGCCGGTGCCCTCCTGGGTTTGCGCAGCTTCACCGGGGGAGGAAGAAGAATTTCTATCTCCTCTATCTCCTCTCTCTGACGCGCCGCGCGCGTTGTGCGCACGCGCCGCGCGCGTAGACGTACGCGCCGCGCGCGTATCGGGGTCCTTTTTGGCGTTTGCGACCTGGTTTCGCACGGTTTCCAGCGCCCGCGACTTGGCCGACTTCGAGAACCGACGCTCCCATCCGGGGATCGCCACAGTTCCGTTGTCCGCGTCGATCACGAGCCAGCCGACCGCCTCGACCTCCCGCCAGAACTCCTCGTCGCCGCCGCAGATCCGCCCCAGGAGCCGGACCGACATCCGGGCCGTCCCGTCGGAGCAGTTCAGGGCCGCCCAGCCCCAGAGCATCAGCAGCCGGCCGACGACCTGGTCGGGGGCCAGCCCCGTCCGGTCGACCAGCTCGAGCACCTCCGGTTTCTGGGGGAGGCAGACATCGTATGGAACCCACTCACCGGCCATCGGCACCTCCTTTTGCCTTCAACCATTCGCGTCTGAAATCCGCCCAGAGCATGGTCCCGCCGGCCAGCCGGTGGGACGAGTAGGCGATCACGGCCTGCTCGGTCTCAGGGTCGCGGTTCTTCTCCTGCTGACGGAGCCGCTCCGACAGCTCGTCGCGGCGGCGTTGCTCAAGCCAGTTAGCTGGCATTGCGGCCTCCGGCGATGACCTTGGCGAGCGCGAGCGTGATCACGTAGCCGAGCTTCCGGTCGTCCCACTTCTTCGCCCGGCATGCAGCGATGACCAGGCCGACGGCCTGCTCAAGTGCCGCGAAGCCGCTCGACTCCGCCTCCGGCGTCGGCGTGCCGCAGTCCTGGCACTTGGCGGCGTCCTCAAAGTACTTGGCGAGTCTGTTATGTGATGGCATGGGCGGCCTCCTTGCTTGCCGAGTCGTCCGACAGCAGCCTTTTCTGCCTGGACGCATTTGATTCGCGAACCTCTCTGTTCCTTTCCGGCCGGTGCAGCCAGATGAAGAACAGCTCCCAAGTGTGTATCTCTTCTGGCGGCATCTCGATGTATGTAACCTTGCAATCGGCCAACTCTTCACGCCGCGGATGCAGCCTGTTTCCGAGATTCTCCGACTTGCCGACGTAAACACATTTTCCGTCTGTAACACGCCAGCCAAAGTAAATGCCAGACTTTCCTGACAGCATCGACTTTGCATCAGCCAGACGCACAAAATCTGGGTAACAAAGAGCCATCATTGACTGTGCGTCAACGATCCGCGAGCTAAAGTCGACTGGGCACAAAGTCCATGTCGTCTTTCTTCCGACAAGCCGCCTGCCTTCAACGGCCTTGGCAAGCCTCTCCTCTGCGTCAGCTAGTGCTGCCTTGGTCGTTCTTAAGGCCTTGCTGGCCGATTCGTACGAAAACCACTCACGGTCCGCCGCGGCACGATGAGACTTGGCCTCATCGTCCCATTTGGCGACTTGCTCTCTTAGTTCCCCTTGAGCCATCCTCACCAGCCCTTCGACCGCATAGTAGATGCCGTCGAAGAATGCGCACGGAACTTCTAATGCGTGAACGGCGTCAGCGGATGATCCGCAACTGATGGATTCTCCGTTTACAGTCAACCGCCTTTTCCCGTGCAAGTAGCCAACACAAACCACGGCAGGCCTCTTTTCGTCCCCGCCTATTTCGATGTCGACGTAAACTTGCAGTCCATCTATTGGGCACAGTCGCGAGCGAACGTTAGTAATCGCCCACGGCTTGTAATAGTGGCAGCGTTCGCAAAAAGCCCTGGCGATTTCGCAGAGTCTCGAATGATTGCCTTCCGAAATCGCTGCCGATATTTCGTCGTGGTAGATGTCGATAGTCGCGCCAAACATCATCCCGCCCTCCTGTACCTCATCTCCCGATTCCCCGTCGGCGAGACCGCCTCGCCGATCTCCACGACCAGGCCACGACGCCGCAGCTCGTGCATGCGGCGGGCGACCTGTTGCTCCGTCAGCCCGCACCGGCCGGCCAGCTCGTCCTTCGTGCCGGGGCCGGCCGCCAGGGCCGCGAGAATCCGCTCCTCGTGACTGCCGGAGAAGGTCGGCGCGTTGGCCGCGGCCGACCTCGAGGTCGGCGGATCGGCCCGGCGGCAGAGCGCCACGAGCGGTAGGTCCGCGTTACTTTCGATGAAGGTCGGCATCCGTGCCCTCCTTTTCCTTCTTCGCCGCGTCTTCCTTGACGCGTCCGCCAGCCGGCCGCCGCTTCGGCTGCGGCGTGGCCGGCTTCTTCTTCATGTTCTTCCAGCTATCGTGCCAAGCCATCACGCCCTCCCGCGGTCGCGGCGGTCGAGGTACGTGATCCGGTCCTCGTGGGCCTGGATGGCCCGCTCGGTCGCGGCGGAGTTGAAACAAGGCCCCATGTCGAAGATCAGCGGCGGCGGGAGCTGCGGCTCGGCCTTCGCCTTCGCCGCCGCCTCCCGCTCCTCGCGGATTTCGTGGTCCACGTCGTCGATCATCGCGTTCCAGTCGCGGTTCTCCCGCATGCGGTCAGAATGGGATGGCATCGGTGCCGGCCTCCTCTTGGAAGTCCGCGTGTGCCTTCGCCGCCTGGCTGCGGGCCGGGGCCCGCTTCGCTGGTGCTGCCTCTTGTGGCGGGAGGAACTTCCGCACGTTGGCGAACGTCTTCCCGTTGTTCCCCAGCCGGTGGTAGATCTCCGCCTCGAGGCGGCGGCCGACCAGGTCGCCGGCCTCGGTCGCCTTCCACTCGGCAGGCGAGAGCCCCAGCGACCGGGCCAGCGTCCCGACGATGCGGGCCGCCCAGTCCTTGTCCTTCGGCAGCGAGACCCACACCCACGAAATGGCCTTGTCGTCGTGGGCGAGGACGACCGTAAGGTTCGTGTCGCTCTCCGCGACCCGCGTGATCTGGAACGCGTGCGTACCCTCCGGCACGATCTGCCGCTCGGCGTACACCGGGGCCGATGGTTCGTCGGCCGGAAAATCGTCGAATCCCCAATCCATGGAAAAACTCCTTGAAGGTGTCAGTCAATCGAAACGAGCACGGGTGTTTGGGGCGCGTGCTGCCGCACCTGGCCCCAGTCGATGTAGGCCTGGGCGGCGAGCGACGCCGTCCGGTGGCCCAGGTGGATAGTCGCCTTGCCGGGCGAGGAGATCTCGATGTGAGTCGCCCCGCTCCTGCGCAGGAACTTGGAAGTCCCAGGTAGGCCGCATGCGTCCAGGTGGAGCCGCATCAGCCGCATCGCCTGGCGAGGCTTGCAGGCCCAGCCCAGGATCCGCCCGTCGGGCGAGTCTTTGAGCATCGCGCGGCACGCGGCCACGCAGGCCGGCGAGAGCACCTTGACGATGCCGTCGCCGGTCTTCGACTGCGTCCACCGGAGAACGTCGCCGTCGAGGTTGTCGCCGGCGAGCCTCCAGAGGTCGCCGTGACGGCTCCCGCACTCGTAGCCCAGGAGCATCCACGTTCGCAGCAAAAGCCCCTTGTCGGCCCCGCTGCGAAGCCTGCGGCCGTCGTGGGCGTGGGTCTGCTCGATCCCGTGCCGGAGTTGCTCCACGGTCCAGGCCCGCGTGGGCGGCTTGCGGGCCTTGATCCGCATCACGCCGCGCGGCAGCTCGTCCACGAGCCCCTGCTCGTAGGCGTCACGCCAGAGCGACATCAGGATCGTCCGCTCGCTGCGGACCGTGACCGCCGACACCTGTTCCAGGCGGCTGCGGAGGTACGCGTTGATCCGCTCGGCCGAGATGGTCGAGACCCGGCCCGCGATCCGCTTCACGTTGCCCTGGTGGGCAGCGCTGACGGACCGCTGGGAGAGGTACTTCTTCGCCACGACCGAGAACGTGAGGATTTCAGGTCGTGGCATCGGCGGCCTCCTTCGGCTCGATCTCGTCGTGCCGCGCGTTGGCCCGGTCGGTCAGGTCGCTCCACTCGTCGTCGGAGAGCTTTCCCTCCGAGAGGAGCGTGTCGATGCGGTCGACGTACTGGGCCAGCTTCTTGACCGTCGGTGCGGTCGCGATGCACTCCGCGATTTGGTCGAAGAGCGCGGCCCCCGGCGCGGCCGCTTGGGCGGTCGGCCGCGCCGGGGTTGAAGGCGGCGGTGATGGAGGAGCACCGCCGGGCCGCTGCTGTCCGTTGTTCAGCCACGCCGCGAGCTGCCGGCCGAGATCCTCGCCGGCTTCGCGGATCACCGCGTCCTTCAGGAACGCGGCGCGGGTCTTCGTGACGACCAGGTCGTGGTCCTGGGTCACGTCGCCCACGACCGTGAACTCGTACTCGAGGCCGTCCCGCTGGACCGGCTGGAGCCCGACCTTTCGGACCTGGTTCCGGCCGCCGACGTTCTCGACCACGTACTCGACTTTCGATCGCAGCGTGCAGATGACGTGCATCGGCGCGCCCAGGATCGCGTCGACCAGGGCGTTATGCCGGGGCGTGGCATCCCGCCAGGCCCCGAAGTTGCCGCCGCCCTGGTTCCGCTTCCCGGCCTTGTCGACGTATTCGAGGATGCCGCCCTTCCCGGCCCACGCGTGCGAGAGGCTGTCGATCACGAGCGTCGAGTAGCCGCCGGCCGCGGCGTCCTGGATCGCCTCCAGGAACCGCTCGACCTCGTAGCTGTCCAGCTCGTTGACATCGAAGTCGAGGCCGCGCTCGCCACTGTAGAGGCTGGCAGAGCCTCGCTCCGTGTCGATCACCGCCACGCGGCCGCCCAGGCCGGCGGCGATCCGGAGCGCCGTCATCGTCTTCCCGCTGCCAGCGGGTCCGATCAGTCCGAGCCGCAGCTTCGCCGCGGCCTTTGTTGCCTTCTGAAAGCCCATGATCATTCCCTCCAGTTAGTGTCGCCGCGGGCGGTCTCCGCCCCCCGCAGCTCGATCTTGCATCCCTTGCCAGGCCGCCTCCGGCGGCATCCTGCGGAAGGGCAATCCGTGCCCCTCCGCTCCTCATGAATCTTCAAGGCGACCAGGGCGACCGCCGCGACCGAGACGACGAACAGCGTCACGGCGGCGGAGCAGGCGGCCAGGATCAGCCCGTCGACTAGTTCCATGCTCATCGCCATGTCTCTCCGGTTTCGTCCTCGGCCAGTGGCCGCCACTCGTCGAGCGCGGTCTTCGCCCGGAGCATCAGCACGGCCCCGGCGCGAATGTGGTAGGTGTTGATCCCGACCGGCGTCATGTCGGCGATGAGCCGCTCGAGCACGCGGCCCGGGCCGGCCAGTCGCCGCAGCGCGTCGGCCCGGCGGCGGACCCACGCGTCGCGTTCCTTCTCGCGGTGATGTGCGGATCGCGGCTTCGCCATGGCTCAGAACTCCGCGAGCTGCGAGGCGTCGATCGTGTAGCTGACGCCGGCGTCGTCGCGGACGACGATCGAGCCGAACTCCGTGAACTGCTGAATCCGGCCGGGGCGGGGGAACGCCCCGACCATATGCTGGAACCAGACGGAGTCGCCGACGCTGGGCAGCAGGCCGCGTCGGCCGTAGGTCTCGGCCATCCCTGCGGCGGCCGCGGCGGCCTCCGCGTCACCCGGCATCCGATTGATGGCATCCATGCCAAGTCTCCTGATCGTGAAAACGGTCGCGTGAAATTAGCCGGCGAGGCCGGCGGAAAGAACACGAAGAAGAACGATTGCCAACTCGATCCAGACCGTGACGTTCATATGTGCCTCCATGCACTGAATCACTTCGAGCGTCGAAGTCATCCATGACGTGACGCGGAAGGTAGTCAATAGATCGTGAATTGATCAAGCCCAGGATCAGAATTTTTTTGGCAGGGGCTTTTCCCGCGAGAAACGCGGGGTTCGCGGGCCGCCGGCGCTGCTAGCGTCCGGTGGCCTGGGAGATCATGTCGGAGAGCTGGCCCTTCGTGACGCCCTCCGGGACGACGAGGCCGAGCTGCTCCGCGTAGGCGAGCTGGCGATCAGTGGGCGGATCGGCTCGCCAGGCCTTCGGCATCCGCGGCCACGACAGGACCGACGCGGCGATCGCCAGGGCGGAGGCCGCGGCGACGAGGAGGCTCGGCTTCTGGCCGAATAGGCTGGCGAACAGCAGGAACACGGACACGCCGGCGACGAGGGCCAGGCCGCCGGCACGGACGGCGTAGCGTCCGCCTTCGATCAGCAGCTCGAGCACGACAACCTCCAGAGGATTCTGGTCAGGCCGCCGTGATTCCCTTTCGGGGCCGCCCGCCGCGCTTGGTTCTGGCCCGGGCCTTTTCCTTGCTCAGGCGCTCCACTTCGTCGAGATAGTAGAAGACCCGGCGAGGGGATTCCACCACGCGGTGCAGCTCGCCCGACAGGGCGAGCTTCCGGAAGTAGCTGTCGTCGCACCCAAACACCTTCGCGGCCTCGCGGGGCGATACCAGCTTCCGGCCCGTCTTCGGCTCGATCACCATTGCCATAGCCTCCGATGCTAGGGGCGACGCTGCTCCATTCAAGCCCGCAGCCCGCTTGCCTTTCGGCCTGCGGGCTGCGTAGCGTTGATTTGGCCGCCGGTTGCGATCCCGTCGGGATTGCAACCTTTGGCAGTGGCGGGGACGGGAGGAAACTCTCGCGACCAACGGTGCGGCGGCCAACCGGCACCGGCGGAAAAACCGGAACCCGGCCAGGGAGGGGCGACACCGCACGGAAGTGTGACCTATCCCGTATTTGGAGGTTCACACCATGACACTCAGCGCGTTCCTCGAAACCGTATACGTTCCCCTGCGTCTCCGCGGCCGCTCCCAGGAAAGTGTCCGGCTCCTGAAGCATGCCGTCACCCAGTTCAGCCGGTGGCTCGGCCGGCCGGCTCTGCTCGAGGACCTCGACGACCTGGTCGTCTCGCAGTGGCTCACGGCCCGGGGACAGAAGCTGTCCCCCAACTCCGTCGCCCGCGAGCGGAGCGGGATTCTCGCCCTCTGGAACTTCGCCCAGGCCCGCGGGCTCGTCCGCCTCCGGCCGGCCGTCGCGCCGGAGTTGATCCCGGAGCGGGTGCCGCGGGCGTTCACGACCGACGAGCTGGCGCGGCTCGCCGCCTCGGCCCGGCAGGCGAGCGGCTGGGTAGGGCCTGTGCCGGCGAGCGTGTTCTTCCCGGCCCTCGTCGCCGTCGGCCTAGAGACCGGCGAGCGGATCAACGCGATCCTCTCGACGCCGCGGCATTGTTGGAACCGGCCCACGCTGACGGTCCCCGCGGGCGTCAGGAAGGGCCGCAGGCAGGAGCGGGTGTACGAGCTGTCGCCGGAGGCCTCGGACCTGGTGGACCGCGTCACGGCCCACACGGGGCCGACGGTCTTCTGGTGGATGGCCTCTGGCACCGCGTTGCGGAAGCGATGGAAGACGATCACCAAGCGGGCCGGCCTCGGTGAGGGCCGCGAGGTCCAGTTCCACGCGTTGCGGCGGTCGACCGCGTCGCACCTGGCGGCGGCCGGCCTAGACGCGACTGCCTTCCTCGGCCACTCGTCCGACCGGATCACTCGCCGGAGCTACCTCGACCCTCGCGTCGTCGACGCCCGCCGGCCGAAGGCCTGGCAGGCGATGCCGCGGATATTCAAGCCAGACGAGGATCCACCGGCGAAGACGGCGTAGCGTCCCCGGATTTTGCCGACCGTCGAATCCTATGCGTCGCGATCCGTGCGACCGTCGCAGCCTGCCCCCGGCGGCGGAGGTCTAGCCCTCGCACTCCGCCCAGCACGCGGCATACCCTGCGGTGTCGACGAGGTTGTCGTGATGGGGTCGTTCCTGATGGCGGGCGAGCTTGTCGAGGATCATGATCTGTGCCCAGTCGGCCACGGTCAGCGGCTCGCGGAGCTTGTGGCCCATGATCGCGTTGATCGCTCCGACAGTTCTCGCGAAATGCTCGGCCGCGGGGCCGTAGGTTTGCCGCCGCTGGCGGATCGTCCGGGCCGTCTCGTCGAGGAGTCGCTCGCCGGCGTTCGCGTTGTCGACCGCGTGCTCCGTTTCGTCCTGCTCGCTCACTTCGTCTGCCTCCTGGTAGTGTCGAATCATGTGGATGGCCTGAATGAGAAGCCCGGCCAACGCGCCCGACGTGCCGGTATAAGCGCCGGAGAATTGCCGCGCCCGCTGCTCCGCGTCCCGCAGCTCGTCCTCGGTGAGCCAGTACATCAGGACGCCCTCACCTTGCCGTTGGCGATCCGCATGTTCTGAACGTCGAACTCTCCGCCCTCGTGAACGGTCACGACCGCGAACCCGTGGTTCCACGAGTTGATGCGGGCATATGCCGGCGTGAGATCGCACAGGCAACCCGTCGACCAGGTCGTCGTCTCCGCGTGCCACATGTCGCTCTCGGCATGCGTGCTCGAGCGATGCGAGTGGCCGACGAGCGTGGTGTGATGGGTCCGCATGAACGCCCCTCGCGCCGGGTTGACGGGCGCGGCGACCCCCTTCTGTAGCTCGTGCCCGTGGAGGACCGGGAGCTGGCCCAGCATCACCGGCCGGCCCTCCTCGACGAGCGTGATGTCGTGCCTGTCCAGGTACAGCCAGGCCTGGAGGCTGCTCAGTTTGTCCTTCGACAGCTCCGGCGCATGTTGCCAGATGTAGTGTTGCCACCGCTCCTCGTGGTTGCCCGCCTTGTACACGATCGGAATGTCGGGGAACGTCTCGCGGATCCAGCCGACGAATTGCCGCTGGGCTTCCAGCTCGCCGGAGAAGTCGCGTTGCCGCGGGTCTTTCATCCACCGCGAGAGGGCGTAGAAGTCGCCGATGTCGCCGTTCAGGAGAAGAGCGTCGAGGCCCAGCTCGGCCAGGTGGCCGACCGCCGCCAGGACCGCGACCTCGTCGTGGTAGGGAACGTGAACGTCCGAGAGGATGCCGACCCGGCCGACGACCTCGAGGACTTGCGGCCGCCAGGGCTCCGCGTTGGTTGGCATTAGGCGATACTCGACGCCGGCCATGCGGGGCGGGCGGCCGATGTTCTTCACGGTCTTGCGGTTCTTTTCGCCGTTCGTGCCGAGCTGGCGTTGGATCCGCTTCCTCGCCTGGTCGATCGTGAGCGCGCCGCGAGACTCCTGGACAAGCATCCGGGCGAGGCCGCGGGCCGGGTGGTCCGGGTTCTCGCGGACGATCCGCCGGGCTGCGGCGGTGAGGGGATCTCCTCCGGTTGGCATCCGTGCCTCCTGGGTGGGGTCTGGGCAGTGTGGCCGGCGGCCGGCCTGAGTCAATCGGCCGGCCGGGCCTTCGCCCTGGCCCTGCGGCAGGCCAGGCGGACGAGCTGCGTGGCCCCAAAGTCGCTCCAGGGCAGCCGCGTGCGGCCTTCGGACCACCTCTTCGCGTGCTCGGCCTGCATGACGCCGAGGATCTCGGCGAGGCCCGCTTCCGACTCGCACCAGTCGGGGCCGAGGTCGTTCATCCGCGACGCCATGGACTTGCAGCCGCAGCCCGCGTCGGCCTCGATGCCGAGCCAGTCGCGGAGGATGGCGGCCAGTTCTTCTCCAGGAAGGCATCCTGGGCTATCGCCTCGCTGCGGCGATACTCCGCGAGCCATAACCTCGACGGGAAAGCCGCTCGCCGTGGGGCGATCATGCACAGCGCAATTTCTCCGCACCAACGCCGACACCGCCCGGCGGCCGCATGACACGCATCGCAAGTCTTCGCCGATAACGCAGTCATTCATCAGAGTAGGAAACGAACCGGAAGCCGATGGACAGCGAGCCTTGCACCTCGGAGAAGGGAACAGAGTCTGACGAAACCGACCTGCCAGGCTCGCTGGCTCGAGCACCAAAAAACGAATCCGGATCGCATGGGCACTGAAGGCCGGGGAACGCCGTGCTTGTTATGGAGCCAGCGCGAATCCTGTCCAGCCCGTTCTGCGTGTCAATCTCCTGGCACGTCAGATCAGAGGCTTCTTTCTGCTGGCAATTTGCGCCGACACAGTCATGGTACAGAGCGGTCGCATCGGCGAGATAAATCTCCATGAGCGGCGGAGATTGTCGAACTAAAAATTCAATGTATGGAGAGCGGCCGCAAAACAGCGCGTCGCCGCCGTAGTAATACCGAAACGCTTTCGCGCCGTTCCTCGGCGACTCTGTAACTGTGCGGTCGTATGTCAACTCGAAAGTGCCTGCGTATTTGCTTCCAGGCCAGTAGCGCGTGTTTCTCTGGTTTGGTTGCAACTGGCCCCTGGGCGTCGCGTAGAATTTGTCAACCCAGTCCTCGGCCGAAATCTCAAACGTGACGGACGTAGCGCCGAAAAGAACGCCGCAGTCTGGTATGCCTCCGGCGTCCCCTGCCTCGACGCTGACCGTTCCGCCTAGAACCTCCGCCGCTGTAAACTTTATCGGATCGCAAGCAAACGGAGCCTTTGACTCGTCTGCCGTGAACGCGATCGTGCACTCGCCCGTAATGCTTGCTTGCGGCGGATTGTCAATGCCGCGAAATGTCACGCCAATCTTCGACCCGCCGCGGCATCGGCTGTAGGAGCACGACGTTGGCGAGGTCCTGCTAAGGACAAACGAGTTTCCGTTGAACTGCGCTGCGTTGCAGTCCTGGGTCACCCACGACCACGCCAGATAGCCGTCCCCTTTGGAGTCCAGGCTGAGCGACGCAATCTTGCCGAAATTGGGGCTCTTGGTGTTGCTTTCGACGGTTACGGACACGGCAGCGCCAGCTCCGTCGCTTGGTGCCTTTTGCGTTATGGTCGCCGCCACGGAAGCTACATACGGGGCGAGGCTTGCGTCCTCCCTGTAGTACTTGCCCCCATCGACAACATCGACCGCTGACGGCGTGCCTCCGCCTTCGTAATACGAGCCACCAAGCCAGACCGCCACAGACTCGACTACTCCCGTGCTCTTGTAGTATTCGCCCCCGTATTCCACCTGGATCGACAGGACAGCACCGTTTTCGTCTACGGCGGAAACGTACGCGTAAAAAAACGAGTACGGACTCTCCTGGCCGTCTGTTACCGTGACGATAACTGAGTCAAACTCGGCGTGCCCGGCCCCCCCGTTGGCAACCGTAAAGGAAGCCACGGTCCAGATCGGCCGGCCAAGCCAGTCGGTGGACGGAGAAAGAACCGGCGAAATGACAGCCCCGGATCCTGCGTTGACCGAGGCGGAGAGCGTCGGCTGTTGCCTTCCGGTGACGACATATGCCTCGGCGGCCTGCTCCACGACGAGCTGCGGCCCGCCACTAAACGACACGACAGCGCCGTCCGCGTAGCCCGTCCCGCCGCTCGTCACTTCTACGCCTGAGACAGTCCAGCTTGCCGGGCTGAATGAATATATGCCGGTCGAAACCTTGAACGTCGCGCCGCTGCCGCCGGCGGCCGTGGCCTGAAGAACAGGCTCCACCCTCTGCGTCCTCACGACAGCCACGGCCGGTATTACCTCTGTGTCGCCTTTGGAGAAAGCCACGGAGAGCTGCTCGCCGTCGACGTATTTTGTCCCGCCGGTCACCGATACGGACTGTAGCGACCAGCTCGGCACGCCGCATGAATCGTTTGTCGCTGACAGGGCCGGAGTGAACGTCGCCCCGGTTCCGCTCCCGCCAGCCACGGCCAGCGTCGGGGCAACGCGGCCAAACAGTGCATAGCCTGCGCCTGGGCTGGCGAGCGTCACGGACTGAATCGGAAAACCTTCTTCGGCCGTGCCTCCGTTGGCTGCAACGGTGGCGACCGCGCCAGCCCCGAAGCAGCTCGACAACTGGACGCCGAGCAGGTTCTCCGCCTTTGATGTGATGCTTTTTGTCAGGCCCGAAAACGTCACCGTGACCGCGCTCGGAAGCGACTGTCCCTCCGGGCACGCGCACGGATGGCAGCATGGACTGCAAGGCGAGCCTATCATCACGCTCACGTCAGCACTCCGCGGCGACTAGAAGCCATGAACCTCCGACCGACACGCAGAGCACTTTTTTCGGACCGCCGGAAACGATCACGGTCGCGAAATGATTTCGCGCCTCGAACGTCACGACAGGCGTGATCGCCGTTCCGTCCGCGTTGATCTGCGTCACCGTGGCAATCGTGTTTTTGTTCCATGTTGCCGGGATCGTTCCGAGCCGCGGCTCCTCGCCGCCGCCGCCATCGTCGCCGCCGGCTGTCCGAAACCGCACTGGCGGCATATCCCGACTGCCGCGCTCGTAGGCGAGCGTCGCGGCCGCCACCCGGCGGGCGGCGTCCTCGGTAAACGCGACTTTCCGCTCGCCTGCCATGCGTCACGCCTGGATGATGAACGGCTGGCCGAACTTCGCCGAAAAAGCCGTTTTTGGGTAAATCTCCGCGCCCGCGCCATCTCCGATAATTGAAGGCGGCTCACCGTCTGGCTTCTTGGTTCCGAGGAAAGTCAACGCGACCGGCTGCCGAACGGGTTTCCCGTCGACGCCAAGAATGACCTTGCGCTGCCCGCCCACAAGCTCATGGAACCCGACATTCCATGGCAGGGCGTTCCACGTCTGCGGGTCGTAGCGGAACTCCCAGACGGTCTCGACGACCTTGATGTTGTCCTCGGTGCCGCCGTCGGCCGGCTCGCCTTCCGTAGCGTTGCTGGCCGCCTGGCCGCGGGCCACGTTCTGGATTTCTCGCAGCTTGGCCGACCTCAGTCCGCACTTCCACGTAAGAGGCGCGCCGCCGTCCCACGAGTCGCTGTTCATGCTGCCAGAGTACGCCTCAGCGTCTGCCATCCATGAGTCGTCGGTGTAGTACTTCGTAAGCGTCCAGCCCTTCTCCTCCCGCTCCTTCTGAAGTCCCTCGATCGGGTCGCCGGCGGAGTTGACGATCATCGCCCCGTCGTTGTCGATGAACACCGGCACCGTCGCGACTCCGCCGGATCGCTCCCAAAAGTCTTCCGGGACGCCGGTCGAGTCGCTGATCTTTTGCCTTGGTGGCGGCGGGTAGAACGCCACGTCGAGCCGCCACAGGAGGCCGTCCTGGTTCTTCGGCGAGAGCTTGAACTCCATCGCTTTACAGGCCGCGTTCTCCCAGTGGGCCGCGTACCACCCGCACGGGACCGCCTTCGTGATCGCCTGCTTCGATTCGGCAGGCGAGTCGCACCGGATCAGCCACGCCTCGTCGTAGCGCAGCGGCTCGCCGACCTTGCCGGAGAAGCCTGTCCCGTCCACAACGCGTCGCCAGCCTAAAACCGCCATCGGTGCTACTCCTAGAAGTCGGCGACGAGGACTTCCTCGCCGCCGGCCGTGTTCTCCGCGATCTGCTCGAGCACGGTGAGCTGCTGCTGCTGCACGTCGGCTCCCTGGCCCCGCATCAGCCGGAACATTTCGGCCACGCCCTCCGTCGAGCGGGAGTCGATGCCCTTCAGCGCTTCGTTGATCGACGCGATCTCGACGGTTTGCTTCACGTCCACGGTAGCTGGCTTGGCTTGCGCTACCTGGTTGGCGGCATCCTTAGCCTTCGCAGCCGAAGCGTCGAGGGCTGTCACGAGCGGCCCGGAGATAGCCTGCCCGACCTTCGGGGCATCGGTCGCAAGCGCCTGACTGAAATTCGTCGCGGCAGAGTTCAGGTTCTCCGTGATGCCGCTCGAGATCTCGGCATTAAAGGCCTGCATGCCTGCGACCGCCGCGTCCAGGCTGTCGGTGTCGAAGCCTAGCCTGTCGCCGATAAACGCAGCAGCCTCGAGGAGCGACTGAACCGGACCGGTGATTCCCTGAATGATGAGCCCGAACGCGGCCTGGAGGCCGTCGGCGATACCGGAGAGGAATAGGGCTGTCCGGTTGAAGAAGTCGACCACGCCGCCCCACTGCTGCCCGACCTGTGACAGGTAGGAAAACACGCTCCCGAAGTTCTGGATGATGAAGTCGCCGATCTGGGCTAGGAACCGAGCGCCCTGGAGAATCCCGTCGCCGATCGCCTGGCCGACATTCTGGCCGTCGAACGTGCCCAGGAACTGAGTGAAGGCCGGCACGAGATTGGTGATCGCTTGCGAAATCCTGCCAACGGCCTCAGAAACGCCTTCGGCAACTTGGGCTATCACTGGCCGTACCGCTGTCAGCGACTGCGAGATAGCACTAGCCGCAGCATTGAACGCAGGCTCAAAAGCCTTTCCGATGTCCGTCGTGATGTCGGTCGTCTGCGCGTTGATCACCCTGCCCAGGTTGGCGAGCGACCCGCTCGTCCTGGCAAAGTCGCCTTGTGCTGTTCCGGTCTGCTTCAGGATGGCGGCGTATGCGGCCTGGGCCTTGATTGCAGGCGTCAGGGCCTGGTTCGTGGACGCCACTAGCCCAGCGTTCAGGGCCTCTTGCTTTAGCGTGGCATCGTCAAGCAGCACGCCGAACCTGCGGATCGGCTCTGCCTCGCCGCGGAGGGCCGCGCCGATTGCGGCGAGCGACTCCTCGACGGTCGCATTGTTGAAGCTGGCGAGGTCGGCACCGAGCCTCGTCATCGACTCGGCGTACTGCGCCGCCTGGCCCTGGCCGAGCCCCATGGCTGCAAACAGATTGCCAAACGTGCCAGTCGCCTGGAGCGCGGCCTGCTCGGAAAGACCAATCGCGCTTGCGCTCTGCGCGAATTCGGCGATCCGCTCCGCGGCCTGTCCGAAAATTACGCCACTTTTGCTCGTCTCCTCGCCCAGGCTCGTAGCAGCAGAGACGGCGGCCGAGATCCCGGAGGCTGCATTTTGCCCTAGCCTGAGAAACGCTCCCGCGGCGCTTGCCGCACCAGAAGCGATTGAGCCGAACAACTGCGCTCCCTGGATCGCCACCAGCGCCCGCATGCCAGACTGGAGCGACCGCGTCGAGGCCTCGAGCTGTTTCAGCGACGACGACGCACGATTGACGCCGGTCGTGAGCCCGCTCGTGGAGGCCGTGAAGACAGCCGATACCTTGCCGATGGCGGCCATTACTTGCGTCCCTTGAACACGGTGAGCTTCTTCAACTCGGCCTCGATCTCGTCTGGCGTCATCTCACGATTCGGGTCATAGCCCGGCAGGAACTTTTCCTCGAAGTCTTCGTCCACCTTGCAGCCCAGCCCCCGGAGGATCGTCACGGTCGACCGTGCCGTTCGCAGCCAGTCCTCGCCGAATGGTTCGACCTTGTAGGCCGCGATCCATCGCAATAGCTGCCGGATGTTGATCTCGTACTTCCACTCCTCCACGTTCCAAATTCGGTGATGCGCTGCCAGCCGGTACAGGAACCGCTCGATCATTCCTGACCGGCTGCGGAGTTTTTTTCCAGCTCCGCTACGGTCTCGTCGTCGCTTTTGAGCACGGTCTCCCAGCACTGCCTGTAGAGCCACATGACCGACCGCGGGCTCGCGTCGAGCAGGCCGCGGGCCTTGTCGGACGAGAGCTTCCGCTTCCCGGCGTCGTCGGCGATACAGGCCGCGATCGTGTCGATGATCAGAGCCGCGTCCGGAGCCTTGCCGGCGAGCTGCTGATGGGCCACGGCGAGCTTGTGCCATTCGCCGTAGGTGGGATAGCGGAGCTTGACCGGCCGGTCCGAGCCGGGGGGCGTGACCTCGACCAGCTCGGGCTTCCACTCACCAAATACTTCCGATGCGATGCTCATGGGTTCCTCAGTCGTTGTCGACCTGGCCGGCGATCCTGAACCGGGCCGACCCCGTCAGGAACTGCCCTACACTGCCTGTGACATCGAACGTCTCGAGGTACGCCTGAAACTCGAAGCCGCCTTCGGCGAACGAGATCACGAGCGAACCAGACAGCCCGATATGCGTCACCAGGTAGGGCGGGCATCCGAACAGGTTGACCTCTACCGTGCCTGGTTCAATCCCAGTACAGGCAATTTCTCGCAAGACGCGGGCGTCCCAGCCGGTGCCGATCACGTCGCTCCCGACGTTCGTCACGTCCTCAAACACGGCCGTGCCGGGGGAGACCCGGAAGCCCGTCAGGAGGCCGATCGGCGTCCCGCCGAACGACACGGCCGCGCCTTGCGACGTTGGTGTCGACACTTGCTCTGACATGCTGGCCCTCGGTTTTGTGGCCGCATGCCGTTAGGGAGTGGGCGGCGTGTATTCTGACGTGTAGGAGGCAGACCACCCCATCAGCTCGCCGACGCTGGCGTCCTCGGAGGACTCGATGCAGGTAAGTGTTTTGCCTCCGTACGACAGAGTCGCGCCAGCTCCAGGAGGAGATCCGTAGCCGTTCGCTGTGGCTGTGTACACGATGCCGTCCTCGGACCCCGAAGGCCCTAAATCAATAAGGCCGTCCTCGTACGTACGATAGGCCCCGTGGGCGAGCGAAAGCGTCGACGAATCGAGCTTATTGTCGCCGGCGCGCGACGACCGCGACCCCTTGATGGAGATCTTCGTCGCGCCTGGAATCAAGGAATTGCCCTGCGATGAGGTAGGCACTTGAACGGCTCCTTACGATGTCAGGTTGACTGCGGCTCGTAATACGACCAAGATCCGGACCAAGTGGCATATTTGCCCACTTCGTACGTGACCTCTGATTCCTCGCAGATCCAGCCCTCTGTGACGTTTGCCGGGGTGATCTGCGGCGGGGCTCCTTCTAGGAATCCGGACGCCGTGCACGATGCCGTTGCGCCGCCAGCCTCGACATCCTTCAGCGGCGGATCGGCGTAGACTCTTTGAGAGTCGCTCAGTGTGGTTACGTCTTCTTTCTGGGTGGTCGCGCCGGGGAGCAGCGTTTTCACCGACACCTGAGTCGCGCCAGCCGGGATGCCAGGGCCGCCGCCTGGAACGCTAGAGATGGGCATGTCTCACTCCTGCCAGGAGATCGTGTAGGTCTGTTCGACGATGTAGGTCGGGTCTTCCCGGCCCTCGAGGCGGACGGCGTCGCCGTCCCGCTCGTCGGCCAAAAGACAGTGGTCGATTGTCAGGCCGTCCACCGTCCCCTTGAACCGATTGAGGGCCGCGGCGATCGCCTCGGCGATCTCCCAGGCCTGGACGTGGGAGTCGGCGTAGATGTCGAGCCGGAACGTAGCGACCGGCGGGAGCTGATTCGGCTCCGGCGTGGCGTCGAGCGTGTCGGCCAGGACAAGCTCGCGGGCCGTGCCCTCGCGGAAGTAGACGACATAGGGCGGCTCGCCCGTGCCCGTCATGGCGACCGGCCAGGCGAGGCAGTCCTCGACGGCGTCCTCGATCGCGCCTTTGATCCACTTTTCGGGGATGGGCATGGGTCAGCCTGCGTATCCGGGATTTTTCTTTGCGGCCACCTCGCGGACCGCCTTCTCGAGGGCGGCGGCCATTTCGGCCTCCAGCTTGCCGGCGAGCGGGCCCCCCCATTCCGCCATGGTCTTGCGGAGGATCTGCCGCGGCTGGATGCCGTTGTCCGTGCCGAACTCCAGCCAGATCGCTTTGCGGCTCTCAAACCCGTAGCGGTAGCCCAGGACTCCGTAGACGACGCCGCCTTCGTTCGTTTTCTTGTAGACGGCCTTTACGGTCGCGGCTCGCCGCAGCCCGCCGCCCTTCACCTTCGACGCCCCGTACTCGCCGGCTGGGCCTCGGTTGTGGAATACAGTCCGGTTTCTTTGCTTTGGCGTGTTCCGCTTCAGGATCGGAACGCCCGTTTTCCCGGCCCGCTTGACGGCCGCCATCATGTGCTTCTTCGCGATGTGACGAGGCAGGGCGCGGTAACGCGCCATCATCGCCTCCGTCTCGTCGCGAAACTCTTTGAGGTTCATAGCGATCATGCGACCTGTTCCTCCACCGTGATCTCTAGCTCCGTCCGGTTGGCCCGCTCCACCACGCTCGACACGTAGAGCAGGCGGTCCGACCTCGAGGCCCACCGCAGCCGCATGCCGCCGACGATGTCCGGGAAGAACCGGCAGCGGACCAGGGCCTGGACCGTGCCGCCGACCTTCGCCCGCGTCTCGGTCTCTACGTAGGCCTGGGCCTCGTAGGAGCCATAGAACGACCGGACGGTCGTCCACTCCTGGCCGGCCGACAGGCCGCCGTGGTCGTCACGCGTGGCCGTCGGGCGGGCCTCCGCGACGAACTTCTCGGTGAGCAGGGCGGCCGGGATCATCACCAGCCCCCGTTGTGTGATTCGCTGGCGAGCAGCGTCTCGAAGGCCTGCGGCAACTCGACTGAGCTGTTCGCGGCCAGGACGCCGCGGTTCTCGAACAGGTGGACCACGTAGAGCAGGATCGCCGCCTTGATTCGCTTCGACACGCTGCCGCCGGCCCACCACTCGACGACCACCGGCCCGACGGGTGCCGTGTCAAACTCGATGTAGGCCGGCCGGGCGTCGCCCTCGACCTCGTACTCCGAAGACGAGACCGCGTCGCCGTCGTCGGTCACGGTGAGCGGATGCTCCGCGTCGAGGACGAGCGGCGGGTTGGGGAGCGTCAGATTCCGGTCGGGCGTCTTCCACTTGGCCCGGAACTTCTTCACGGCCACCGACCGGCCCAGCCGCGACTCGACCAGCTCGCGGCCGACGGAGATCTTCTCCAGGAGGAACGCGTCCCACTCCTCGAAGTCTTCCATGATGCCGAGCTGCTGCTTCGCCTCGGAGAGCGAAACCGGCTCGACCTCCGGCTCCTCCGTCACGACGCAGGTGTCCGGCTTCATGGTCTACCTCGTTTCAGCGGCGGCGGGGGCGACGGCTCGTTCCAGGCGGCTCGACCGATCGGCGTCGGCCGGCGTGGCCCAGACGGCCCAGCCGGCCTCGACCAGGTGCTCGGCCAGCCCCGGCGTCGCCGCGATCACCGAGCCCGCGGGGCGGCCCCGGTAGGACCGCACGAGCCGCAGGATCCGGTGGGCTGGCGTGGAGCCGATGAGCATGGGCCGCCTCAGTCCAGATATGGGGCGGCCGGGGGGCTGCATCCTTGCGGCCCCCCGGCCTCAACATCAGCGTGAAGGTTCAGTCGTCAGCCGGCGGCCTCGACGAGCTTCGCGACGAAGCTGGCGTCGTGGTTCGCGATGCCGACCCGTTGCGTGCCGCGGTAGACCACCTGGTCGTTCGCGAAGCCCGCGTCGGTCGACGCCGCGATCTGGAGGCCGTTGGCCTTGTAGGCCACCGCGGTCGCCATCGAGAAGTCGCCGTACAGGGCCAAGGTGCCCGCAGGCAGACCCAGGCAGCGGAAGACCGGGGCACCCATCACGACAGGGAGGACGCGGTCGCCGATCGTCGTCGACTGCGTGACCACCGAGGCCTTCATGATGTGAGCCCAGCCGGCCGAGCTGACCACCCAGGCCGTGTTCGTCGCGCGGCTGTCGATCTTGCCGACCAGCTCCGCGAGGTCCACGCCGTCGTTGTCGGCACCGGCTTCCAGCGTGTTCGCTTCGCTGATCTCACCGACGAGGCCGTCGATGCTCTTGGCGACCGAACCCTGGAGCCACACCTCGTCGATCTTCTTGCCGATCGCCATGGCGAGCCGGTTGGCGACCGTCTGGGCGAGGGCCACGCCGGCGGCCACGTCCTCGACCAGCTCGTTCGACACCTTGATCAGGCGGCCGAGCTTGTGGAGAGCGATCTCCACGTCGTCGGTCGGAGCGTCGGCGTCGGTGATCGCCTGGTTCTCGTTGAAGAAGTCAGCCGTCACCTCGCCGATCTTCGGCACGGTGATGCTGTTCGACGAGGTCGGATAGAGGCTGGCGAGCTGCACGCCCACCGAGCTGTAGCCGAGAACGTCGATAAAGCCGTTGAACAGCTCGGGGATCACCAGCTCGCCGCCGGTGCTGTCCGTGCTGCCCGACATGGCCCGCAGCTCGCGAACGTCCCGACGGGCCAGAGCCCGCAGGGCGCGACCGGCGACCTCCATGTCGGCGTGCCGCTTGTCGGCACGGCCCGGCATCACATGCACGGCCGGGGCCTTGCGGGCCTCGACGGTCGCGATCGTGTCGGAGTCGCTGGTCCGGACGCTGCGGAGCGAAGCCAGGCGAGCGTCCAGCTCGTGCTCCTTCGCGGCGAGCTTCGCCACCTCGTCGGCGCGGGCGGACCGCTCGGCGAGCCGCTCCTCGATTTGCGCCTTCTCGGCGTCGTCCTTCGGCTCGATGGCGCGGAGATCGACGATCTCCTTCTCGATGGTGACCGATTCGTCCTGGAGCTGGGCGAGCTTGGCGCTGGGCATGGTTCGCATCCTTGCGTGTGTGCGGGGTTCCGAAACTGCCCACACCGTAGGACGCGCCGACCAGCGCTTGAATCGTTTTGTCCTAGCGTAGGACGGTCGGACACTTGCCGTCGGGGCAGGGCGGGGCGGCCTTCGACCGCTCGGCCACGCATCGCTTGCACTGGCAGCGGCACGTCTGCGAGACGCGGCCGTCGGGCTTCCACACGCCGCGGACGCACGTCTGGCCGCAGTCGCATGCCACCGGGGCCGGGCCGGGGCCGGGGGCCGGGGCCTCGGGGAGCATCGACGCCCGTGCGGCCGCCACGGCGGCGAAGGCCCGCGGCTGCTCGAGGTCGATCACGGCCGGGTCGGCCGAGAGCCAGACGAGGAACGAGATGATCCACTGCCAGAGCGACATGATCAGAGCCCTCGTGCGTGGTCGATCACCGGAAACCCGTCGTCGCCGATGGTCGGGGCCTGGACGAGCCGCGCGTCCTGGCGAGCTGCCGCCGGCGGCGGGTCAGCGAACGCGGCGATCCAGAGGAGGTTCTTCGCGGCCCTGGCGAGCCACGTCAGGACCGGCCGGTCGGGTGGGCCGGGGCGGGGCGATCGGTCGCCCGCGAGCCAGTAGCCGAACGCCGCCGCGGCGACGAGAACGAGGAGAGTGTTCCTGTCGAGCTTCATCGAATCACCTCAGTCGGAGCCGGCGTCAGAAACGCGCCGTTGTCGAGATCACGCCAACCGAAACCGGAAACGCCGCCGATGGCCCACGTGTCCTCGCGGATCATTCGCTCGACGACGCTGCGACGTGCCAGGAACGCGCCGTCCGGTAGGTCGGCTGGGAACTTGCCGCCCTCGTACCGCAGCCATCGCGGACCCCAGCTATTCAGCACGACCGCCAGATCGTCGGGCGCTCCGTTCTTTTTGTGGAGAATCCCACAGATCATCATCTGGTGGTGCCACGTCCCGCTGGCTTCCGCGATGCCGCGATTCGCGACAGACGAAAAGCCTTGGGAGCTGGCGACCGTGCACGGATAGCCCGACTCCAGGGCCGCGGCCAGCTCGTCCCAGGTCTCGACTTTGACGACGTGCCGGCATGGGTGTTTCTTCGCCAGGCGGTCGAGCTTGTAGTCGTCGCCCTGGCCTCCGGCCCCATACGCTCCTTCGTGCTTCTCGCGGGTGGCGTTGTAGGTCGTGTAGTCAAACACGCCAGGGTATGGCTTGCGGTACACGACGCCCCAGTCTCGGAGCCAGCGAGCGGCGGCGGCACCGAACGAGCCGTCCGACCACCCGCCGACAGGCTGCGACCCGTCGTAGCCTTCGGGGTTGCTTCGACGCGCTTCGACCCTGGACCCGCCGTACAGTGGCTCGGTCGCCGGCATCAGCGGAGGCTCGGCCAGCTCGCCGACTTCCCACGACACTGCCTCGGCACAATACACGGCGTGCATGGCACCCCACGCGACGCAGCTTCCGTTCATCTGCCGGCCGACAACGAAGTCCGTGCCGTACCTCGCGCGGTGTGCCTTGAACATCGCGCGATAGAGAAGCGTGTCCGTCCCCTTCGCCTTCTCCATGCACTCGGCACCGGCTTGCCTGAACAGCGGCTGCGGCAGCTCTGCCAGAAACTTCCGGACGCCTTCCGGGTTTGGCGTGTACCCGTAGTTGTCCTGCCAGTCGCCAATCCAGCCGACGGGCCGGGGGCCGGCGACAAACTCGCCGACGATCACCGCGAACGCGATCCCTAGGAAGCCCGCGAGGGCCAGCCAGCGGTAGGTGTTGCGGCGGCTCATTTCGCGGCGGCCTCCGCGGCGGCGGCGACCTCGCGATAGGCCGCGATCCAGGTGGCCCGCTGCTCCGGCGTCAGCGGCTTCCCGCTCGTCCCGGCGACGCGGTCGAGGTAGTCCTTCACGGCGGCCCGGACCCGCGGGTGGCGGTCGCCGATCGAGTCACCGCGGAGCCGGAGGTCGAAGGCCCGGACCCGCAGATCGTCGAACGCGACGCCGGTCGTGATGATCGGCGTCGACTGCATAGCGTCCCATTCCACCTCGCCGGCCAGCTCGCCGAACAGGGCCGCGAGCTTCGCCGCGTCGGAGGCGGCCTCGGGGTGGGCGTTGAACAGCCCGCGAAGGACGAGCGGGGCGTCGGGGGCCGGCGGGGCCGGCGTCGGCTCGGTGCGGTTTCTGCCCGACCAGACGAGGGCGAGGGCGGCGAGCAGGCCGGCCCCGACGACGTGCCGCAGTTCGACGGCCGGCAGCTTCGCGTGGGCGATCGCGACGAGCTGCTCGAGGCGGTCGCGGCCCAGGAACGCGTAGGCCGCCCCGGCGGCCAGGGCAACCAGGAGGAGCGTGTCCATGCGTCAGACCCTCACGAGTGGCAGCAGTTGCTCGATGGCACCGGCGGCGATCGCGATCACGAGCGACCGCACCGGCGAGCGGACGAGAATCCAGAGCGGGTACACGGCGAGCGGGACCGCCTTGTCGGCGACCGCGTCGAACAGGCTCGCCACGGCCTCCAGGGCGAGGGCCTTCTTCTGGGCCCCGGTCATCGTTGAGACCGTGTCGAGAGCGGTCACGACGAGCCGCAGCAGGGCGAGCATCAGCTCGCCGAACTCCGCCCAGGTGATGCCGTCGGCGGCGGCGGACCTCGAGGTCGCGATGAACGCGGCGATCTTCGCGAGCAGGCCGTCCTCCAGGTTGGAGGCGGCGGCGACCGGGGCGGCGGCGATCATCGGCTTCTCCTCCAGACGGCATCGGCCGGGACCACCTGGCGGCGGCGCTCGCGGCACTGTTGGCACTCCACGTAGCGGACCTGGCGGTCGCCCGCCCGCTTGCTCGACTCGACGCGGAGGCGGCCCCCGCACTTCGGGCAACTAGCCGGCATGGGCTCGCATCCTCGCGACTGCGGCCGCGGCTGCGGCCCGGGCACCGGCGAGCGACGAGGTCTTCACGGCCGGGGCGACCTCGGGGGCCGGGATCTTCTCCGGCGAGTCGTCGATCCACACGTCGATCGAGATGCCGGCGTCCTGGGCGGCCGACCGCTTTTGCTTGTCAGCTCCGCACAGCAGGACGCCGGCTAGCTCGGCATACAGGTCGCCGAACGCGAGCCGCAGCTCGTGGCGGTTCTGCTCGGTGTCCTCGCGGCGCGTGATGCAATAGACGCGCGAGCCGCGGCCGGTGGCGTCGGCCACGAACGACCGCCACAGGCCGGGGGCGGCCGTGAACGTCTGGTCGAAGTCGAGCGAGATCGTGAGCGACCGCTCGGCCTGGCCGTGCTGGACCATGCCGCGGGCGGCCCGCCAGGCGTCGAGGGATCGCGGGGCGATCGAGCTGGACGGGTAGGCCGGGCTTGTCACTGCGGAAATGTCGTAGAGGCCGGAGGCCTGATGCACGAGGCGGGTGATGCCGCCCCGCTCGTCCTCGGTCCAGGTCTCGCCGCCGTCGGCGACGGTGAACGCGAACGACGAGCCGGTGATCGTCCGGTCCTCGACCATCATCACGAGATCGCGGCCGTCGCTCGTCAGGAGCGGCGTGTGGCGGAAGGCCAGCCCGCGGGCCTCCTTCCGCAGCTCCAGGCGGCCGTTCGACGTGCGGCCGGTGATCCGGCTCGGGTCGTGATTGAAAAGGAATGGAACGTCGATCTTGCCGCGCGGGTCGGTCGGCTTGCGGTCGACCAGCCCGTCGAAGGCGGTCGGGCTGAACTTCTCGCGGAAGCCTCCGAGATCGACGGAGAGCGAATCCCACGGCGGCGAGATGCCTACGAGGGCGGCCGGCTCGCCGTCCCGCTTCTCGACGCCGATCGCGTCGGGCGTGTCGGTCGTCAGGAGATAGCGGCGTTCAATTTGATGCGACATCGTCTTCCTCCTGGCCGATCGGCTCGGCCGACAGCTCCGACACACGCTTGCCGACCGTGAACTCCGTCGGCTCGCCGTCCTCGTAGACGCGCAGGCTGGCGGCCGGCTCGTCCTCGGTTGCGACGATCGAGAACGGCGACCCATCGACACCCAGGACGCCGTCGATCATCAGATGCTCGATCGTGCCCTCGCCCCCGGCCCAGTAGACGTACTGGCCTTCGCGGAAGCCGCCGGCCTCCGGAACGCCGGCCCCGGGTGCCCGCGCGGGCTCATCGGCCGGAGCGTCCTCCGGCGCAGGCTCGGCCGGCGTGGCTGGCGGCTCCCCTGCGGCCGGAGCGGCCGGGTCAGCCTGGGCGGCGGCCGCGGCCAGTGTCGAGAACCCTAGCTGCATGTAGGTCTCGTCGGCGGCCGGATCCTCCAGGAGGTCGAAGTCCTCGAGGTCTCGCAGCTCATTCGGGGCCAGCGCCCCCATGTTGAACATCGACTGGTAGAGCTGGACGCGGCTGGCCGTGTCGCCGCGCAGTAGCCCGCGGTTGTCAAACTTCACGTACACGTCGTCGCCGTAGACCGGCTGGAGGGCCATGTCGAGCGGCCCCTCCATGCGACGCATCCACGGGAGCAAACACCACACCTGGGCCGACAGGTGTTCCTGTTCGACGTTCGACCACCGGGCCATGCGGGCGTCGCCGAGAAGCGTCGAGGGCACGCCCCAGCAGCGGCACACGTCGGGGAGGATCGCGTCCCGCAGCTCCTGGAACTGCGACTGCTCCATCGTGTTCGATTCAATGGGCTTCAGTCGCGTTTTCTTCGGGAGGACGGCGGTCTTCCCGCGGTTGCCCGCGCCGCCGTAGACCTGGTGGAGGGCGGCTCGCAGGGCGTCGACCGCCTCGTCTGGAATCTTCTCGTCCGTCTCGAGGACCATGTCGGGCCGGGCCGAGTTGTCCCAGAAGGACGTGGCCGCGGCGTCGAGCTTGCGGGCCAGGGCGATCGAGGTCGAGCACAGCTCAGGCGGGGCCATCCCCACGAGGCCGTTGTCCGACAGCCAGCGCCAGTGGAGGACTTCCTGCTGCCGCAGCGGAACCCAGCGGTGGTTCTCGTCGAGAAACTCGTAGCTCACCGAGTAGTCGGCGTTCCGGTGGATCTTGACCCGCGTCGGGTGCATCGGCCGCAGCTCGGAACACCAGCCGCGATCGCCGGGCAGGATGCGGGCGAACGCGTTCCCGTGGAGGGCAGTCCAGTAGGCGATGAGCTGATAGAAGTCATAGGCCGACTGCCATGCGTTGGGCCGCTTCCGCATAGTGTAAGAGCATGGGAGCGTGGTGGCTTCGCGCCGGCCGGTGGGCAGGCTCCGCATCGTGTGGACCGGCATGACGGCCACGGCCTGGGCGATCCAGCGGACGACGCCCAGGATCGAGGTAACGCGGATCGCGGTCTCGGGGCCGATCGTGGCGGACCACGACGAGCCCCACGCTCCTGGATCGGAGAGGCTCCCGCGGAGAGAGATCACATGCGAGACCGGCACGGCCCGCCTGGTCGGCGTGCGGCGGGTGGACGTTCGTCTGGGCTTCGCGGCCTTGGCTCGTGGCATGCTGGTCGCCTGGGTCCAGGCGGCCGCCCGGACGTGTACCAGTGTCCGGCCGCAGGCCGAAGGCTTGAACCGACCGCAGGCGTCAGATCACGCGGATCTTGTAGTCGTCCACGTTGGCCGGACCGCCGTCCTCGTCGTCCGTGCTCGCCAGGGCCAGGGCGTTCACGAGGGCCGCGATGCCGTCGATCTTCTCGGTCGACTTCGCCTTGTCCGGCTTGATCATGCCGGTCGCGTCCGTGTAGACGCAGACGTTGTTCGCGTTCCAGGTCGCGACCGGGTTCCCGCCGTGCCGCAGCCGCTTCTCGACGACCAGGGCCTCGAGCAGCTTGCAAGGGGCGTTGAGGTAGCCGGTCCGCTGCGGGATGTCGCGGACCGTGACGCCCTCCTTCTGGAGCAGCGTCTCCAAGGCACCGGCCTGCCACGGGTCGACGCCCACGGCCCGGATCGGGCACCGCTCGCCGTAGGCCAGGATGTCGCGGGCCACGGCCTCGTGATCCAGCCGGTAGCCGTCCGTGACCGTGACCCAGCCGTCGCGGATCCAGGCATCGTATGGGATGCCTTCGCGGACGCGGTCGGCCACGGTCTCGCGCGGCACCCAGTATTTCCACTCGACCGAGTAGCTGCCGTCGGATTCCTTGAACACGAAGGCGGCCGCCGTCATGTCGAGGTTGCTCGCCAGGTCGACGCCGACCCAGCACGGCCGGCCGGCGGTCGGGGCGAGCAGGCCGGAGCTGCACGCGGGCCAGTCGATGTTCCCGACGAACCAGCGCGAGTCGCCGGCCTGCCAGACGTTGAGCGAGTAGCGGAGGAACTTCGACATCTTCCGCGGGTCGGTCGTCGCGTCCTGAAAGTCGGCCGCGAACTCGTCCTCGGGGAACGCGACGCCCATCGACGGATTCGCCTTCCGCCAGACCGTCGGGTCGGAGAAGTCGTCGTCCTCCGCGGCCGCGTAGATCAGTCCGTAGAACGTCGGGTTCGTCTTCGGGTCTTTGATCACCAGCTCGCAGTCCTGCCACCAGCGCCAGCCGATGCCGTTCCGGTCGGAGCCGGCCGTCGAGATCGAGATCACGAGGCCGTTGGCCGTGCCGCGCGTCGCGTAGATCAGCGCGTCGACCAGGTCGGGCGTGCGGAAGCTATGGATCTCGTCCAGGATCACCGAGCCGTTGAGGCCTTCGTTGCGCCACGAGTCGGAGGAAAGACAGCGGATTTCCTTTCCGGTCTCGCGGTTGCGGATGATGCTCCGCGAGTCGACGACCTCGAGGAGCTGCGAGAGCTTGGGGCTGGCCTCCACGCTCTGCCTCACCATGCGGTACATCGTGCGAGCCTGGAGTCGGTCGTTCGCGGCGAGGAACACGTCCTGGGCCGGGGCGTGGCATGTCGCGATGTACTGGGCGAGCTGCGACATCAGCGACGACTTCCGGTTCTTCTTCGGCACGAAGATGCCGGCCCGCCGGAACCGGAGGCGGCCGTCGGCTCGACGCCAGCCGAACAGCGTTCGCAGCACGCGGTCCCGCTGCCACTCGATCAGCTTGATCCGCTGCGGCTCGCCGCCGCGCTCGTCGGGGTGGCGGCACAGGGTCTCGATGAACTCGACCGGCGCGTTCGCGGCGGCCTCGTCCCACTGATACCCCGGCACGTACTCCGGACGCTTCCTCGGGTCAGCCGCGGATCGAGAGCTTCGCGAGGACCTGGTCTTCTTCGTCGGCTTCTTTCTCGCCGGCATGGATCGGCTCCTGGGGGAGGCGGGCGGCGGCCGCCGCCGTCAGCCCGAAGTCTCGGGCCAGGGCGACGAAGTCGCGGCGGGCGTCGCGGAGCAGCTTCGCCACCGGGCTCGCGGCCTGGCCCTTGTCGGTCGCGGTGATCCAGCCCTCGGCGTAGACCTGGTCGGCGAGCTGCTCGATGTCTGCATGGAGGCGGCAGCAGATCGCGAACGCGTCGATCCGGTCGCTCGTCAGCCGGCCGTCGGCGATCAGCGTCGGGGCGTTGCGTTCCCAGAAGCCGAGAGCGGCCGGCACCTTCGCCACGGACGGCGGCGGGTCGAGTGGAGTGGACTCCACTTTCGCGGCTGGCTTCGGAGCCGCGGCTCCGATCTGCCGAGCCCGGGCCACGGCGGCCTGGGATCGCTTCGAGTTGGGGTCGGGCAGGCGGCCGCGGCGGCCCATGGGCTCCTCCAGTTTCTCAAAAGCCGGTCAGAAATTCGCGCCGAGGGACCGTGGGGCTTTCGGCCCGTTTTCGGGCGTCCGGCGGACCCCACCCCCCCCGGCGGGTCGGGTTGGGCGTCTGCCATCGTGGCAGAGTTTCGGCCTGAATCTAGCGGCGGCCGGTCAGCTAGAGGCCCGAAAGACTCGCGTGATGCGCGGCCTGTCGAGCCTGCGCTCCAGCTCTTGGACGATGTGGCTCGGCCGCTCGGCCCTCGCCCTTGCCATGACCGTCGCGTCGTCGCTCTTGATGTCGATCACTTGCCAGCCGCGGCGGCGATAGCCTTCGATGTCCTGCTGGGACGGGTACGCGTGGATCGCCCACACGTCCTCGACCAGGCCGGCGTCGTGCAGCTTCACTGCCTCGTCGAACGCGGCGTTCCTTGCAGCCCTCGCGATGTCCCGCATGGTGTCTGAGTAGGCGTGGTGATTCGTGCCGCGAGGCGACAGCGACAGGGCGATCCTGTCCATGTCGATCACCACGCTGCCCGCTGTTGCGTTCTCGTCTACGAACCGAGACTTCCCGGAGCAGATGTGGCCGGTGACGACGCGAATCACGCGAGCCCTCGCTGCCGCTGCTCGCGGCGTGTCTTCCGCCCGTGGCACGAGCTGCACATCGTCTGGAGGTTCGCGTCGGCGTCCGTGCCGCCGTCCTCGAGCGGGATGATGTGATCGACGTGCGCCGCCTGGCCCGACGTGACGCGGCCGCAGTCGGCACAGGTGAACGCGTCGCGGACGAGGATCCGTTCCCGCTTGGCCCGCCAGTCTGGCGTCAGGTAGTGGGCTCGCTCCTTCGTGTGTGTGTGCTTCACACGATGCGGCCGCCAGCGTTCCACGCGTTCAGGCATCCGTGCCTCCATGTCGCCGCTATAGCGCACTTCAGGCGGGCGGCTCGGGCAGCGGCATCCAGTGGGTAGCGTCCACGCCAGCCTCATCGCAGGTGATGTTGCCGTCCTCGTATAGCCAAAACTCGCCGCCCAAGAAATAGCCGACAGCCTGCCCACCGTAGCCGTCTCGGTAGTTGAGATACAGCAGGATCGAGTCTGGCCTGCCTTCCTCCGGCAGCCGATCGCTCACGGAAACCCAGCGATCCGTCAGCGTGTAAACCTTGCCGTTGATGATCTCCATCCGTCTCTCCCTTCGCTCAAGAGCGCACTTCCATCCGCTTCAAAAGGCCGTGAAGCGTGGCCGCGATCTTCGCACATTCCTCATCATCGTCGTTGTCGTTGTACGCTCCGGCCGCTTCACTAATCGCCGCCCGCTCCTCGTCGGTGAGCCGCAGGCGGGCAATCTCCTGCTGCAACTCCGCGTAGGATGGCGTGTCAATGAACCGCCCGATAGGCACTGGCTTCATGTCTGTCCCTCTCTGCGGCGTGTAGTGCCGGATCATATTGGCAATCCGACGCGATTCGTTGAGTTTCCAATATGTTTCGGGCGTAACATATCGCATCAGATATGTTTCAAAAACGAGATTCTGTAAGCATTAGCTGTGCATTTCTCTTACAGAACAGAACCTGTCACTTTCCGCCATCTTGTGTATCGCCGGTGCCTGCGGGGCGCGGTGCCGGATTATCGGGCCGGTCGCTGTCGCAGGCTATCGCCGCCGGCGCGGCGTTGTTGTCCCGCTCGGGCAGATTCACGCCCTGGTCGGTCGCTTTGTCCCGTGCGGTGTTCATACAAGCAGCTCCACAAGCTCGTGCGGGATCAGTTCGCGGATGGCCTCTAGTTCCTTCTCGGCCTCATCGCCCAGCTCGGCGTATTTGAGCCGGCCCCGAATCGCCTGCTGGATCGCCTCCAGGGCGATCAAGGCGTCACGGCCCGCGAGGCAGTACCGGTGCTCGCGGGCGTCGTCGGGGTCGCTGCAATCGAACCGGAGGATGGCTTGCATGACCGCAGCCTATCGGACGGGGCAAATGGGTCAACGCTCGTTTTATCGCGATTTGCGAATCTGGAAAGCCCGGTCCCCAGCGTTGCAAAACCTCGGCCCAAATTCACAACGACCGAGGTTTCGTAACAGGCCCACACCTACGGTGAGTGCGGCCATACCCATTTGGGTATAGCCTGTACTCTGTGGGTGTACGGTCATTTCGCCAACGCCGCTAACGCCTCGCGATCCTCTCGCATGACGCGACGGGCTACGGCGAGTTGTGCGACGTGCTGGGCGTCTTGCATGGCTATCCCAGCGGCGGGCAAATCCATGTGCAGGATGCCTCATCTAAGACGCACTGATTGCTGGGCTTGGGCGGAATGAACGCATCGCGAGCGGCATCGTATGTGTAGCCAATGCCGGCGTAGTTCTTCCGAAACGGCACGCCGCCGCTGGCATGAACGCCGCCGCGAGTGTTGTAGGAGGTGCGCTTGCACAGTTGGCCGCGAAACTGGCCGTAGTGTTCCTCCCAATCAACGCCGCCGTCGTTTTCGTCCCTGCCGACGATTACTTCTGTGACCGCCCCAGATGCGTCAATAAGTGCGTAGTGTGCCATTACACAAACTGGACGGTGCCAGTCCCGGCTGTGAAGGTGTAAGCAGTAAGCCCGCCGCTGGTTGCAGATGTGTAAACAAGACCGACTGATGCAGAGATGGTGGCGTTGCTTGGAACTCGCACCACAACAACCCCAGACCCGCCTGTACCACCAAGCTGACTATTTCCGCCAGAGGTTGTTCCGCCGCCTCCACCACCACCGCCGGAATTTGTCGTGCCGTTAGCTCCAGCAGACGAATGCGCGCCGCCCGCGCCGCCACCACCTGAACCGCCGCTGCCAGCAGTTAGCATTACATCTTGACCGCCAGAGCCGCCGCCGCCGCCGCCCGCATAGCTCACCGAAGAGCCAGAAATAGTAGACGTTGCCCCCGCCCCGCCAGCCCCAGCAGCCGTTGATGAGGTATTCCCTCCTACGGCACCAGCGCCGCCGCCTCCGGCACCGGCACGATGGCCCAAAGAGGCCAGCGTGCCACCATTATTGCCCTGCGCAGGAGATGTGGACGGTGTATTGCCCGTCCCTGCGCCGCCGTTTGTTTGAGTGCTGCGAGAGCCAGCCCCGCCTCCGCTTCCGCCACTTCCGCCGCCAGTCTGCGTGCTATCCGTAGGCAATCGCGCGCACCCACCACCACCTCCCCCAGCAGACTCAAGCGAGCCAAATACGGAGTTGCTACCGGACGCGCCGCGAAGCGTTCCGTTTCCGCCAGACCCGGCGACACTTGCGCCGCCAGCGCCAACGGTTAGCTGGTAACTGACGCCACGCTGAATCAAAAAATCTGAGGCCGACCGAAACCCACCGCCACCTCCACCACCACCGCCGTCAGAGTAAGGAGTGGTGGAACTGGTCATAAATCCGCCGCCAGCGCCTCCGCCGCCGCCACCAGCAACGACTAGCAAGTCGGCAAGGATCGGGGATGTGCCGCTTGCCCTGGGGCGAAGCAACCTAGGCGACATGGGCATGGAAGTGCGCTACCGTAGGGATGT
>Ga0315902_10001833_pt1 | contig 33712 bp, 32 predicted proteins | sample LakEriMetagenome_9_FD_203523 | JGI IMG/M metagenome (GOLD analysis project Ga0315902, IMG submission 203523) | Freshwater fungal communities from buoy surface, Lake Erie, Ohio, United States - Buoy 12 MA117 | ecosystem: Environmental > Aquatic > Freshwater > Lake > Lake biofilm | place: USA... | reverse complement strand
GGCGCGGCCGGCAGGAATTGAACCCACGACCCCTTGGTTCGTAGCCAAGTACTCTATCCAGCTGAGCTACGGCCGCGTAGACCAAAATTATAACACCAGAAAAACTGTTTGGGTCAGGCTCACCGTTAGCTCTGCCCTTAGCGTTTAGGCCGGTAGAGATCATGTCCTGCCTCATGAATCTGCTGCCGCAACGCGCGGCGCTCCTCGGGGGACAGGCGCGGCGGACGACGATCGTCATCGCGCTGACGGGCTTCCTCGGATCGACGCTCCCCGGCCGGTTGATCGCGCGCGCGCTCCGGCCCTGGTCTCTGCTCATTGCCCTGTGAAGGCGGTGCGGCCACGGATAGTCCCGGCCGGCCAAGCAGAACCACTAGAAATGAAAGAACGAGACGGTGCTTCATCGGGATAGGGCCACAACTGAGCGAGGCAAGGTGCAGCAGACTTTGTAAAGCTTTGTAATCATTGGTCTGCCGCATGCGGTGGATGACAGGATCGACGTTACCATACGGCCATGAACTCGACAAATGCACCCCGCCCGGTTCCTTCGCGACGCACCCGTGGCGCCCAGGCGAAGATACTGGTCGTTGACGATGATGCGAGGCTCCGCGATCTGCTTAAGCGCTTTCTAAGTGAGAACGGCTTCGCAGTCTCAGTTGCGTCAAGTGCGCTGGAGATGAACCGAATATGGATACGGGAACGTTTTGACTTGCTGGTGCTGGATCTGATGCTGCCGGGCGAAGACGGCATGTCGATCTGCCGCAGGCTGCGCAGCGGGGATGACAACACACCGATCATCATGCTCACTGCCAAGGGTGAAGATGCCGACCGCATCGCCGGGCTGGAACTAGGCGCGGACGATTATCTTCCCAAGCCTTTCAATCCGCGCGAATTACTCGCACGCATTGGTGCCGTGCTGCGCCGCATGGTAGCGACCGAGGCTCCGGGCGCTCCCTCTGATCATGAAGAGATTTATCACTTTGGCGCATTCGAATTCGACCTGGGAAAACGCGCGCTGAGCAAGGCCGGTGTACCGGTGTCCCTAACCAGCGGTGAGTTCTCGGTGCTCAAGGCGCTGGCTCGTCACGCTCGCCAGCCGCTGTCACGCGAAAAACTAATGGAACTGGCGCGAGGACGCGAATATGAAGTCTTTGATCGCAGTCTGGATGTGCAAATTTCGCGGTTGCGCAAACTAATCGAGTCCGATCCCTCCACGCCACGCTACATTCAAACGGTCTGGGGGCTTGGTTACGTCTTTATCCCTGATGGTCAGCGCCAGTGACACACGCGGCCGGCCGCCATCGGGCATGAAAAACGGCCTGTTCTGGCGTACCTTCGTCTTGCTGGCTTTCCTGATTGCGGTCAGCATGGCCGCTTGGGTCGCCAGCTTCCGCATCGTTGAACGCACGCCCCGAGGCGAGCAGATTGCCGCGCAGGTGGTGTCGATCGTCACCATCACCCGTGCTGCCCTGCTGCACTCGGCGCCTGCCTTGCGGCGCGAGCTGCTGTTCGAGCTAGCGACGACGCAAGGGATACGTGTTTATCCTCGCGAGGAAGACGACGACACCGAACCCATGCCCGAAACTGATCTGATCCGGGTGATCGAAGATTCGGTTCGCAGTCGACTGGGCGAAGACACACACTTCGCCGGTTACGTGAATGACATTCGCGGCTTCTGGGTCAGCTTCCGGATCGATGACGATGATTACTGGCTGATGCTGGATCGCGAGCGTGTCGAGCGCGCATCTGGCGTGCAATGGATAAGCTGGGCCACGATGACGCTGTTGTTGTCGCTGGTTGGCGCGGCCTTCATCAGTCGCCTGATCAACCAGCCCTTGTCGAGACTGTCGTCTGCTGCTCGCTCGGTCGCTCGCGGCATCACGCCGGCACCACTCCCCGATACAGGACCTGCCGAGATACGCGAGGCCAACCAGAGCTTCAATCAGATGGTACAAGACCTGGAGCAAGTCGAATCTGATCGCGCAGTCATACTGGCGGGCATCTCTCACGATCTGCGTACCCCCATCGCGCGCATGGTGCTTGAAGTCGAAATGGCCGGTTTGTCCGACGAGGCAAGGCGAGGCATGCAGGCTGACCTATCGCAGATGGAAGCTATCATCGCGCAATTCCTCGACTATGCGAGACCTGCTGAGTTGGCGAGCTTCACTGAGCTTGATCTGAGCGAGACGTTGAAAAAAATCGCTGCAGAGTCATCACGCCATGACGATTTGCAAATCACGATGCGTGTCGCTGACGGGCTCAAGGTACGATGCAATCCTACTGAGTTGCAACGCGTCGTCACCAACCTGATAGAAAATTCGCGCCGCTACGGAAAGACGGCCCACCGCAAGCTGACCGACATGGAGATCACTGCGTACCATGATGGCGGACAGGTGATGTTCGAGATTGCAGACCGCGGACCCGGTCTGCCGGAAAACCAGATCGACCAGGTGCTTCGCCCGTTCATGCGCCTGGACGTGGCGCGAAGTCAGGCCAATGGCGCGGGGCTAGGGCTGGCCATTGTCGATCGTGTGGTGCAGCGTCATCGCGGGCGCCTGGAAATAAAAAACCGCGAGGGTGGTGGCCTCGCGGTCCGTATATGGCTCACAGCGGCGTGAGCCGTAGCAGCATCAATCAGTTCAGATCTTTGAGCAAGGCGGCCAGTGTTTCTTGCGGCAGCTCTTCCAGATGCACGGGATAGTTTGGGTGATCGCAACCTATCATCATCTGAGCGCCGCCTTTCAGCGCAGCTTTCATGTCTGCAGTCAGCTCAAAACGCACAAAATGCACCGCCGAGGTTTTTTCTTCGTTCTCGCGATCGAGATCTTCGTCAGCAATCGCATAGACGCGCGCCTGGCCTTCCACCTGGATGAAAAGTCGATCTTCGATGCCGATCATTTTGGCCAGCGCCACTTTGCGCTCAGCGACGTTGCCATATTCGATCAGCATCGTGGCCTTGAAGTTACTGCCATCTGGGCACAGCGGATTGTAGGCGTCCAGCTCTGACTGGATACCCTCTTCTTCAAAGATCTTCTCGATGCGCAGCATCTCCTGCACTTGGTAGCGCAGTGTCATCTCGTCTTCAAAAAGTAGTGTCACATGGTTGCCCAAGTAGACGCTACGGTTTTTCTTGTGCTGCATGACCTGTTTGCGAAACTCGGGACGCTGCTTCGCGTAAGTTTCGAGGGTCATCAGGCTTTCACGGGAAATAATCATCACAAACTCCTTGATTCAATGACTGAGATCAGATTGCATACGCCTTGCGCAGTAAGGTCAGCGGGTGGGCCATCTCGGCTTTTTTCAGGCCATTTTCATCCATACCCTGCGCGATATGGTGACCCGCGAGCTGGCAGTCCGAGGAAATGTAATTAGGCTCTTCATTGGCCATCGCCTTGAATACTGGCTTGCCGATCTTCATCGACGCCGCGTGATATTCCTTTTTCACACCGTAGGTGCCTGCATGACCGGAGCAACGCTCAACGACGTTAAGCTTGGTGTCCGGCACCAGCTGCAGCATGTCAGCTGTTTTGCGCCCGACATTCTGCACACGGGAATGACAGGGGATGTGATACGACACGTGACCCAGCGACTGCTTGAAATCTGTCTTGAGCAAACCATCACGGTTGCGTGCAACAAAATACTCAAACGGATCCCACATCGCCCCTTTCACCTGCTGCGTGTCAGCACAATCCGGGAACATCAGCGGCAGCTCCTGCTTGTACATCAGTGTGCATGACGGAACCGGTGTCAGGATCGCGTAGCCCTCTCTGGCCAGCTTGGCCAGATGCGGAATATTGATGGCTTTTTTTTCTGCCACACCTTGTAAGTCGCCTTGCTCCAACTTGGGCATACCGCAACACGCCTCCTTCTCAACCATCACGTACGGGATCTCGTTGTGATCGAGAATTGCGAGCAAATCGTGACCCATACCGGGCTCGTTGTAGTTGACGTAGCAAGTCGAATAAATTGCGACCTTACCTGGCGTGTGCTTTCCATCCTTCACTGGATGATTCGCCGATTTTTTTGCCCCCGAGCGGAATTTGGTGGATGCAAATTCCGGCAGCCAGGCCTTCTTGTCGACACCGAGCGCATTCTCCAGGATGCCACGCGCGACGCTCGATTTATTCACCGCATTGACGGTTTGCGTCACGATGGGGATACCCGCGAATTTACCCAGACCGTCGGTGTCGGAGAGGAATTTGTCGCGCGCCAGAACCTCACCTTTCTTGAACTTGACTGCTTTCGCACGCAGCATCAGATGCGGAAAGTCCAGGTTCCATTCATGCGGCGGGGTATAGGGGCACTTGGTCATGTAGCACAGGTCGCACAGATAGCACTGATCGACGACCTTCATGTAATCCTTCTTGTCGACGCCATCGACTTCCATCGTGTCTGATTCATCGACCAGATCGAACAGCGTGGGGAACGACTGGCACAGCGACACACAGCGGCGGCAGCCATGGCAGATGTCGAATACTCGCTCCAGCTCGGCGTCCAGGGATTCTTCGTTGTAGAACTCTTCAGACAGCCAATCCAGCGGATGCCGGGTCGGTGCTTCCAGATTGCCTTCACGTGCCATGACGGTTTCCCTCGTGTGCGTGATTTTTTAATGTCGGATTGATGCGGTTGTGGCAGGCGCAAATCAACAGGGGAAAGGTCGTATCGCCTGCCACAACCCTCTTCGCTTGCGCGAAGAGGGTCATGCAATGCCAGAAGAAGAAGCTGCCGTGCTCTATCGACGGATCGTAGTCCGGCGATAGAGCAGCAGCGAGTGCTTAGTCAACCAGTGCGTCCAGGGCTTTCTGATAGCGGTTCGCGTGCGAACGCTCAGCCTTGGCCAGCGTCTCAAACCAGTCAGCGATCTCGTCGAAGCCTTCTTCGCGAGCGGTCTTGGCCATACCTGGGTACATGTCGGTGTACTCGTGGGTTTCTCCGGCGACAGCAGCCATCAGATTCTGGCGCGAGGAGCCGATGGGCAGGCCGGTCGCGGGATCACCGCACAGCTCGAGATACTCGAGGTGGCCGTGAGCGTGGCCGGTTTCGCCTTCAGCGGTTGAGCGAAACAGTGCTGCAACATCGTTTTGGCCCTCGATGTCAGCCTTGTTCGCGAAGTACAGGTAGCGGCGGTTGGCCTGGGATTCGCCTGCGAAGGCGTCTTTCAGATTGGCCTCAGTCTTGGAGCCTTTCAACTTGGACATCTGCATCTCCTTATGAATTCAGAAAGTAAACGTGCCGTCGCGGCCGATCATGGAAGTCTGCGCGAACCACTACGACTGAAAACCGACTAGGTAGTATAGGTTTTCGAAGTGGATTGTGAGGGCGGGTTCGGAAAATCTCAAATTGACGTTCTCAATGCCGCCGATTAAGAAAACTAATCGATCTTGAAGAAAGGCTTAATGAGAACTATTATCAACGAAATGATCAGGGCTGGTAGATCAGCACGTTTGCGTGAGCCGCAATGCCCTCTTCCCGTCCCTCCCAGCCCAGCCGCTCATTGGTCTTGGCCTTCACATTGACCTGAGCAGGCAGGATCCCGAGGTCTTCGGCGATGTGCATCGTCATGATCGGCAAGTGCGGCGCGAGTTTGGGTTGCTGGGCGATCAATGTCGCATCGATATTGCCAATTTCAAAACCTGCCTCATGCAGCGTTTGCCGAGCCGCTCGCAACAACACACGTGAGTCAGCACCGGCGTAACTCGCATCCGTGTCAGGGAAGTGGCGACCAATGTCTCCCAGTCCGGCGGCGCCGAACAGCGCATCCGTGATCGCATGCAGCAACACATCCGCATCCGAATGTCCGATCAGACCCAACCGGTGCGGGATGGTCACGCCGCCGATGATCAGCGGACGGCCGGGTACGAGGGCATGGCTGTCATAACCCTGCCCGACCCGGAACGGCGGCGGTGTCTTCATGCGTTTCCTTTCAGATGGAGTTCAGCCAGCAGCATATCCTCCGGCAGCGTCACCTTGAAATTTCGCGGACTGCCCTCGACTAGCCGTGGCTTCAGACCAAGGCGCTCGAATGCGCTGGCCTCGTCGGTAATCGCCTCGCTCGACTGCAAAGCCGATAGGAGTGGCGCGTGGCGGAACATCTGCGGTGTCTGCGCAGCCCACATGTGCTCTCTCGGCACGGTGTGCTCTGCATACGCGCGAGCATCGCTTCGCTTGAGGGTGTCGACTACCGGCAGTGCCAGCAGCCCCCCCACGGGATCGTCTTTCACGACGGAGATCAGCTTTTCAATCAGTTCATGACTGATGCCGGGACGCGCGGCGTCATGGACCAGTACCCAGTCGCCGGGGTCAACATCATGCGCCATGGCAAGCAGGCCATTGGTCACCGACGCCTGTCGGGTCGCTCCACCACAGCGCAAGATCCTGGTGCGAGGCATCGCTGGCAGCGCATCGATGTAGCCATCCTCAGCGCTCACCACCAGATATATGGCATCAATCAGCGGCGAATCGGAGAAGGTCTGCATCACATGCTGAATCATGGGCTTGCCAGCCAGCGGCGCATACTGCTTGGGCAGAGCACTCCCCATGCGCGTACCGATGCCGGCGGCGGGTATCAGAGCGATGAAACGCGGCAGCTTCATGGGCGGGTAGGCAATTAGTGAGCATCCGGTAATCCCGGATGGAGAGCGTTCTGAGGGCGGCCCGGCGGGCTGACGTTGGTTGTTTGCGGTCATGGGCCGAATCGATGAGACCAGCGCCATGCGATGACTGATTTATAATCTCATCTTGGTTTTTTACTGTCAATTCGGCCCTCGCCTGCAACCGCCTGATACCGCTTGAATCTGGCCTATCAGGTTGTACTCTTGTGAGGGCAAGCCCATCGCGAAGACAGTACCGTCTTTGCAGATCATGCCCCTAAGTCCTGCCACACCGCTGCCCAAACCCGGCCACCGATTCGTGCTTCCTGCGCTGCACGGCGCAGCGGAGGCGTTCGTGCTTGCGCAAGCCGCACACGAACTGAAGGCCAGCGGTCGAATGCTTGCCATCGTCGTCGCGGATGCGCCCAATGCGCAACGCTTGCTGGCCGAAATCAGCTGGCTAGGCAAGACAGGCGCTGACAACCTGCGTTGTCATCTGCTGCCCGATTGGGAAACTCTGCCCTACGATCAATTCTCGCCACACCAAGATCTGGTGTCGGAACGACTCGCGACGCTGCATGAAATCCAAAGTGGCGAATGCGATGTGCTGATCGTTCCTGCCACCACGGCGCTGGTGCGCATGGGACCGCCATCATTTCTCGCCGCTTATACCTTCTTCTTCAAGCAGGGCGAGCGTCTGGATGAGAACAAGCTGAAGTCACAACTGACGCTCGCTGGCTATCACCATGTCGGACAAGTCATGTCGCCCGGCGAGTACTCAGTGCGCGGTGGGCTGATCGATCTGTTCCCAATGGGCTCGGCGCTGCCCTACCGGCTCGATTTGTTCGGCGACAGTATCGAAAGCATACGCACCTTTGATGTCGATACGCAGCGCTCGCTGTACCCTGTAAAAGAAGTCCGGATGCTGCCGGGTCGCGAATTCCCGATGGATGAGAGCGCGCGCAGCGCCTTCCGCAGCCGCTGGCGGGAAGCGATCGAGGGCGATCCCAGCCGATCTCACGTGTATCGCGACATCGGTAATGGCATTGCCTCTGCGGGTATCGAGTATTACCTGCCACTGTTTTTCGAACATACCGTGACGCTTTTTGACTATCTGCCAGACAGTTGCGGCTTCGCTCTGATCGGCGATATCGATGCCTCGATCAAGCGCTTCTGGAATGACACGCGCTCACGCTACAACTTCCTGAAAGCTGACCGCGAGCGTCCATTACTGGCGCCAGAGCAGATCTTTCTGACAGATGAAGATTTTTTCACACTGATCAAGCCACATGGTCGCTGGGTATTGCAAGAAGATGCCTCCGCCTCTGCGCTTTCCTCACCACTGCCAGATATTGCAGTCAACCGGCGGCTCGATGATCCGTTGAGCAACCTGCGCTCGTTCGCGTTGCAGACCGCGGCGCGGGTGATGATTTGCGCGGAGTCCAGCGGACGCCGAGAAACTCTGCGTGACTATTTCAGCGAATACGATCTTCCGTTGTCCGTCTGCGAGAACCTCGACGATTTCAACAGTCATACAGACAAGTTGATGCTATGCGTCGCCCCGCTGCATTCTGGCTGCATCTTGTCGACTGAGCTAGGCGGTATCGCGTTCATCACCGAAACTGAGCTGTATGCTGGTAGCGGTCGCCGTGCAGGTCGTCGTAAACAAGAAGCCGTCACTCAGGTCGATGCGATGGTTCGCGATCTGTCCGAGCTGAAAATCGGCGATCCCGTGGTGCATATCAATCACGGTATCGGCCGTTACCACGGTCTGATCAGCATGGATCTGGGTGAAGGCGAAACAGAATTTCTTCACCTCGAGTACGCAAAAGAAACCAAGCTGTATGTGCCAGTCTCGCAGCTGCATGTGATCTCGCGCTACTCTGGCGCCGCGCCCGAAGATGCGCCGTTGCATGCGCTCGGCTCAGGTCAGTGGGACAAGGCCAAGCGCAAGGCTGCCGAACAGATACGCGACACGGCAGCCGAGCTGCTGAACCTGTACGCACGCCGTGCCAGTCGGCAAGGTCATGCGTTCCAGTATTCTGCGCACGATTATGACGCGTTTGCCGAGTCCTTCGGTTTTGAAGAAACACCCGATCAATCAGCGGCAATCCATGCGGTCATCCAAGACATGACCTCGGGTAAACCCATGGACCGACTGATCTGTGGTGATGTCGGTTTTGGCAAAACCGAGGTCGCATTGCGAGCCACGTTTGTTGCTGTCATGGGCGGCAAACAAGTAGTGATCCTGGCGCCCACGACGCTGCTGGCAGAACAACATGCGCTGACGTTTGCTGACCGCTTCGCGGACTGGCCCGTGCGCATCGCCGAGCTATCGCGCTTTCGCACCGGAAAGGAAGTCACGCAGGCGCTGAAGGGACTGGCCGAGGGCACCATCGATATCGTGATTGGCACCCACAAGCTGCTGTCCTCCGATGTCAAATTCCAGCGCCTCGGGCTGGTAATCATCGATGAAGAGCATCGTTTCGGCGTACGTCAGAAAGAAGCACTGAAAGCCCTGCGCGCCGAGGTCGATGTGCTGACACTCACTGCCACGCCGATTCCGCGTACCTTGGGCATGGCGCTGGAGGGTTTGCGCGATTTCTCAGTCATCGCAACCGCGCCGCAAAAACGGTTGGCTATCAAGACATTTGTGCGCGGTGAATCTGATTCCATTATTCGCGAAGCCTGTCTGCGCGAGCTCAAGCGCGGTGGGCAAGTGTACTTCCTGCACAATGAGGTCGAGACGATAGAAAACCGCAAGGCCAAACTCGAAGAGCTGCTGCCAGAGGCACGCATTGCTATTGCTCATGGCCAGATGCATGAGCGCGAGCTTGAAAAAGTCATGCGTGATTTTGTTGCGCAGCGCTTCAATATCCTGTTGTGCACAACGATCATCGAAACCGGCATCGATGTGCCGACCGCAAACACCATCATCATGCATCGCGCTGACCGCTTTGGCCTCGCGCAACTACATCAACTGCGTGGTCGCGTTGGTCGATCGCATCACCAGGCCTATGCGTATCTTCTGGTCCATGATGTGCAATCACTGACCAAGCAAGCCGAACGTCGACTGGAAGCGATCCAGCAAATGGAGGAGCTGGGCAGTGGTTTTTATCTCGCGATGCACGATCTTGAAATTCGTGGTGCGGGCGAAGTGCTGGGCGAAAACCAGTCCGGCGACATGACCGAGATCGGCTTCCAGCTGTACTCGGACATGCTGCATGCCGCTGTCAAGGCCCTCAAGAACGGCAAGGAACCCGATCTGGCGGCACCCTTGTCGACGACCACCGAAATCAATCTGCATGTACCCGCACTGCTACCCGCTGATTTCTGCGGTGATGTGCATGAACGGCTGTCGATCTACAAGCGACTCGCCAATTGCGAAACCGCGGATTCCATCGACGATATGCAGGAAGAGCTGATCGACCGCTTCGGCAAACTCCCCGATGCGGCCAAGGCACTGATCGAGACCCACCGACTGCGGCTGTCTGCGAAAAAAGTCGGTATCGTGAAGATTGATGCCCATGCCGAGTCGGCACTGTTGCAGTTCGAACCTAAGCCACCGATTGATCCGATACGCATCATCGACCTGATACAAAAAAGTCGTCATATCAAACTTTCCGGCCAAGACAAACTTCGCATCACCGCCAACATGCCCGATCTCTCAACCCGAGTCTCGCAGGTCAAGGCAACGATCAAGGCGCTGGCTGCCTGAGAGCACTCACCATGGTTGACATGAAACTCATCATCCAAGGCCCGCAGGCTGCGTGGCCCGCTGCTCATCGGATCGCAGATATCACAAAAGCCCATACGGTCAAACAGATCAGCGAGCATGTATTCCGTTGCGATGGCGTGCATAGCGATGAAGAGACCCGAGACGCCGTGCGAGGTGCCTGCCTGGGCTTCGGCGTGGATAGTGCCTTCGTACCCGTCGATCTCATGCTGGAGCGGTTCCGTGTTCTGGTGATGGATATGGATTCAACACTGATTACCATCGAATGCATCGACGAGATCGCTGATATGCAAGGGCTCAAATCCGAGGTGGCCGAGATTACCGAGGCTGCGATGCGCGGCGAACTGGATTTTCGTGACAGCCTGTTAAAGCGTGTCGCGCTGCTGGAGGGACTGGACGCGTCCACACTGGATCGGGTCTTTGAGCAGCGCCTGAAACTCTCCAAAGGAGCAAAGAGTCTGCTGGATGCCATGAAAATCGCTGGTCTACGTACGGTGCTGGTATCTGGTGGGTTTACCTACTTTACTGAGCGTTTGCAGCAATCACTGCCACTTGACCTGACACGTGCCAACGTACTCGAAGTCAGCAAAGGCAAGCTGACCGGGCGCGTAAAAGGCGAGATCATCGACGCACAAGCCAAACGCAGCACAGTGGAACAAGAATGCGCCACACTGGGCGTCTCGACTGCAGCCGCAATCGTCATCGGCGATGGCGCGAACGATCTGGAGATGATGGCGGTCGCCGGTCTATCCGTTGCCTATCGCGCGAAACCGGTGGTGCAGCAAAAAGCCCGCGTTGCGCTGAATTTTTCGGGATTGGATGGCTTGTTGAATCTGTTCCATTGAGTCTGGATCAAACAATGGACTACCAAGTGACTTTTGATGCCGATACCGAGTCCCGCAAGCGCTGGCTGTGGTGGCTCTATCTCGGACATGGCGCATCGGTTGTGTTCTCGCTCGGTATGCTGTCCTTCATCCCCTTGATCATCAACTACCTGAAGAAAGGCGAGACCGAGGGCAGCCTCCTGTACACGCATCACCAGTGGCAGATCCGCTCGTTCTGGTGGTATGTGGTGTGGTTTTCGGTAGCCTGCTTGATCGCGTTCACGATCATTGGCATTCCGCTGGCGATGCTGATCTGGGCCGGCGCATGGATATGGAAGGCGTACCGGCTGACCAAAGGATTCATCTACCTGTCGGACAACAAGCCTATGCCAGTACCTTCAGCGCCTGCTCAAGGTCATTGATCAGGTCGCGTACATCCTCCAAACCGATATTGAAACGCACTAGCTGCCCCGCCTCGGTCCAGGCGCGCCGCATCTGCGCGATACGATAAGGAACGGCCAGACTGTTCGCGCCACCCCAGCTGTAGCCGATCTTGAACAACTTCAGGCTGTCGATGAAACGATCTGTTTGCTCCTCGGTGAATCTTGGATTGAACAATACCGAGAACAGCCCACCGGCGCCTGAGAAGTCACGCTTCCAGATCCAGTGCCCCGGGCAATCGTCAAACGCCGGATGCAGCACCTTCGCTATTTCCGGTCTTTGCTTCAGCCATGCTGCAATCTCGCGCGCTGCTTGGTCATGCGCATCAAAACGCAGCTTCATCGTTGGCAGGCCACGCAGCACCAGGTAGGTATCGTCCGCCGAGACACCCATGCCCATCCGCATGTGCGCCATCTCGATCTTGCGATGCAGGTCGCGGTCGCGCGTGATCACCGCACCCATCAGCACATCTGAGCCGCCCGAATGGTATTTGGTCAGCGCCTGCATCACGATATCCACGCCATGGTCGAATGCGCGAAACGCCAGCCCTGCTGCCCAGGTGTTGTCGAGCGCCACCGGAACGTGCTTCGCCCTTGCCGCGCGGCAGATCGCGGGGATATCCGGCATTTCCATGGAGACCGAACCCGGTGCCTCCGTCCAGATCAGGCGGGTGTTTGGTCGAATCAATTCGGCGATGTCTTCGCCGATCAGCGGATCGTAGTAGCGTGTGCTGATGCCGAAGTCGCGGGTGAGCCAGTCGCCCATCTCGCGGTTCGGGTTGTAGACATTGTCGGGCAGGAGCACATCGTCGCCAGTCTTCAGCAGCGCGAGATCAATCATCGCGATTGCGGCCAAACCACTGGGCGCAAGCAGACAGTGCTCGCCGGCCTCGATCTCGGCCAGCCGCGCCTCGAGCGTGAACGTGGTCGGTGTCCCGTGCAGACCGTAGGTGTAGGACTGCTTGTCCTGCCAGTTACGCGCGCGTAACGCCCCAACATTCTTGAACAAGACGGTCGATGCATGATGTATCGCCGTCGGAAATGCAGCAAAACCCTCGGGCGGACGATAGTCCGTCGTGGTCAGCAAAGTCTGCAGCTGCTTCTTCTCACTCATGATCAGTCAGGTTCAGTCCGCGCTGGCCCAGAGATCGTGAGCGTCCGCAGCCGTGATGGTCACGTCAATGAACTCGCCTACCTTCAGCTTGCGCGAGGGATCGTAGGGCCGCTTCACGTAAACGACACCGTCGATCTCTGGCGCGTCAGCAGGAGAACGGGCGACTGCGCCTGCGCGATCAAGCTGATCGATCAGGACCCGCATTGTCTTCCCGACTTTCGCCTGGAGTCGCTGACGGGAAATCGTCGCCTGCAATTGCATCACGCGCGCGCGACGCTCTTCCCGGATGTCGTCCGAGACAGGGGTAGCAATTTCGTTCGCGGCGGCACCCTCGACCGGCGAATACGCAAAGCAGCCAAGCCGGTCAATCTGTGCTTCCTGAAGAAAGTGGAGCAGATACTGAAATTCTTCCTCGGTCTCACCGGGAAATCCGGCAATGAAGGTCGAGCGTATCGTGATATCCGGGCATGCTGCGCGCCAAGCACGGATACGCTCAATGTTCTTTTCTCCACTCGCGGGGCGCCTCATGCGCTTGAGCACATCAGGATGCGCATGCTGGAGCGGCACATCGAGATAAGGCAGAACATGGCCGCCATTCATCAGTGGTATCACCTCATCCACGTGCGGATACGGGTACACGTAGTGCAGCCTCACCCACGCATCATGCTCCCTGGCCAGTTCACCCAGAGAGCGCACCAGATCCGTCATGTGCGTGCGCACGGGTTTACCACTCCAGAATCCGGTGCGAAATTTCACATCGACGCCATAAGCGCTGGTGTCTTGTGAGATCACCAGCAGCTCTTTCACACCTGCCTTGAAGAGGTTTTCTGCCTCCAGCATGACTTCGGCAATCGGGCGTGACACCAGATCGCCGCGCAGCGATGGAATGATGCAGAAGCTGCAGCGATGATTGCAGCCCTCGGAAATCTTCAGATACGCATAATGCTTCGGCGTCAGCTTCACGCCCTGCGGAGGCACCAGATCGAGGAAAGGCTCATGCGGCTTGGGCAGGTGCAGATGTACTGCATCCATCACCTCGCCAAGCGCATGTGGGCCCGTTACTGCCAGCACCTTCGGATGCACCTTGTGTACGAGGTCTTCACCCGACGAATCCTTCTTGCTGCCAAGGCACCCAGTAACAATCACCTTGCCATTCTCGTTCAGCGCTTCACCAATCGCATCCAGCGATTCCTTCACCGCAGAATCAATGAAACCGCAGGTGTTCACGATAACCAGATCCGCGCCATCGTAAGACTTGGCGGTGTCATAGCCTTCGGCGCGCAGCTGGGTAAGGATCTGTTCGGAATCGACCAGGGCCTTCGGGCAACCGAGGGAGACAAAGCCGACTTTGGGTGTTGAAGTAGAAGACATCGGAGGCTGAGAGGCGGGGCCGCCACAGTGGCGGCGCGGGACCGCATTGTACCTGTCATGTGCCCTCGCCTGCTCGGGAGGGCGTGCCCTAGACCCAATGATCGCCCGGACTGGCTCATCGTCCGGGCGGGGTGGGGAGATTTATTTCGCTTCGGTCGCCGCCTTGGCCATGGGTGCCCCGGGGAAGGGAAACACGCCGAACACATTTTTTGCCTGGCTCTGCATCTGCTCCTGCATCTGGATGAACAGGCTCTTGCTCTGTTCGATGTAATTACTCATCATGCCCTGCATCATCGGTCCCTGCACACTCATGAATTGCGTCCACATCTCGGGGCTGAACGTCTTCTCGTCCATCATGCCCTTGGAGTTTTCTGCGAGCTTGTTCTGGATATCGATGAAGACCTGAATATTCTTCTCCAGGTAAGAGCCCATCATGCCCTGCATCGCATGGCCGTAGTAACGGATGATCTGCGACAGGGCCGAGCTCGAGAACATCGGCTGCCCATTGGCTTCTTCTTCAAGAATGATTTGCAGCAGGATGCTGCGAGTCAGATCTTCCTCGGTCTTGGCGTCTACGACGACAAAGTCCTCGTTGCCCAGCACAAGCTGTTTTACATCAGCAAGGGTGATGTAGGAGCTGGTTTGGGTGTCATACAGACGCCGGTTCGGGTATTTCTTGATCAGGCGCTCCGACGCCTTTTTCGCGATGCTCATGGGGATTCCGTTTATTTTGCGTCGCAATGTGGCCGCGACATTTTAGTCAAATTCCGAACCTGAGTTCGTATCTCCGGCTTCGTATAGTGCACGAAAACAATGACTTCGCAAAGTAAAGTCTCTCAGCTTTGCAATATATTGCGACGCGGCGTCGACCGTCTTTTCAAAATGGACATTTTTCTATTTCGCCGGTTTTATCAGCGATACGAGGTAAGCAAACACTCAGGCCTTTACTTTTACATAACTTCCTGGTGCTGGCTCAATCGGCGGGTGTGATCGATTGCCATATTTGCGGGGCGCATCGACCTGCTCGCCAGCATGGCTGACCAGGAACTCCGCCCAGCCTGTCCACCAGCTGCCCGGGTGCTCAGTCGCCCCGGCAAACCAGTCATCGGCCTTATCAGGCAGCTGCTCATTCGTCCAGTAGCTGCGCTTCTTTTTGGCGGGGGGATTGATGACCCCGGCAATATGACCGGACGCGCCGAGCACAAAGCGGTTCTTGCCGCGCTTGCCCGCATTGATCAGCCCGACGCTTGCATAGGCACTGGGCCAGGGAACGATATGGTCTTCACGCGATGCGTAGATGAACGCCGGCGTCTGTATCTTCCCCAGATCAATAGGATCACCGGAAACGGAAAGTTTGCCGGGGGTGCGCAGATTATTCTCAAGGTACATGTTGCGCAGGTAGTAGCAGAACATCGGCCCGGGAAGATTGGTGCTGTCTGAATTCCAATACAGCAGATCAAACGCTGGCGGGCTTTCGCCTTTCAGATAATTGGCCTCGACATAGTTCCAAACCAAGTCATTGGGTCGCAAACTGGAGAACGCCGCTGCAAAATCTCGCCCCGGCATCAGGCCGCCTTTGCCTATAGCCTGTTCACGCTGGACCACCTGCGCTTCATCGACGTATACGTCGATGGTGCCGACATCGCTAAAGTCGAGCATCGTGGTCAGCAAGGTCAGGCTGGAGGCAGGCTTCTCACCACGCGCCGCCATCGCGGCCAGCCCACTGGCCAGCAGGGTACCGCCCACGCAGAAGCCCAGCGTGTTTACTTGCTTTTCGCCGCTGATCTCTTGCGCGACATGAATCGCTTCGATCACGCCCTGCTCGACATAGTCATCCCAGCCGAGCGATCCGCGCTCGGCGCCCGGATTGACCCATGAGACGACGAGCACCGTATGCCCCTGCTCGACCGCATAACGAATCAGCGAGTTTTCCGGCTGAAGATCGAGGATGTAGAACTTGTTGATGCAAGGCGGAACGATCAGCAGCGGACGCTGATAGACCTTTTTCGTCAGCGGACGATACTGAATCAGCTGAATCACCTCGTTCTGGAACACGACGCCGCCCTCACTGGCGGCAACATTACGCCCGACCTCAAACGCGTTTTCATCAGTCTGAGAGACATGGCCTCGCCGCATGTCGGCGATCATGTTCATGATGCCGTTCTGGAGGCTCTCGCCCTTGGTCTCGATCAGCTTTTGCTGTGCATCTGGATTGGTCGCCATGAAATTGGACGGCGACATCGCATCGATCGCTTGCTGAGTGGCGAAGCGGATTTTCTTTTTGGTCTTGTGATCAGCTTCAACGGTGTCCGCGAGCGCATTCAAGTAGCGGGCATTGAGCAGATAGGCTGCAGCGTTGAATGCGTACAGGGGATTGGAGCTCCACGCCGGTGATGAGAAGCGACGATCGCGTATTTCGGGTGTGCGCGAGGCGAGGAAACCTGTCCATAGCGTGGACATTTCTTCGCCGTAATCCTTCTGCAGCTGCGCCAGCTTTTCCGGCGGCACCATGGCCATCACCGATGGCATGCCGGGCACATCGGGCAGCCCGGGCATCACCGGCATGGCGGGCATGCCCTGGATACCGGTCTGCATCAGATTGATCATTGACTGCCAGCCCTTCGGATCAGCGAACTGCGCCATCCATGCTGCCGCGCCCGATACAGGATCCGTTTTACCGCCCTGACCGGGTTGCGCGCGGCTGGCTGACTTGCTCATGCGATCCTCCTCGTATTCAAACCGCCGTTTTCGCGTATGCTGCGCGCCATCGATGGGATAACTGGGCAAGAGGGGCGCATGCACATCGCTGCGGTTGGCTGGATATATGTCGTGCTGATGATGGCTATCACCGAGGATTCGGTGACAGCCGGCATTATGACGTTTTTCTTTTATGGTGTGTTACCGACACTGCTCATTGTCTACATCGGCGGTAGCGGCCAGCGTAGAAAACGCCGCGAACTGGAGAGACTGCAAGCCATGCAAGAGCGGCAACAAGCGGGGCAAGATCAACCGCCCGGACCTACTTGATCCAAATCAGCGTCGCCATGCGGCCTGTGACACGCTCGCGACGAAAAGAATAAAAATTCACCGGTTCGCTCATGGTGCAGTAGTCACCGCCCATCACATGGCTCACTCTGGCGACTGACAGTGCCAAGCGCGCAAGCTGAGGCAAGTCGGCGAGATATTTTCCCGGTTTGCCCTCAATCGCAATGAAAGCCCCTCGAGCCTCCTCGCCCAAGCGATCGAATGCCTGCAGAACATCATCGCCGACTTCGAAGCAGGCAGGCCCGATGCCCGGCCCGAGCCAGGCCGACAATTCCTCCGCGCCGGCTTCTCTCATGCGCCCTACCGTCGCCTCGATCACACCAGCGGCCAGCCCACGCCATCCGGCATGCGCTGCGCCCACCACCTTGCCTTGCCTGTCGGCCAGAAGCACCGGCATGCAATCGGCGGTCATGATCGCGCAGACGACGCCAGGCTCGGTCGCGAAACTGGCGTCGGCCTCGGGCACACTGCGCTGCGCGAGCACGGAGCTCGCATTGACGACCCGGACACCATGCACCTGCTCCAGCCACACTGGCTCCGAGGGCAGCACCGAACGCAGCAGTGCTCGATTATGCGCAACGGCGCTCGGCAGATCACCAACATGCGCGCCCAGGTTAAGGCCGCCGCCGCCCGCGCCATCATCATAAGGCGGCAGGCTCACGCCACCGGATCGTACCGTCGACAGTACGCCGATGCGCTCGGGGAGATCGGGCCAATGAATGGGGAGTGAACGCATCTCAGTCAAACGGATATTCCCGCACGCACCAGCAGGCCGGCCATGTCGTCGGACACTGGCGCATGCCAAGCGCAATCCGCGCCCGTGCCCGGATGAGCAAGGCGCAGTCTTTCCGCATGCAGCGCTTGCCGGGGAAAGACTGATACGAGATGTGATTTTCCGTATACCGTATCACCCACAATGGGAAAACCGATCGATTGCAGGTGCACACGAATCTGATGCGTGCGCCCGGTCTCCAGCTGGCAACGCAGAAGCGCCACCGGCCGACCATCGATCTGGCCGGAAGCTACCCTCTGGAAGTGCGTCACCGCTGGCTTGGCAAGCGGTGACTTGCTGACGGCCATGCGCGTTCGCTCGCGAGCATGACGGGCAATGGCCGCCTCGATGCGGCCGCTCGACACTGGCTGCCCCCAGACCAGTGCCAGATACTCGCGGCCCATGGAGCGCTCCTGCAACTGGCGCACGAGATCTGTTTGCGCGACCAGCGTTCGCGCCACCACCAGCAGGCCGCTGGTGTCCTTGTCCAGCCGATGCACGATGCCCGCACGTGGCACACCCTCCAGCTCAGGCCAGCGGTGCAACAGACCGTTGAGCAGGGTGCCCGACCAATTGCCCGCTGCCGGGTGCACAACCAGTCCGACTGGCTTGTTCAGAACGATGATGGATGAATCTTCATGGACCACCGTCAGCGGCACGGGCTCTGGCGAGTAAGCGTGCGACTGTTCGGCAGGTTGCGGCTGCACGGAGATCGTTTCGACGCCGAGCATCAGGCTGCGCACCTTGGCCGGTTTGCCGTCAACCCGTACCCGTCCCTCCTCTATCCACTGCTGAATCCTGCCCCGCGAGAACTGCGGCAGCAGCACGGACAAAGCCTTGTCCAGCCTCACACCCTGACTGCTGTCATCCAGACGCAGAGAAATCGGGGCAAGGCTGCCACCAACGACCTCGGCATCATCCAAAGCATCGTCATCCAGCAGTTCGTCGGAAGGGGCCTGGCTGTCTGCTCTCACGGGATATCCATCGGCTATAATCGACGCATCAAATTTTCCGCGCAAGCGCCCCGCCCCACAATGAAAAAATTCCTGACACTTGCTGTGATTGCGCTCGCCTTCGTGCTGTCGGGCTGCGGCTCGCTGGGAGAAAAAAATGACGAGACCAAGGGCTGGTCGGCGGACAAATTATACGCCGAGGCCAAGGACGAGCTGAGATCGGGCAACTACGAAAAATCGATCAAGTATTTCGAGAAGCTCGAATCGCGGTATCCGTTCGGCGTCTATGCGCAGCAGGCACAGATGGAAATCGCTTATGCCTACTACCGTCAGAATGAACAGGCCCAGTGCCTGGCGGCAGTAGAGCGTTTCATCCGCCTTCACCCCAACCATGTCAACGTTGACTACATGTACTATTTGAGAGGTCTGGCGAACTTCAATGACAAGAAAGGCCTGTTCGATTTTATCAGCAGCCAGGATCCGACCGAGCGCGACCCGAAAGCGGCGCGCGAAGCATTCGACGCATTCAAGCAGTTGGTCGATCGCTTCCCGGAGAGCAGATACGCAGACGATGCACGTGACCGGTTGCGCTATCTGGTCGAAGCCATGGCGCAGTATGAAGTGCACGTGGCCGATTACTATCTTCGACGTGGCGCGCATGTCGCGGCGATCAATCGCGCGCAGGTCGTTATCCGCGATTATCCGGCATCGCCCTCGGTCCGCAATGCGCTGCGCGTACAGATCCGCGCCTATGATGCACTTGGCATGAACGATCTGCGCGACGATGCCGAGCGCGTGTTCCAGCTCAACTACAAAGTTAACTCCGCTGCGCAGATCACTAACGATGCAGAAAAATCCTGGTGGAAGTTCTGGTGATGCTCTGATGATGCGCAAGGCGGCAATCCATTGCCACAAACAGCTGCTTAAACGGCTGCTTAAACTGCTGCTTAAGCGGCTGCCTGAACCGCCGCCTTGATTATCAGCGATTAACCCTGCTTGCGCCGAAATACCCAGCGTGTCGCATCCGAGACCGCTGGCGCGAATGCATAACCCTCTGTGTCAAAAGCTTGCAGCTTTTCTGGTGCGGTGATTTTTTTCTCGATCGCGTAGCGCGCCATCAGCCCGCGCGCACGCTTGGCGTGGAATGAAACGATCTTGTACTTGCCGCCCTTCCAATCCTCGAAAACAGGCGCGATCACCGGTACCGGCAGATCGTCAGCGTGGATTGCCTTGAAATACTCCTCTGAGGCCAGATTCACCAGCGCTTTTGATTTGAGCGACTTGAGAGTGTCAGCCAGATGGCCCGTGAGTTCATCGCCCCAGAAGGCATACAGATCCTTGCCCCGCTGGGTCTGCAGGCGAGTCCCCATCTCCAGACGATACGCTTGCATCAGATCCAGCGGACGCAGCAGCCCATACAGACCCGACAAGATGCGCAAATGATCCTGTGCCCAGGTCAGCTGCTTTGGGTTGAGGGAGCGCGCATCAAGCCCTTCATACACATCACCATTGAAGGCCAGCACCGCCTGCCGCGCATTGCGAAAGCTGAATTTTTTTGTCCAGCTGGCATAACGGCTCACGTTCAACTCGGCCAGTGGGTCGGAGATCTGCATCAGACTGCTGATCTCCGCCGGCGACTTATCTCGCAGCGTGGCGATCAGCTCCGCCGAACGCGGGATAAAATCCGGCAAGGTATGTACATCCGTAGCCAGCGGTGATTCATAGTCCAGCGTCTTCGCCGGCGACAAGACCATCAACATGAGCTGCACTCCTTCAGATAGTTTCCCCGAATGATACCCAAAGCAGGCTCTGTGTTCAGACATCGCGTCGTACTCGATACCAACGTCTGCCTCGACCTGTTCATGTTTCGCGATCCGCGATGGCAGGTGCTGCTGGAGTCGCTCACCTGTGGGGAAATCGAGGCATTTACCCGCCACGATTGCCGGCGCGAGTTCGAACTGGTGCTCGGCTACGAAAAGATGAAACTCTCGGCAGAGTCGCAGGCGGCGATACTTGCTGAATTCGATCGGCTTGTAAGGTCTTACGCAGGCGGTGCGGAGATCGAGGCCGGCGCAATGACTTGTGGACTACCTGTTTGCAAGGATAGCGATGATCAGAAGTTCCTTGAACTCGCGCTCGCATGCGAAGCTGATGCACTGATCACCAAGGACAAGGCCTTGCTGAAGCTGGCGCGCAAGACCGCGCGCAATGGGCAGTTCAACATATTGGCGCCGCAGGCATGGCTGGTATGGTTCGCCGAGTTGAAGTGTGCGCAGATCAGCGCCGCGCCTGCAGATCTTTGAAGGCGCAAGGCCCCCGACCCCCAAAGTCCAAGTTAAGAAAATAAAAACGGTAGCGAAGCGCTTCCGTTTGATGCCGTTTTTTTATCAATATCGGAGACTTGACGCAAGGACTCAGGCCTTCTTTTGGCTCTTGATCCATTCGGTCATCTCGATCGCATTCGCTTTCCGATCTGCAGTCACTTGTTGCACCGTCGGACGCTCACCTACCTGTTTGAGGTAATCGCGCACTGGATAATCCGCCATCATGTCTTCACCATAGATCGCCTTGGTCGCCATGCCCACCATCGGCAAATGACAAATCGCAGCGCAATCGGCCATCGTAAATTGATCGCCCGCGATGTAGGGCGAGAACTTTGCGATGCGCCCGAAGCCGGCGATGCTGCGCTTTAAAATTTTTTGCACGCGGACCTTGGTCTCATCGCTGATTTTCCCTCCGAAAAACGCCTCGGCGTAGAGTTCGCGCGCTACCAATTCAAGATGCAATTCCATGTACTGAATCAGCTCGCGAATACGCGCCGCTTCAAACGTGTCAGCAGGTAGCAGCGGTTTTTGCGGATACGTCGCCTCGACGTAATCAAGCATCACTTGTGACTCGAACAGCACCTTGTCACCGATCTCGAAGTAAGGCACTTTGCCCAGCGGAGATTTCTCGAGCAAGGCCGGTGAACGGTCTACCCACACGAGTTTTTCCTGGAACGGGACTTCTTTTTCCATTAACGCGAGCTTGACTTTATTGTAGTAATTGCTGGCCGAGAAGCCGCACAGAGTTAGCATTCTGCCTCCTGGTGTTGATCGGTCCGGCGCGAGTACCGGATGTGTTTGTACAAGCTTGCTGGGGTTACAATGAAGGGTGAAGTCTATCACTGGCCGCATCACCCGACGGCGGCTCAACCGCCACTCAACAGCGTCACTAACGAAGTCCCTGGCACCCCATGTCCGCCGAACTGCTCGCCTCCCGCCGAGATGCCACGCTGATCCTCACGCTCTCCAATCCGGGCGCGAGGAATGCGCTGCATCCTGACATGTATGCGGCCGGCGTGGAGGCCTTGTCGACCGCCGAGCGCGATCCCGAGATACGCGCTGTGGTGCTGACCGGCGCGGGCGACACCTTCTGCGCGGGCGGCAATCTGAATCGCTTGCTCGAAAATCGCAGCAAAGAGCGCGCGGTGGCCGCCGATTCGGTCGGCAAGCTGCATGCATGGGTGGAAGCACTGCGCGATTGCCCCAAGCCCGTGATCGCCGCCGTCGAGGGTCCGGCAGCGGGTGCAGGCTTCTCATTGGCTCTGGCCTGCGATCTGATCGTGGCTGCGCATTCATCGCAGTTCGTGGCAGCCTATGTGAAGGTGGGGCTGTCACCCGATGGCGGCATCAGCTGGACGCTGTCTCAGGCGTTGCCACGTCAGCTGGCCACCGAGATCCTGATCGAAGGCAAGGCCGTCTCGGCAGCAAGACTGCACCAGGCGGGCGTTGTCAACCGTGTCGTCGTTGACGGACAAGCATTGAATGCCGCGCTGGACTGGAGCGACGAACTCGCGCGGCTATCGCCGAATGCAATGGAAAACATCAAATCTCTGCTGAGAGAAGCGCATAACCATACCCTGCCCGAGCAACTGGAATCCGAAAAACAAAGCTTCGTCGATTGTCTGCACCACCGCGACGCGTTGGAAGGCATCACTGCCTTTCTCGAAAAAAGAAAACCTCGTTATCAATGAGGCCACCGGTCAACAACAAAACAAGAAAGCAATCCCGCAATGAGCTTCAAACCACGTCGCCGCGTATTCCTGATGCGGCATGGCAGCGTCACTTACTTCGACAATGAAGGCAAACCCTATCTGCCAGAGACCGTTCCGCTAAATGAACAGGGACAGGCGCAGACCACTGCCGCCGGTCGCGTATTCGCAGGCGCCGGCATACGCTTTGACAAAGTCATCGTATCGGGACTACCCCGCACGCTGGAGACTGCCCATCGCGTTCTGGCCGAGACCGGACAGAAGATCGATCTCGAACACTGGCCCGAACTCGTGGAAATCCGAGGCGGCAAGCTCTCGGCAATACCGGATCACCAGCTACGCGAAGCCTTCACCGGCGCGTTTGAGGGTGTGCCCCCCGAAGACAAACAATTCCTGGGTGGTGAGACCGTCGGTCAGCTAATGGACCGCGTGTACCCGGCCATTGACCAGCTGCGTGCCGATCCCGAATGGGACACGGTGTTGATGGTGCTCCATGGCGGCGTCAATCGCGCAATCCTGTCCTACGCGCTCACAGGTCAGCGACTATTCCTCGGCAATCTGGCACAGACGGCGGGCTGCATCAACGCGATGGATATTGGCGAATCAGCATCGGATTGGGTGGTTCGTCTGGTGAATTACTCACCGCCGTCCGAGCTGCAAGCCGAATCGCGCAGCACAACAATGGAAGCACTTTTCGAGCAGTACCGCAAGGCACGCGGTCTGTAAGTTTCGATCAGTAGACTTCCACAAATAACAACGCAGGAGACAGCGGGGCTATGTACGAAGAATTCATGGGAACCAAACCGGTCGCAGAGCGCCTGAAAGTCGATCTCGATGCGCTCTCCGCCTACATGCACGCGCATGTACAGGGATTCCAGGGGCATCTGCAGATAGAGCAATTCAAGGGTGGCCAGTCCAACCCGACGTTCAAGCTGAGTTCCGGTGACCAGCACTACGTGCTTCGTACCAAACCCGCGCCGGCGGCTAAGCTGCTGCCTTCTGCGCATGCGATCGATCGCGAATTCCGTGTGATGGATGCGCTATCGAAAATGGGTTTCCCAGCTGCTCGACAATACGCATTATGCGAAGACGAGTCCGTGATCGGGCGCGCGTTCTACATCATGCAATTTGTCGATGGCCGCGTGCTGTGGGATCAGTCGCTGCCCGGCATGAGCAATGAAGATCGCGCTGCGCACTATGATGAAATGAACCGCGTGATCGCTCAGTTGCACAGCCTTGACTACAAGCTCGTCGGCCTGGAAACCTTTGGCAAGCCGGGTAATTATTTCCAGCGCCAGATCGATCGCTGGATACGTCAGTACAAAGCGGCCGAGACCGAGCATATCCCGGCAATGGAACACCTGATCGAATGGCTTCCGAAGCATATTCCTGAGGGAGAGATCACCACCATCGTGCATGGCGACTATCGTCTCGACAATATGATCTTCCACCCGACCGAACCCAAGATTCTGGCGGTGCTCGACTGGGAGCTATCCACCCTCGGCCATCCGCTCGCCGATTTTTCTTATCACTGCATGAGCTGGCATATTGAGCCCGGCCTTTTCCGCGGTATTGGCGGACTCGATCTGAAAGCGCTGGGCATCCCGACTAAAGATGAGTACATCGCCCGCTACAGCGAACGCACAGGCATTCAGATCAACAAGGAAGATTTCCGCTTCTACCTGGCGTACAACATGTTCCGCATGGCGGGTATCCTGCAGGGCATCATGAAACGCTATCAGGATGGCACGGCGGCCAGTGAGCAAGCCTTAAAGAGTGGACAAGCAGCCAAACCAATGGCGATCATGGGCTGGGATTACGCGTCTGGCGCACGTCCTGTCTGATTCACTCACACCGAGCAATTCGATTACCCCACACGACCATTGACAATAACGAGCGAGGAGACAACATGGACTTCGAATATTCCCCCCGATGCATGGAGCTGCGCGAGAAGCTTAATCATTTCATGGATAAGCATATCTATCCGAATGAGCGCACCTACAAAGAAGAAGTTGATCGGAATGGCCGTGAGAAAGGTAATCGCTGGATACCGACCAAGATCGTCGAAGAGCTGAAGCCTATCGCTCGCAAGGAAGGCCTGTGGAACCTCTTCCTGCCCAAGTCGCCGCACGCACCCGAAGGCTTGTCCAACCTCGACTATGCGCCGCTGTGCGAGATCATGGGCCGCATCACTTGGGCGCCGGAAGTCTTCAACTGCTCCGCGCCCGACACGGGCAACATGGAGACCATCGAGCGCTACGGCTCTGAAGAGCACAAAGAGCAATGGCTCAAGCCCCTGCTGCGTGGAGAGATCCGTTCCGCCTTTGCGATGACCGAGCCAGATGTCGCTTCGTCAGACGCGACCAACATCAGCACCCGCATCGAGCGCGTCGGCAATGAATATGTGATCAATGGCCGCAAATGGTGGACGTCGGGCGCCGGCGATCCGCGCTGCAAGATCTATATCTTGATGGGCAAGACCGACCCGAATGCACCACGTCATGCGCAACAGTCGATGATTCTGGTGCCCGCCGATACCAAGGGCGTGACGGTCGTGCGTCCCCTCTCCGTATTCGGCTATGACGATGCACCGCACGGTCATTGTGAAGTCACCTTCGACAATGTGCGCGTGCCAGCGTCCAATATGCTGCTGGGTGAAGGCCGCGGCTTCGAGATCGCACAAGGCCGTCTCGGCCCGGGCCGCATCCATCACTGCATGCGCGCCATTGGCACCGCAGAGCGCGCGCTGGAGCTGATGTGCAAGCGTATCGACTCCCGCGTCGCGTTCGGCAAGAAAGTGTCCGAGCAAGGCGTCTGGCGCGAGCGCATCGCCGAGTCGCGCATCATGATCGACAGCGCCCGTCTGCTGGTGCTGAAAGCCGCGTACATGATGGATACCGTCGGCAACAAGGGCGCCAAGACCGAGATCGCCATGATCAAGGTACTGGCACCGGTGATGGCGCAGCAGGTCATCGACTGGTCGATCCAGGCGCATGGCGGCGGCGGCGTGTCCGACGATTTCGCAGTCGCCCAGCTGTGGGCACACAACCGCACGCTGCGCATCGCCGACGGCCCGGATGAGGTGCACCGTAACGCGATCGCCAAGCTCGAGCTCGCCAAGTATGCGAGCCTGAGTGAATCGCCGGATCTGCCGATCACCCGTTCCTGATCAGACTGCTGTCATTTAGTTATTGCTGATATCCTGTCAGCAAACAAAGCGCCGGGCGTGTAGACTTCCCGGCGCTTTTTCATTTCGGAGAACCGATCATGATCGACGTTTATTCGATGGCCACGCCAAACGGGCACAAGGTCCACATCATGCTGGAGGAATGCGGCCTGCCCTACCGCGCGCACAACATCGATATCGGCAAGGGCGACCAGTTCACACCCGAATTTCTGGCGATCTCGCCGAACAACAAGATCCCGGCCATTGTCGATCCTGACGGCCCGGATGGTCAGCCGATGTCGATGTTCGAGTCGGGCGCCATATTGGTTTATCTGGCGAGCAAGGTGAATAAATTCCTTGGCCAGACCGACCGCGAGAAATTCACCGTGCTCCAGTGGCTGATGTTCCAGATGGGTGGTCTGGGGCCCATGCTCGGGCAGGCGCATCACTTCCGCATTTACGCGCCTGAGCAGATCGAATACGCGGTGAATCGCTACACCAATGAAGCCAAGCGCCTGTATGGCGTGATGGACAAGCAGTTGTCCAAGCATCGCTATATCGCCGGTGATGAGTACACGATTGCTGATATCGCTTGCTTCCCGTGGACACGCTCATGGAAGAACCAGGGTATCGATTGGGATGACTTCCCGCATGCCAAGCGCTGGCATGATGAGATCGCTGCTCGCCCTGCGGTGCAGCGCGGTGTGCAGGTGCTGGCAGACCTGCGCAAGCCACTACTGGATGAGAAATCGAAAGAGATGTTGTTCGGGACGACACAGTATCAGAAGCGATAGGCGCCCGGAAAAATCCTTAGTCGCGTCGCCTCAGCATGTCGGCGATGATAAGTACTGAATCGTTTCAGGACATCGGAACCCTCTTGCCAGTATCGTGGGCGTCTACCAGGCAAGTGCTGGTAAGACAGGTTCTCAAAAATACATCCTCAACACCGACTCTGCCACACACGCCGGCTTGTCCTGTCCCTCGCATTCCAGCGTCATCTGCCAGACGCTTTGCATGCAGCCCTCGAGCTGCTCGACCTCCAGCAATTTGAATCGGCCACGCAGCCGGCTGCCAACGCGTACCGGTGACGGAAAGCGCACCTTGTTCAAGCCATAGTTAATGCTCATCTTCCCCTTCGGGAGCACGATCACTGATTCAAACAGCTTAGGGATCAGTGACAGTGTCAGATAACCGTGCGCAATCGTGGTGCCGAACGGTGATTCTCGCTTTGCACGCTCAACATCGACATGAATCCACTGCGGATCGTCAGTCGCTTCGGCGAACTGATTAACACGCGACTGCTCGATGTTCATCCAGTCCGAGATCGCAACTTGCTGGCCGACTTCGGCTTGCAGATCGGCGACGGTTTCAAATGTTCTGACAGTCATTATTCTTCTTTCTGAAAAATCAGGCTGCATGCACAAAATCCGGTTGCACGACGAAACGTGCCAGATGATGGTCAGTATCTCCCAGCGTCAGTTCGATCGCTGACAGGCGTTTGAAGTAGTGAGCAGCAGGCATCTCATTGGTCACGCCCATACCGCCATGCAGCTGCACCGCCTGCTGACCGACGAACGTCATCGCTTCGCCAACACGCGCCTTGGTAGCAGAGACGATACGACGGCGCTCGGCCACGTCAGGGGAAGACACTTTCACTGCGGCCAGCATGGTCATTGAGCGTGCCTGTTCGAGCTGCATGAACATGTCGGCCATGCGATGCTGCAAGACTTGGAATTTACCGATAGGTACACCGAACTGCTGGCGGGTGCGAATATACTCCAGAGTGGCCGCTTGCAGCGCTTCCATCGCACCCAGTGCCTCGGCGCACAACAGCACTGCGCCGTGATCGGCGGCGGCATCCAGTAAGTCCCATCCCTTGCCTTCAGCGCCCAGCAACGCGCTGGCAGGCACTCGCACCTCCGAGAAGCGAACGGTGGCAATACGCAGTCCGTCATTACTGCGTGCATCGCGAATACTGATTCCAGCGGCGTGAGCAGGAATCACGAACAGCGAGATACCCTGCTCGTCGCGCTGTGCTCCACTGCTGCGTGCAGAGACGATCAGCTGCCCGGCCTGCGCGCCGTGGATCACGCCGGTTTTCTCGCCACCGATGACATAGGCGTCGCCATCACGCCGCGCGGTGACGGCGATGTCCTGCAACTCATGCCGCGACTGACGTTCATTCAACGCGCAGGCCAGCTTCAAGTCACCGCTGGCCACTTGCGACAGCAGCTCACCATGACTGCCCGCCAGTTTCAGGAACTGCACGCCCAGCGCAGTGGCAAACACTGGCTCGACGACCAGCGCTCGCCCCAAGGTCTGCATCACGACCATCTGATCGACCGGCGTGCCATCAAACCCCTCATGATCCGAAGGCACCGGCAAGGCCAAAACGCCTAGCTCGGCCAGTGCCTGCCATGCGGACCCGGAAGTACCGGTGTCGGAATGGATGATCTGCTTGCGTTTCTCGAAGCCGTAATCCTTCTCGGTCCAGCGCGTAATCGCATCGGACAATTGCTGCTGCTCGGGGGAGAGATCAAAGTCCATGGTGTCTCCTCACAGTCCCAGAATCATCTGGGTGATGATGTTGCGCTGGATCTCGTTCGAGCCACCATAGATCGAGGTCTTGCGGTAATTGAAGTAGTAAGGCATCAGCGGCGCGCTGTCATCGTCTTCGGCGATGCTGTGCTCGCGCTCGCCTTCCAGATAGGCCGGATCGAAAGGCAAGCCGAGCGGGCCGGCGGCTTCGACCATCAGTTCGGTCAGCCGCTGCTGTATCTCGGTACCTTTGACCTTGAGCATCGAGGCCTCGGGACCGGGTGCGCGCTGTTTGGCTTCCTGAAAGATTACGCGCAGCACGGTCACTTCCAGAGCCATCAAATCGATTTCCAGCGTGGCGACCTTCTGCGCGTATACCGGGTCGTCGATCAACGGCCGACCACCCTTGTGGATACGCGATGCGAGTCGCTTGATAAATGCCAGCTCACGCTTGGAACGGCCGACGGCAGCGATATTGGTTCGCTCATGGCCAAGCAGGTACTTGGCATAGGTCCAGCCACGATTCTCTTCGCCAACCAGGTTCTGCACCGGTACGCGCACGTTGTCGAAGAAGACTTCATTCACCTCATGCTCTTCATCCAGCGTGATGATAGGCCGCACCGTGATGCCCGGTGTCTTCATGTCGATCAGCAGAAAAGAGATGCCCTCCTGCTTGCGCGCGCCGGTGTCGGTGCGCACCAGGCAGAACATCATATCGGCGTGCTGGGCAAGCGTGGTCCAGGTTTTCTGGCCATTGACAATGTAGTGATCGCCATCGCGCTCGGCGCGCGTCTTCAGCGACGCCAAGTCCGAACCCGCGCCGGGTTCGGAGTAACCCTGACACCACCAATCTTCGCAAGAGAGAATGCGCGGAAGATAGTGCCGCTTTTGCACATCATTGCCAAAAGCAATGATGACCGGGCCCACCATGTTGACGCCAAACGCGAGTATCGGCGGCGTGCCGGCCCGTGCACATTCTTCGTCCCAGATATGCTGCTGCACCTTGCTCCAGCCGGTGCCGCCATGCTCTACTGGCCAGTTCGGTGCGACCCAGCCCTGTTGGTGCACGATGCAATGCCAGCGTACGAAATCATCACGCTTCAAGCGTTTGTGATTCAGTACCTTGTGCTGAAGGTCTTTCGGCAGATTGGCATCTATCCACGCGCGTACCATGTCGCGGAACGCCAGATCGTCTGGCGCATAGTTCAGGTCCATGCAGTCTCCGTTCGGTCTTTTTTATAGCACGACCGTTCAGATTCTACATGAAGAGTTCGCTCTCTCGGGAAAGCTCTCGGATGATCAGCACACTCAGAGCAGGGAGGTCTCTACCTCCGCGCCCTGCGTGGTAATTGATGAATCCTGGTCAGTCCTGATAGGACCGGAAAATATCCGGATGCTGCACTTGTCCGGAAGCTTTGGAAGAAGTCATGGGCAGATTGCTGCACGACGCGAGCATCACGATCGCCAGAAGGGTCAGACAGGTTTTCATCGGTTTCCTCTTGTTCAGTGGCTAATAAAGACTCCGCAGGTGCTTTGCCTGCTGGCACGGCCGTTAGCCTGCGGACCTGCGATAGAGCATCGGAAACGGGGATAGTTTCAATCTTCCATAAAATAAGCTGCGAAATTTTCTTCGACAGCACGGGTTAAATAGAGCCTCACAGTTTTTCAGTTGAGTCAATTGTGTCAAACCACTGATTTTGCTGGGCCCTGCATCGTACAGCTACGCCGGCTCGCGATAACTCGTGGATTTATTCAGCGATTCCCAGCAAATATCGGCCGCAATGACTATCTCATGGCTGATGGGACGATCACCGAATATCCGCTTACGAATCAGACTAGCAGATCGCCGCGTAGGTATCGCCCGAATGATCGAATACAGAACAACCTGCTACTCGGTTTTGATGCGGATCAGGGTTTACCGCCGACGCCTCTCCAGAACACGCCGGACTGGCTATTGTCATTAGCCTCGTTCCGAGCTTGCGCCTCGGTTTTACTGTAGAGGGTACTGCCCATAGCCACGTTTTTCCGGAAAAACGTCCAGACTGACCGGACGAATTTTCCTTCGAAGCGCAACCGATTTGATGCCACGCTTTCGTGCCCTGGTAGTCGTGGCCATCGAGATTCCACACCCTATGGAAATCCTGCTTGCTTATCAAGCACTGCATGTTATCTTTTTTCTGGATACTGTCGCGATCGATGTAGAGAATGCCATCGCGGGTCTCGCGCAAGATGCAAAGACCGGTCTGACCCGCATATGCGAAAGATTCCGCAGCCAGCATAGAAAGATCAGAAGCAAGCATGTCATGGATCTACGGTGTTAATCAGGCTGCTTTTCCAGTCTGTGTATGAAACTGTCGGCACGCCAGTCTGCCATGTCGACCTCGCCGGATGAGAGTTTTTTTTTGGCGACTTCCATCGATTGCTTGGCAATGGCGTAACCGCACAAATAACTGATCCGATACCACTCGTAGGCTTTCAACAGACTCGCTTCTACTCCTTGCCCATGAGAGATCATGAACGCCAGATTGAATTGCGCTTTTGCGTGTCCTTGCTGTGCAGCGCGCTCGAACCATGCCACGGCATCCTCGAAACGCTGCGCTGTACCTAGTCCCTGCGCATACATCTGTCCTAGCTCGAATTGTGATTCCACGTGTCCCTGCTCGGCAGCCATGCTGAAGTACTGCAACGCGCAGACCAGATTCGGCGAATGGCTCTGCTTGTAGACAAGCTTTTTGCGCGGACCGTGGTTCTCTGGATTACCTGACGCATCGGCAGGGGTGGGGGCGCCGACCTCGGCCTCCCGGAACAGCTGGCCCAGCCGCAACTGTGACTTCAGATGGCCGTGACGGGCGGCGACATCGTACAGCTCGGTCGCCTTGATGCGCGCGATGCGATCGTGCGGCTGCTGTTCAAGAAACTTCGCCCACTCGTAATTGGCCTCGATATGATCTTGCGACGCTGCCAGCCGGAACAGTCGCTGCGCTTCATCTGGATCGCTGGCTGCGCCTTTGCCGTACGCATAGGCGATGGCCAGCAACAGCTGCGCATTCGGATCATCCATCGCCGCCGCAGGGCGCAACCAGTTCAAGGCCAGCTCGGGATCAGGCTCGGCACCCACACCTTCAAATACGCAGCGGCCAAGAAACGACATGGCCTCACTGTCTGCTTCGCGCCGTGCTCTGGAAAAACTCTGGCGCGCATGATCGCCCTCGACCACCAAGGCCTGCGCCTGCCTGACCTCGGCGGGCTTCAGCTCGGAAGATAAACGCTGAACCTGCGCCGCCGCGCGCGGCTCATCGCGACCAGCGGCAAGCCGGAACCACATCAGCGCGCGTACCGGATTTTTCTCGCCTCCCTCGCCCTTGTCATTCATCAGACCGAGCATGTAGCGCGAGGCGGCATGCCCGTGCAGCGCGGCGAAGCCAAACAGGCGACGTGCACTGCGCAGATCCTGCGGTACCTCATCGCCGTTACGCCAGCGGAGCGCTCTCTGGTACAAGACCCCAGGCTCAAGCTTCAGCAAATTGTCCAGGGTGAAATCAGCGGGCTTCATCGGTAGGCAGTAGAAACGTCATATGGTCTCCAGTCTGCCACACTATCGTGCCAGCTGCCGCTGCGTACTCATCTACTGCCGGCGAGTTCAGACAACGGGAAGCGGTGCGCGTCCGAGAATCATATCCGCAGCTTTTTCAGCGATCATCATGGTGGGTGCGCCAGTATTCCCCGAAGGCATAGTTGGCATCACCGAGGCATCCACCACACGCAAACCATCCAGACCTTTGACGCGCAGCTCTGCATCGACCACCTTGCCCATGCTGCAGCTGCCGATAAAGTGCCAGCTGGTCGTGCCGCGCTCGCGTGCGCAGTCGAGCAGCTCGTCGTCGGTCGTCGCACTGGGTGGTGGGAATTCGTCGCGCTCGATGTATTTCTGGAAGGGCGCACTGTGCAAAATGCGTCTTGCCAGCCGCAGAGCATCAATCGCCACACGACGATCTTGTTCGCTTTGCAAATAGTTGGGTTGCACGGCCGGCAGCTCGAAAGGATCCAGCGAACGCAGGCGCACATTACCTACGCTGGTCGGACGCAGCTGGTAGTAGCCGAGTGTCATGCCGGGGAAATCATCCAGTTTGCCCGCGACGCCTGATGCGTAACTTCCGGGCGAAAAATGAAACTGCAGGTCGTCGAGCGCCACTTCCGGACGCGACTTGGCAAATGCGTAGGCCACCGACGGGCTGATCGCCAGAACGCTGGGCTTACCCAGCGCCCACTTGATGATCTCGCCAAGCAAGCGCGCACCGCGCGCGGTGTGGTTGATGGTGGTGACACCCTTCACGCGCAGGATGGTGCGCACCATGTAATGGTCCTGGAAGTTCTCGCCTACCTGCTCCATCGCATGCAGCACGCGCACACCCATCTGTTGCAAAAATTCCGCGGGCCCTACGCCTGAGAGCTGCAAGATCTTCGGCGTATTGCCCGCACCTGCCGATAGAATCAATTCGCGCCGCACCGTCACACGCTGCAGCGGCCCGCCGCGCTCGCGCTGAAATTCCACACCAACTGCGCGCTTGCCCTCGAACAGAATCTTCGTCACATGCGCACGCGTCTTCACCTCCAGCCGGCCGGTGGCCTTCGCCGGTGTGAGAAACGCAGTTGCCGCGCTGATGCGACGCCCTTGATGAATCCATCGCTGGTAGTAACCGGCACCCGTCAATTGACCTCGGTTGTAATCTGCATGCGTGGGAATCCCCAGTTCACTGCCCGCTGCCTCGATAAAGGCATCGCACAAGGGATGTCGCCAGTCGCAATCGGTGATAGGCAGCAGCCCTTCGCTGCCACGCACTGCTGGATCATGCTCGCCGATACGTCGCTCGGTCCGTCGGAAGTAAGGCAGCACCTCGCGGTAGCTCCATCCGGCATTGCCCAGTGCCGCCCACTGCTCGTAATCCTCTGCCTGACCGCGCGTGTAGTTGAAGCCGTTGATCGCGCTTGATCCGCCCAGCGTGCGCCCCATGCGGGTGACAACACGTCGGCCGGCAGAGCCCTCTGCCGGTTCGGTAGAAAAATCCCAGGTGTAGCGCGGGTCATGGCCGACCTTGATGAAGCCGGCAGGAATATGAAGGTACGGATTGATAT